>Ga0315336_1007037_pt1 | contig 11086 bp, 4 predicted proteins | sample ASW5metaG_FD_204512 | JGI IMG/M metagenome (GOLD analysis project Ga0315336, IMG submission 204512) | Ammonia-oxidizing marine archaeal communities from Monterey Bay, California, United States - ASW #5 | ecosystem: Environmental > Aquatic > Marine > Intertidal zone | place: USA: California... | reverse complement strand
ATCCAAGTACGGGTGCGAAGCCGTGAAGGTTCCTGCGTTCTGATCAACAGTCGCAGCAGACGTACCTTCAGTTCCACCCCAGTCGATTTCGACCGTGTGTGTGTCCAAAGTTCCAACGTCGGTAAACGTTCCGGAAACAGTAGCAACACCATTTTCGACGATAGCATCACCAGTAACCGTTACAACAGGTGCAACGTTGTCGACAGTAACTGTCAACGAATCGCTACCAGTGCCAAGGTCGTCATCTTCCACAGTCACAGTGACTGTGTATGTGCCGTTCTCAGCGTAGGTGTGGCTCAGATCAAAATCCTTGCCATCAAGCGTCAATGGCTCGTCGCCATCGCCGTCACCGTAATCAACTGTCGCTGTCCACTCGTCATCACCAGGGTCAGTAAACGATCCCGAATCGGCGAACGTGTCGCCCTCGTCGATCGTTGCATCCGGACCAGCAGACACCAGAGGGTCAACGTTGTTCACGGTAACAGTCACCGTGTCAATTCCAACTCCACCGTCGCCATCGTCAACAACAACCGTCACTGTGTAAACGCCATCGTCAATGTAAGTGTGGCTCAGAATGAACGAGTTGCCAGTCAGCCACAGAGCCTGTGAACCGAATTGATCACCGTAGTCAACTGTTGCCGACCAATTGTCATCACCCGGGTCTTCGAAGAGTCCTGCAGTGCTGTACTCGCCACCCTCGTCGATTTCGGCATCATCGCCAGCATCTACAACAGGAGCAACGTTATTTACCGTCACAGTAAACGAAGCAATACCAACGCCACCGTCACCGTCCTCGACTTCAACAGTCACGACGTATGAACCTTCATCGTCGTAACTGTGGCTCAGCTCAAAGTCCTTGCCTGAAAGCGCCAACGGTCCTGAACCATCACCGTAGTCAACAGTAGCTGTCCAATCGTCAGCTCCCGGATCGGTAAACGATCCAGAACGAACGAAGAATTCTCCCTCATCGATAGTCACATCGCCACCAGCGTCAACCACCGGAGCAACGTTGTTCACGATCAGATTGAACGAAGCAGTGTCCTCTAACAACAGAATGTCTCTAGCCGTAATCGTAATCGTCTGTGAATCGGTCGAATCGTCAGTCGTGTCGAACGACCAATCCCAAGTACCGCCAGCGTTCTGGTCAAGGTCGCCATCACCATCCAAAGACAACGTCACAACGTCGCCCAAGTCAGGATCGCTCCAAGTACCGGAATTCGCAGCAGAGTCACCCTCATTTACTACAACGTCCTGCGCAAGGCCAACCGACGATCGAATAGCAAACGTGAAACCGTGCCAGTTCTCCGGAGTTGGAACAGTCCATGAGAACGTGTCCATCGTGCCATCGAACCTGAGAGTGCCATGACCTTCGTTACCACGAAGAACATTGCCCGACGGTTTAGTCAGACATGATCCACATGAACCGTGCAAGCCTTGCCCCTGGCTAACGATAGTGAACGGAGTATCGAAGTTGTACGTGGTCGGATTCGCCGAACTTCCGAGACTCAATATCGCCATAATCGGGTCGATGATCGGCTCAGAAAGCGTGACAGTGTAGACCGTAGAGCTACCTCCAGAAAGGGTGATGATCTCATCCCCAGGAGGAGCATTCGGAACCTCAGTACTGACGTAACCGGTGTACGGAGCAAAAGGCGCTGTTCCATATCTCCACGGGTGGTAATTGCCATAATCGACATAGTAGTCGAAATCGATCGGGTTCGAATTTCCGACAACTGTGCCATTCAACTGAGCACCCCACAACGGTGTTCCACCACTGGTCGTAAGGTCAACCGTGACCTCGTCACCATTCGGCAGAACAATTACACCACTAGCGGTCCCAGCGTCGGGATCTGCAGTCAACCAGTCAACGTAGTAGACCGTGTTGTCTGTTACTACAGAATCAATCTCAACAACCGGCGGCCTGTTGCCGTTCAAAACAATCGGAACCAACGTCGTGTTTCCAGCAACATCAGTCACCGTCAAAGTACCAATACCGTCAACGGCAGGGTCAACCAGACCAATCGTGTACGAAACCGAATCATCTCCAGGTGTGAACGGATCCACAACCAAAGTCAACGTAGTTCCGCTCAACGTAACCGAAGCGATTCCGGTATCCGTGTCGAACAATCCGTCAGCAGGAGCGTTGTCCTCACCAGCGTCATAAACGCCGTTACCGTTAGCGTCCTCACGGTTTGCATCATCCGAAGCAGTACCCGACTGAGAAGTAGGACCATAAACTACCGAACCAAGAGCAATAACCGGACCAAGAGTGTCTACGTACAGACCCTCGTCAACGTCGCCATCACAATTGTTGTCGACTCCGTCCAGCACCTCGTTTGCACCCGGGTGAATGTTCGGATCGTTGTCATCACAGTCCGTGCCACCAACAACGTCGCCGATACCATCGCCGTCGCCATCGGTGTAACCATCGCCATCATCATCAGCATTCTCAGTCGTTCGAGTAATTCGAACCGGCTGGTTCAAATCAATAACTACTGAATCACCATGATCGTTCGTGAACAACCTCCACGTGTCGATTCCTGACCAACCGCTAGGAGTAATCAAAATGTCAACGTTTCCGGTGCCAAGGTTCATTGCTCCGCCATCGGTACAGCAATTAACCCAATTCCATCTTCCGGTCGCCGTTCCTGGAGAGGAAATCCCAGGACCGTTCACGTTGAACTCACCACCATCATCACTGCTCACCCCGAACGCTGTCAGATCAACCCCGGTAATGTCGAAGTTGACCGAACCGCCACCAGAGCCAGGGGCGTAAGCACCCTGAGCAATGTCGTGCGTCATTATCAGGCTAATCTCGTTCGGAGAAGTCGTCTCATCCAAATACAGGTACAACTGGCTCTCATCGAGAACCTCGTAACCCGTGTTCGAACTGGACGGGTAGAACCCGTAACCATAGAACGCGGCAGCAGTTTCCTGAGGATCAGTCGTTATCGGACTCACCAACCAAGAATTCGTTCCCTGCGTCACCTCGTAAATCAGCGCTTCCGCAACCAATGGATCCGTACCAGCAAGTACTTCCGCTCCATCGTTAATGCCGTCACCATCGGTGTCAGCATCGTTGGGGTCAGTGCCGTAAAGATCAATCTCGGCCGAGTCCGCCAGACCGTCACCATCGGTGTCAGCCGGAGGAGGACCAGCGATAGTTTCTAACCGGTACATACCACCAGCTTCACCACCACCATCAAATACCAAGAACTCGAGCGTGTGGTTACCCGTCAGACCAAGAATGTCGTAAGTCTGATCACTCAAGTCCGTGTCCTGGTGCCCTCTAAGTACACCATCGATATAAATGTACGAACAGTTGTCAGCAAGCAAGCTGATCTCGAAATCTCCAACCCCGTAGATCTCAGTTGAATACTTTGTCCAACTCTGACCGGAAGGACCCTGAGCCGCGATCGTGTTCCAGGAATTAATCCAGTCCGAAGTGAAGTGCGAATAGTCCCGGGCAAATGTCGACCCTGCAGATCCAAACGCTGTTGCCAGATGAGGATTCACCCAGTTGTCGTTAATTCCAACCGGAGGCAAGCCGTCTTCAGGCGCTATACACGCGTAATCTGGCCAGTACGTCGCTTCACCCACTACCGTGCTGTACGCAGTAGCCGGGAAAATCGGATCCCACGTCTGTACGTGGCTTCCGCTCGTAAACACATACGGCGGCTCAAACTCAACTACATAAGTGCGCTCGATCGCTCGGTCCTGATCGTTCCAGTGACCAACATTCGTCCAACCACCAATCGATCCACTGTGGAAAAACTCCACTACAGTCTCGTGTGAACCCAACGTAGGTTCAGGCGGATTACCCGGCGACCAGTTCGTGTAAGACCAAGGCTCACCCGTCACCCACGACCAACTATTGCCAGTCGTACCGTTACGGAAACCACCAATGTAAGCATGAGTGCTCACTGCAACCGGGTAGTTAGCAGCAATAAAATCTACTTCAGCATCTGAAGTAAGCGTCGCCAAATGACCAGTAGCACCGTTGTGTGTCATGGCTGATGCAATAGCATTTGCATCATCCCAATTCGCCGCAGTGGTCACGTGCTCATAGCAATGACCAGTCGTTGTATCACAGGCTACTGAACCACTGTGACTAGCAGATGCACTGCTAGATGTGGCAGTCGAAACCATCGACACAGCCACCACAGCGAACATCAACGCCATGACCCGAACATTAGCCAAATTGGCAAATGAAGATAGAACGCGACGACGCGTTTGATAACCCGATAAATGACGCATGAAATGCTCCCGTGCACACGGCGCAGCCCATCCGCTTAGATAGCACCCACCCGTGAGTGGCAAACAGCTTCAACGATCACCCGTTCACGGCATAGATTCGCTTGGTGTGGAAAGAGTCAAGAAGAACGCGCTAATGGTGAAGATTCCCGTTCCGAGACTTCCGAAAGACCTGTTTTTTACGATTGGCAGCGGTCTGAAATAAATCTCAGAAATATCCGGTTCAAACCAAAATCACACTCTCGCCGAAACAACAAGGTTCAACTCATTCGGTGTCCGAATCGTCACATGTCCGCAGGCCAGTGCTACTGAAATAAAACAGCTTGATCGTCAACAAAGCCGATCTAGCCACTCCACGGCGACCCGCGCATTGTCGCTTCGTTCACCACGATCCGCATGACCTCCGCGATGGGCAATCCCGTCTCGCGAGCAATCTCACGACACGCCTCATACTCGGGTGCCGCCTGAGCAATCGTGTCGCCAATCCGTTTCAACTTTACCGGCACCTTACCCAACGAAGTATCCACGTTCACTATCTGACGCTCAGCCTCGTAACGCCTAACCGGACGCCGACGCACACCCAACGTCGAAGTCTCTTTAAGAATCAACTCGGCAGCCCTATCAACCGAATCCCGCCCCACCAAAACCGAAAGCATCGTCGCCGGTCGATTCTTCTTCATCTGAATCGGCGTAAACCAAACATCCAAGCAGCCCAGCTCAATCAACTGCTCGTGAACGTAGCCCAGCACCTCACCCGGAGAATCATCGATGTTCGTCTCCAGCAGCATTAGCTCCGGACGTCGTCTACCCGGACCACCTCTGCCCCAACGTGACCGACCTTCACCAAGCCAAAGTCCAACGACATTCGCATGCCCCTCAGGATTGCGTTGACCCGCCCCGTAACCGATTTCATCAGCACCAAATTCGATAGGATCAAATGAAGCCAAAGTCGAAACAATCGCCGCCCCGGTCGGAGTCACAGCCTCACCAACCGGCTGCCTCCCTCCCGCACGCACGGGCGCACCCGCGGCCTTATAAATCGCAGCCGTAGCAATCGAAGTAGCTCCCATCGCTCCATGACTACTTCCAGAAGCACCTGTCCCCGTTGGGAACGCCGAGGCATGAATCTTCTCAACGCCTAACAAACGCATGCCAATAACCGTTGAGGAAATATCGACCAAGGTGTCGACTGTCCCTAGCTCGTGTAAGTGAGTAGACCCAGCTTCGCCACTATGTGCGTCAGCTTCGGCGACGGCAAGTACGTCGAAAATCTTCTTGATCGAGCGCTTGTCGGAATCTCCCAGAGTCGAATTCTCGATGGAAGAATAAAAATCGTCCCAAGTCCGCTTTCGCTCGCCATCGTCATCGAGCACTACATCAACCAGAGTCGCCTCAAGCCCACCCCGGCTCACCAGCTTCTTCTCCAGCCGATACCCACGATCAGGAAACTTATCCAACTCCGCCTGAAGCTCGTCCAAATCAAGCCCAACGGCCGCCATAGCGCCCAGCAGCATATCGCCACTAACGCCACCAATCATGTCGATATAAGCAGTTAATTCAGACAGGAGATCGTTCCTTGATTCTTACCCTCTCTCCTCGCAGGAGAGGGCTGGGCCGAGCGAGTTACGTTCATGGTAGCCATATTAGCCAACATCAACTAAATCCCACACAGCATACCCACCGGATAATCATCCTGAGCCCCGTCGAAGGGTCCCGCCGGTGCCACGTAATTCGACATCTAGCGGCTACTTAGTCCGCGTACCCAACGGCCCCAAAGCAGCATTCAGGCCGCCCGACTTGAACCCCTTCGGCTCAAGCTCCATCACCTCATACCCGGCACCCAACACAACAGCCGAAGCCTCGGCACGAACCTCTTCAAATCGATCGAAATCCTCTAGCGGAATTTCAACCCTGCCAACTTCACCATAATGACGCACGCGAACCACGCCAAAGCCCAGCTCCCGCAAACCCTTCTCAGCCCTACCAATCATCCCCAACGCCTCGACAGAAACAACCGTTCCGTAAGGAATTCGAGAAGAAAGACACGGCTGCGCGGGCTTATCCCAAGTCGGCAAATCCATCTTCAAAGAAAGATCTCGAATGTCCTGCTTCGACATCCCCGCCTCTACTAAAGGAGAAACAACCTCGAAGTTCTTCGCCGCTTCCATCCCTGGTCGATAATCACCCAAGTCGTCGGTATTCGCACCGTTGGCGACACGAGTAATCCCCTCGTCACCAGCCACCTGATCAAGATGGGTGTAAAGCTCAGTCTTGCAGAAGAAACAACGACGACCGTCATTTGCCAGATACCGAGGATCGTTGATCTCATCTGTATCGACAACCAAATGCCGCCAACCACGCTCAGCCGCCAATTCAGTCGCAGCCTCAAGCTCCTCAGGCGCAACACTCGGCGAACGAGATGTCACCGCCAGCGCGTTCGATCCTAAAACTTCGTGAGCAACCCCAGCAAGAAACGTCGAATCGACCCCACCCGAATACGCCACGATCAGCGACTCATAGCCACCAATCAACGCCCGCAACTTCGCATCCTTCTCATCAAGAGAAAGCACAATTTCAGGATTCTTTAGTTCGACCATTCCAGCCAAATCACTCCACTGTCATCCTGAATTCATTTTCAGGATCTATCGACCAACCCAATCAACTCACATAGAAGAGCGAACATCAGCCCCAGCACCCGCACTCACCTTGGAACCCGCATCGTCCGACACCAAAGCGAATCTTACAGCCTCTGCGATATTCGTAGGGCGAACAACCTTCACTTTATTCGCCGTCGATCCCGACTTGCCTGTACGTCCCGCCGCATCCGGAATCATGCACGAATCAAACCCAAGTCGACCCGCCTCCGTAACCCGACGATCCGCCCTCGGTATCGAACGCAACTCGCCGGAAAGACCAATCTCACCCGCAACAGCAATCGACTCATCAACCGGCCTGTCCATCATCGAACTCGCAATCGCCAAAGCAATCGCCAAATCGGCAGCCGGCTCCTTAATATCCAAACCACCAGTAACGCTAATCACCAAATCGTGATTCGAAACCGGCAATCTCATGTGCTTCGCCAAAACCGCCGTAATCAAGTGCACCCGTGACATCTCAACACCGTTCGCAACCCGCCGAGGCGACGCCAACGAAGAGGGAGTAGCCAACGCTTGCACCTCAACCGCCAACGATCTCGTCCCCTCAACAACCAAAGCCACTGCCGAACCAGAAACCGCTTTAGCCCGTTGCTGAATAAACACATGCGAAGGATCGCTAATTCCAGCCAACCCCTCTTCTCTCATCTCAAATACGCCAATCTCGTCCGTAGGACCAAATCGATTCTTCACTCCGTGCAGCATCCGCAGCATGCCCACTTTGTCGCCGTTCATCTGCATCACCGCATCAACCTGATGCTCCAATACCCGAGGACCCGCAATATTGCCGTCCTTCGTCACGTGACCACTCAAAACAAGTGCGGTATTGCTCGCCCGTGCCACCTCACCTAGAAACGCAGCACACTCACGAATTTGCGAAACCGTTCCCGCAGGCGAATCTAGATCTGGATGAGTCGCCGTCTGAATCGAATCGACAATCGTTACCGCAGGTCGGAGTTCAATAATGTGCTCAACGATCTTCAGCGCATCGCCCGTGCCAGCCATGAACACCCGATCGCCCTCTACACCCAAACGTGAAGCCCGAATACGAATCTGCTCCAACGCCTCCTCGCCGGTGGCATAAAGAACAGTCTTGCCAGTTTCCGCAATTGCAGCAGCCGCCTGTAAAAGAAGAGTCGACTTCCCAATTCCCGGATCGCCAGCCAACAACGTGCTCGATCCCGAAACGAAACCACCGCCCAACACCCGATCAAGCTCCTCCAATCCCGTCGGCATATGAGCAACACCATCAGTTGAAATCTGGTTCAACTCAACCGCACTATTTCTGTCCCCCCTTCCTGTGAGGGAGGGAGTTAGAGGGTGGGTATGCGACGCGCGACCAAGTCCGTCAGGACGCCCGGAGCCAATATCACCCGGAGCAACGCCATCCGCGCCACCCGAACCTACCCTTTCATCAGCGCGCTCAGATCCAAATCCCTCCGAGGCACGACCCACCCGATCGATAATTCCAGGAGCCTGCCGCGCACTCTCACGTCGCACCATCTTCTCGGCAACCGTGTTCCACTCACCACACTGCGAACACTTGCCAACCCACTTGGCCGTAACTCGCCCGCAACCGCTACATTCAAACTGAGTTTTCGAAGAAGACTTTGCCATAGGCACGATTATGACTTGTTACCCCCCTGCAAGCAACGCTCGCTGTCAGCCGAGGTCGCCCAACAGTCATAGCAAGCACAAACAACGTGGCAAACACCCCCGACACGAAGTAACATCCCGACTCAGCCAACATCGTCCATGCCATCAAAGGAGAACGTGCCAATGGCACTTCAAACACTCGCAAACACCGCCGGAGCACTCCTTAAGGAGCGAGGCGAAACAATCGCCGTAGCCGAATCATCCACCGGCGGACTCATCTCCGCAGCACTACTCGCAGTCCCCGGCGCTTCCGCCTACTTCATGGGCGGAACCGTGGTCTACACATCTCCAGCCCGAGAGTTATTTCTGGGAATCAATTTCGACGACCACCCCGGGATGCGATCTGCAAGCGAACCATACTCAGCCCTGCTCGCCAAAACGTCCAGAGAAAAACTCGACACCACCTGGGGCATCAGTGAAACCGGTGCCGCCGGCCCAACCGGCAACGCATACGGCGACGCCGCGGGTCACACATGTGTAGCCGTATCGAGTGAAAACACACAAATCGAAGCCACCCTCGAAACGGGCGCCACCGACCGCGAAGCAAACATGCAAACCTTCGCCGAAACTGCCCTAGAACTCCTAATCAAAGCCCTAAAACAAAACTAACGGCCAACATTGGCACCACTTGTCCCGAGCACAGCCGAGGGATCTGGGGCGGAGTGGTGAAAGCTCCCTGCTGAGCGTAAATCGCCACAGCCCACGACGCTGCAGCTATCCCTCCCCCGTAGGGCAGGTGACGACCCAATACGACGCCGAGCCGAGCAAGCATCTCACGAGCGCGACTTACGCCAGATTACGACACGCGAACAAGTCGTTCTACGACGCCCGGAGTTCGTCACGTAATTGCGACACACTACCAGGCACGAACGCGACTAACACCGCGCCCAACTCACACCACCGGCAGCTTCACCACAACCCGCGTACCCGTCCCGCCATCGGTGCGCGCCCCAATATCGACACTGCCCCCGTGAAGCCCAACCAACTGCCTCACCAAATACAAACCCTGCCCAGTACCAGGAACCTGCCGAGTCGCCTCATTGTCCACTCGGTGGAACAACTCAAACACTTGTTCAACATCAGCCTCTGGAATCCCTGGCCCCTGATCCTCCACAATCACCGCCACGCCACCCACAGCATTCTCGACCCACACTGAAATCGTCGTATCACTCGGTGAATATTTCGAAGCGTTACTCACCAAATTCGAAACAACCTGCGTGATTCTCTGCTCATCCACATTGGCTCGAACCGGCTCATCCGCAACAGCAACATCCAATTTCTGGTTGCGATCTTGAAAACTCGGGGTCAGCCCTTCCAATACGCCGATTACCAGCGCTGAAATATCAGTATCGACCTGCTCAAGCTCAACACTTCCGCGCTCGATACTCGAAACATCAACCAAATCCTGAATCAACGCATCGAGTTGCCAAGCATTTCGCTGAATCACACTCAACTGCTGAACTTGGCGATTCGAAAGATCACTTTCGTTCCCACGCGCCAACAAATCGGCAAACGCAATAATGCTCGTCAGAGGAGTCTTCAGCTCGTGAGTCAGCAAATTCAAAAACTCTGTCTTCGCATCGTTCACACTCGCCAAACGAGACCTCTCAGCCTCGAGACGAATCGAACGTTCCCTCTCCTGTGCCAACTCCATGGAACGACGATACAGCTGCTGATTCGCCACAGCTCCTGAAATCTGATTAGCGACCTGCTCAATCAACTTCACTTCGTCCGGGCCATATGCATCAGTCATCGCGGTTGAAAGCTGGAACACCTTGGCGAACACACCATCTCGACCCATCGGCACTGAAATGCTCGTAGCCGCACCACGTTCCCAACCAATCCAGTTCGGGAACTTATCAACCTGCGACCGATCGTTGATCAGCACGGTTTCACCCGCCTGCGCTGCATAACCAGAAGGGGTGCCAGGAGTATCAATTCGCTGTCTATCCGAACCAGAGAACTTACCGGTGGTACTCATATAAAGAGTCTCAGCTGTCTCGTTTGATACATCTACGTTCATTACCGCCATGCGGTCAAAAGGAATCAACGTAGCTAAAATCTCAGCAAATTCCTCAAACGTCTCACTCGTATCAAACGAAGACCCAATCACCCGCGATATCTCTGCCAAAACACCCTGCTGCCGTGCGAACTCCTGTGCCGTCTCGTGCAACCGAGAATTCGCAACCGCACTAGCCACTCGGGAAGCCACCTGGCTAATAAACAGGCAGTCCGCCACCGAATACTCGTCCAAAGTAGAATTAAGCGTGTGAAGCACACCTACGATCTTATTTTGGCTACGCAGTGGCGCGGCCACCCACGCACTCATACCGGTTGTTTCAAATGTTTGAGAACTGCTAAGTCTGGTCCCATCGTCCAAACGTCCCTCAGTCTCTAAGCCTGAACGACTTACCGAAACCAAACGGTCACCGGAAACAACCAAACCAGTTATCGAAGACTCGAGCGGCTCAACCACTGGTTCGTGCTCGAAATCGCCGTACTCCAAAATATCTATCTTGGTC
>Ga0315336_1007036_pt1 | contig 11087 bp, 5 predicted proteins | sample ASW5metaG_FD_204512 | JGI IMG/M metagenome (GOLD analysis project Ga0315336, IMG submission 204512) | Ammonia-oxidizing marine archaeal communities from Monterey Bay, California, United States - ASW #5 | ecosystem: Environmental > Aquatic > Marine > Intertidal zone | place: USA: California... | reverse complement strand
CGAGGCGACGACTGACCGCCTCCACCTTGGAGATCACCGCTTCGTCCCGCGCCTGGTCGGCCAGAACTCGCTCCTCTACCGCCGCCCGCCACTGGAACACCGCCACAGCGGCCACAGCGCCAAGCACGGCGACGAACGAAAGGTACGACAAGCGACGAAGCCGCGTTCCTCGCGCGGCGTCGGCGAGACCCGCGGCGATGAACGCTGCGTCCACCGCATCGGGAATCCCATTCCCACGGGCCTGCCAGGCCGCGGCGTCGGTGAGTGCCGCACCGGTCCACAGGAGGTGTGAGGCCCGATCCGACGCCGTCCAGGCCTCCGCCGCATCCAGGAGCCGATGCCGCAGTGCGTGTCCTCCAGGATCGGCGGCGATGCGGTCCTTCAGCCGCGGCCAGGCCGCCGGGAGCTCCGGATCCACCAGCCGCAATACTCCGTCGTTACGCGAGGCCAGCCCCACCTCAAGGAGCGTCTCGGCCGCAGCCCCCAAGTGTTTGGAGGCGCGCCCGCGCGGATTCAGTTCCGGTCCCACGAGCCGGAGCAGCGCCTCCTGGCAGGCGGCCTGTGATTCCCCGGGAATCTTCTCAAACAGGGTTTCTGCGGCTTCTATCCTGCCGCGTACCCGCTCGTTCTCCACCGCTTGGTCCAGCCACTCCGTCAGGGTCTCGGCCAAAGCGGCGCCATTTGCGAACCGCCGGTCCTGTCTCGGAGCGAGCGCTTTGAAGCAGATGCGACCGAGGGCCGGCGGCACCCGGGGCAGATCCAGGAGTGCCGTCACCGTATCCTCTACCTCCCAAGGGGCCTTTCCCGTGAGTAGGTAAAGCAGAACACCCCCCAGGGCGTACACATCCGATGAGGCGTCGAGATCCTCGACACGGCCGGCCGCCTGCTCGGGCGGCATGTACATCGGCGTGCCAGCGATCACACCGTGCCGGGTCGGATGCAGCGAATTCCGCGACCGATCGGTGACGATCGCCTCCATCCCAGAGAGCGCGTCCCCTCCGATCTCGGTCTTCGAACCGATGATCTTCACCAACCCCCAGTCGACGACCCGAACCTCGCCGTGGTCCCCGAGCATGACGTTGTCGGGCTTCAGATCCCGATGGATGACCCCGCGGGCATGGGCGTAGCCAGCGGTCTCGCAGACCTGGCGAAAGGCATCCACCAACCGCATGAATGTCCAACCAGAGGTCCCGGTCTTCCAGTCGCTCTTTGTAGAGGCCGCGAGCACGTCATCGATAGCGGACTGCAGCGTCGTACCGCGGATGATCTGCATCGTGTAGAACGGCCGCCCATCTGGAAGCGTGCCGCAGTCGAAGATCGGCACGATACCGGGGTGTTCGAGCTGTGCGGTGGCCTGGGCCTCCTCCTCGAAGCGGGCCTGAACGCTCCGGCCCACGTAGTCCTCGGCGAGGATCTTCATGGCGAGCTGCCGGTTCAGCCGGTGGTCGAGGACCTTGTGGACCGAGCCCATACCTCCCTCACCGAGCAAGCCCAGCACCTCATAGCGCTGCTTGGCCCCATCGGATCCGCCACTCATTGCCGCGTGGTCGTCGTACAACTTCGTGGCGGGATCCAGCCACAGCCCGGTGTCGGTGGGAGGTCTGGTCGGTCCTGGAGGATCGTTCGAAGACACGAGGTCATTGCCTCCTGGGAAGCGATCCACCTTGACTGCAATACCCGAACCGACGCTACCACACGGCCCGTCGACGCCCTGTTGAGGCCCATCGAAACAACATGCAACACCCGCTGGGCTTCCCCCAGAGCCCCGATAACTTTGCGGCCAGGAGGCGCACATGCTGCTTTGGCTCGCAACAACCGCTCTAGCAGGAGGGGGACCTCCGAACGTGATGGTGCTCTACAACGCCGAGGTGACCGAGGCCGCCGACGTCGCGGCCCACTACGCAGAACAGCGATCGCTGCCGGCAGGCCACACCTGCGGACTCACTGGAATCGACCCCCTTATCTGGCGGATGTCTCTGGAGGACTACCAGACCCTGATCCCGCTCTCCTACGATCTGGATCTCGATGAAGGCGACACTCTCGAGGTCCTGGCGGTGGCGAGGAGCGAGTCGGTGACGGTTCCGAGGACGGGCTGGCCAGTCGCCGAGCAGCGGATCCGCTCCAGGGTGGAGGGCTGGACGACAGCGACGGTGACGATGGTCGCCGCGACCGAACTCCCTGAGGAAGCCGACCCACCTGGCACCGGGGCGGCCGAAGGGAGCGAAGGGCCATCCGTACCCTCCGAAGAGGCCAGCTGCGGCTGCCGGACGTCCCCAGTGGGAGCATTCACGTGGCTACCGCTCATTGCGCTGTTGATCCGTCGCCTCTCTCATTCTCCTCGACGCCACGCTGACACATCAGTGTCTCGCCAGGCTCCCTCAATCCGTATGGGGAAATGAGTAGCGACGGATCTGGAGATTCGATGAACGGTCGGCATGCGGTGTTGTTCTTTCTGGTTGGCTGCGCTGCGGCCGAGGGCGACGATGAGCTCGTCTTGCCAGAAGCTGCCCCGGTCTGGGACGCTTCCGGGCCGTCCGGCGTCGCTCCCCCTCCACAGGCGCCGACGATGTCCCAGACGGCGTTGGTCCAAGGGGACCTCACGACGTTCTGGGTGAATGGTGCCGACCCGGGCTTTACCGTCCATTTTCTGTACAGCATGGCCGGGCAGGGTGCCGGTCCCTGTCACCCCGCCAGCGGCGAATGCCTCGACATTCTCGGGCCGGTGACCATCATCGGGAGCGTCGTCGCTGACGGCGCCGGCTACGCGGAAGTCGGCGTCGTGGTGCCAAACGCCGCGCCACTGATCACGGTGTACACCCAGGCGCTGTCTACAGACGGCCCGACCGGGGCCGTCTCAAACACGGTCGTCGAGGACATCTTGCCGCCACCCGTCGGACTGACGGCAGACATTCAGCCGATTCTCGATGCCAACTGTACGGCGGGCTGCCATTCCAGCCCGAACCCGTCCGCAGGATTGGATCTATCCGGCAATGCGTACAACGCCATCGTTGGGGTGCCCTCGGACGACGTGCCGGCGATGGACCTCATTGAGCCTCTCGATCCTGCGAACAGCTATCTCTGGCACAAGCTGAACGGCACGCAGATTGGCGTTGGGGGTAGCGGAGGGCGGATGCCCAAGGGCGCACCCGCCCTATCCGTAGCCGATAAGGACCTCATAGAGCACTGGATACTCACCGGAGCACTCCCCTGATCCAGGGCACGACGCTCCAAGGACGTCTTTGGCTTACGGATTCGCACCCTCTGTCACCCACAACGACAGGAGGGCGAGCTCGGGCGCAGTCAGAGGCGGGTTCGGGTTCTTTGGCATCTCGCTCCCGGATCCGCCGACCGCCAGGTGGGTGCCATACACTTTGTGCAGAAAGTAGCTGTTGAAGGTATCGGCCGGCGCGATCAAGGGCATAGGCGCGTTTTGGCTCGATACGACGCCGACCATCTGCGCGTAGGCATTGCCCGCGGTCAGGTCCAGTCCGGCCGCGGGCATGAAGCCGTCGTGACACTGTGTGTTGGTGCAATTGGCCGTGAGAATCGGCTGAACATCGGCGCCGAAGTCGACCCCGAAAGGACCCTCGTCGATCTGGCCATCGCAGTCGTTGTCCACGCCGTCCACGCCGTCTACGGCGACTCCGGGATTCACACCTGGCATCGTGTCGTCGCAGTCGTCGCCAGAACCGACAGGCGAACCAACTACCGTGTAGCCGTCCAGGTCCTGATCGAAGTCGGAGCCCCCGGCACAGTCCTGATTGACGCCGTCGTACCAGACCTCGGGGGCGCCCGGGTAGGTGTCCGCCCGGTTGTCATTGCAGTCGCCTGCACAGGTCGTGAACCCATCACCGTCGGTGTCAAAGCCCTCGTCGATCACCCCGTCGCAGGTCTGATCAACGCCATCACACACTTCGACCGCGCCGGGAAAGATGTCGGGGTCGCCGTCGTTGCAGTCGACGCAGGTCGCGCTGCCATCGCCATCGCTATCGCCGAACGCCACCGACCCGTCGCAATTGTAGTCGGTCGGATCGGTGCAATCGGACTCCGGCGCCCCCGGGAAGACAGCGGCGTCACCGTCATCGCAGTCGCCACCACAGGTCGTGAACGCATCCCCGTCGGCGTCAAAGCCCTCGTCAATCAGCGTGTCGCAGTTGTTGTCTTGTCCATCGCAGACCTCGAGCGCCCCGGGAAAGGCATCCGGGTCGCCATCGTTGCAATCTTGACAGGCGGGGCTGCCGTCGCCGTCGCCGTCGACGAAACCGACCGCGCCATCGCAGTTCAAGTCCTCCACAGCTCCGCAGGTCTCCACCGCGGCGGGGTTGATGGCCGGATCGGTGTCGTCGCAGTCACCCGCGCACGTGGTGAAGCCATCGCCATCGGCGTCGAGGCCGTCGTCGACCAGGCCATTACAGTCGTTGTCGACGGCATCGCAGACTTCTGGGGCTCCCGGGAACGCGTCCGCGTTGTTATCCGCGCAGTCCACACAAGCGGCCACTCCGTCTCCGTCTCCGTCGATAAAGCTCGTGATGCCGTCGCAGTTGTAGTCCGTCGGGTCGGCGCAGTCGGTCTCTGGCGCTCCCGGATAGACATCATTTCGCGCGTCGTCGCAGTCGTCGAGGTTGCCGACGTAGCCCGATGGGACATCACAGCTCACCTCGAACGCCGCGACGTCCCCGTATCCGTCCCCGTCGCCGTCGATGAACCACAGCGCGATGTCGATCGCGTCAAACCCGTCGGCAACGCCGTCACAGTTGTTGTCGACTCCGTCGCAGACCTCATCGACCGCGGGGTTTGTCAGTGCATCGAGATCGTCGCAGTCGCCTCCATCCACAATCCGACCGACGATTTCCAGACAACTCTCCAAGCCAGTCGCCGCGTCGCCGAAGCCATCTCCATCGGCGTCCTCGTACCAGATCTCGCCGAGGTCCTCGTCCACCGAGCCGTCGCAGTTGTCGTCAATGTTGTTGCAGACCTCCTGCGCGTCCGGGTGAACCTCGGGGTCGAGGTCGTCGCAGTCGCCACCGCCATCGGCGAGGCTCTCGTGGCCATCGCCGTCCAGGTCTCGTGGCAGTGGCGGAAAGGGCGCGCCATCGAGGATCCACAAACGGATGTGGTCCACCTCGTTCAGCGGGAGCAGCGGCAGATCCAGGGGCATATTGCCGATGTCGTCCGGGCCCAGCTCGCCAATGAGCACCCGCCAATACGCCGACCCTTCCGGATCGTAGGGGACGACCAGATCGCCCGTTCCCCGATCCAGGTCCATCTGGATGGCGACTGGGAAGGGCATGGCCAACGCGGTTCCGCCGTCAACGTGACAGGAGACGCAGCTATCGTCGGCCATGGCCACGACGCCGTCCCAATCCGGCGTGTACTTCAGCGCAGAGGTGTCGGTGTCTACTGTCGCGTCTGTTGCGTCCGTCGCGGTTGGAGCGCCGTCCGAGCCGGGGATCTGGCCACCGGTCCCACCCAGCCACGACACGCTCTCGCACCCCGCCAGGCTCAGCGAGAACAGAAACAGGCATGGCAAAGGGTAGCGCAAGTCATCCATTACGAAGTTGTCTCGTCACGCGATACTTTTTCGGGCGGATGCCCTCGCCCGCTGAATCGGGTCTAGAGATCGCTTGCCCACTCAACGATCACCAGCTCGGCGCGGCGGTTTCGCTGGCGGCTCTCGGCATCGGTCTGCGCGGTCACCGGACGAGACAGTCCATATCCGCGACTCAACAGGCGCTCGACGGCGACCCCGCGAGCGACGAGCCCGGCCTCGATGGCCCGCGCCCGGTCCTCGGAGAGGCCCTGGTTGTACGCGACGCCACCGACATCGTCCGTGTGCCCTGCAATCTCGACGACTGCGGCCTCCTGGTGGGCCAGCAGCCATCGGGCGAGGTCGTCGATCATCTCGTCGACCTTGGAGCGGATGTCGGCCTTGCCGGTGTCGAACCACAGCGGCGCCGGGGGCTGGAGTCGATCGCCCCAGACCACCTGCGAGCGCACGGGGGCGACCGTCATGCGGACGACCGCCGCGGTCTTGTCTCCGATGTTGACGACATCGGTCGTGGTCTCGGCTTCTTCACTGCCGCCGCCACCCGACCACACATCTGCGACCACCGCGGGCTTCGTTCCGAGATCTGGAAGGACTTCGACCTGCCGGGTCGCAACCGATCCGTCGGCGCCGGTAGCCGTGATCAGGTAGTTTCCAGGCTTGAGATCGAGGGTGGCCACGCCGTCTTCGTCCAGCGCGACCGGCGCGACCAGATCCCTTCCTCCAACCGCGGTGATCTCCCCGACGATAGGCTCGCCGTCGGTTCCCTCCACCAGGATCGGAACCTGGCGGGTCTTGTCCTCCACGACGACGGTGTGTTTGGTCTGGGGATCGAGCCGCTTCGAGCCCGGCACGTCGACGGGGATGACCACCGTTTCGTACCGATTCTCGGGCACGATCTCGACGATGTGGTCCTCGCGAGGCGCCACGTAGAGCTCGAAGGCGCCAGACTCGGAGGTCTTTCCGACCACTTCGCCATCGACGACCACATCGGCGTCGGCCAACGCGTGGCCGTCAGGCGTCTCCGCTACGAAGGTCATCGCCGCCTGTCCCTCGGGGATGGCCTCCATGACCACCGGCAGTTCGCGGAGCTCGGCCTCTTCGCTCAGCTCGACCGGGATCTCGGCGGTCTTCATGCCCTCGGCCTCGACCACCACCGACCACTGCCCGGGAGAGGCCCCGACCACCGCGCGACCGTCCACCGCAGTGCGCGGTGCCAGGCTGTCCTCGGGACCCTTGAGCGTCACCGTAGCCTCGATGGGCTCGCCATCCGGACCCTCTACCGCGACGGCCAGGGCTCCCGGAACCCACTGCATCTCGAGGATGACCTCGGTCTGCCCCTCTTCGTCGACCTCGACCTCGATCGCCTTGGCCGCCATCGCCGGCGCCTCGGCGGCGATCTCGAGCTTGCCCTCGTCGACCCCGCCCGCGAGCACCACGCCGTTGCTCGGGTCTCCGACACTCTCGCCATCGAAGAACACGTCGGCGGTCTCGACGAAGTAGCCCTCTGGATCGATGACGGTGACCTCGACGGTTCGCGGAGCGGGTGCCTCCGCGCCGGGATCGGCTGACGGTGCCGGCTTGGGAGTTGCCTTGGCGGCCTCGTCCTCGGCCTCGAGACGGACCTGGACCGTATTCAGCCGCTTGTCGCCCTCGTCGACGGTGATCTTCCGGGTCTGCTCTGCCTTTCCCTCGGCGGCAATGGTCAGGGTCCACTCCCCCACCGGCAGGGTCGTACGGGCATCGCCATCGAGCCCGGTCACCACTGGAGCCAGCTCGTCGGGCCCCTCCACCGTCACGGTGGCGTTGATGGGCACCCCGTTGTCGTCGGTGACGGTGATGTCGGTGACGCCGTCGGCATAGGAGACCGTCGCGTACTCGACCTGCTTGCCGGGAACGACCTGGATCTGAGTCTCGGTGGTCTCGAGATCGTCGCCGCCGACGGTGAAGGTGTGCTTCTTGCCGGAGTCGAGCCCCTCCAGCACCAGGTTTCCGGTCGAGCTGGTCTCGCCCACGGCCTTGCCGTCGAGCATCACCGGCACATTGGCGGCCGCGTTTCCATCGACATCGACGACCCGGAGCTCCACATCTCCGTCCCCTTCTTCGTCCTTGGCGAGAGCGACTTTGACCACTGAGAGCTGCCCTTCTTCCTCGGTGATCTCTACCTTTCGGGTCTGGGTGCCCATGCCCTCGGCCTCGATCTGGACCTCCCAGGTCCCCGGCGTCAGATGCACCAACTTCTCGCCGTCGTCGCCCAGATCGCGGGCGGGGATGACCTCGGGTCCGACGAAAGTGACCGCAGCATCCATGGGCCGGCCCTTTGGACCGGTGACCTCGACCTGTACCGACCCCGGCTGCCAGTCCAGGACGGCGACGACCTCTTGCTCGCCGGGCAGAACCTGGAGATCGACCGCCGTAGAGGCCCCATATCGCTCGGATGTGACGACAAAAGAGGCCGCGGTCTCGCCGAGGCCTTCAACGGACAGGTCACCGCCCGTGCCGGTGGTTCCCAGATCGCGGTCCTCGATGGCGACCACCGCATCCTCGACGGGGCGGCCCATGCGGTCGACGACGCGCACTACGACCTTCGTCTCCTCGCTGACCAGGCTGGCGAGCACAGCGTCGACGCGAATCGGGTCGGAGCGGTCGTGCTCGATGATGATCGTGCGCTCCTGGGTTCCCAGGCCCGGGCTGGCCATGACCACCCGCCACGCGCCCGGCTTGACGGTCCAGTTTCGGACGCCGGCTTCGTCGATGCGCGGCATGCCCGGGTCGTAGGGCCCCTCGATTCGGACCTCGGTCTCGGCCAACGCGCCCTCGGGACCGACCACGGACACCGCCAGGGGCACCGGAGACCGCTCCATGGTGACCTCCCAGAACTCCTCCTTGCCGGTGATGGGCACGGTTTGCTCGTCGTAGCCCTTGCGGGAGATCGCCAAGCTCTCGGACCGCAGCGCCAATCGACCGGGAATGGTCGCATAGCCGTCGCCATCGGTCTCCTCGTCGAAGGGTCCGACGGTGACCAGGACGCCGGTGAGCGGGAAACCCTGCACGTCGATGACGTGGATGTCCTTGGGAGGAAGACCCACATTCTCGTCCAAGACCGGAGGCTTCTTCCCGGGGGAAACCGTAGCCCCCATGAGGAATCGGATGCCTGGAGCGCCAACGCCCCGGGTCACCGCCGTACTGGTCGCCGCGGTGACGTTGATGCGCTCGGTGGCGGCCACCTTGACCGTGGCCATCGCCTCGACCGGCAAGCTGGGAGCGGTGCTCACCACCGGGATCCGACTCCGCGTCTCGAAGTGCAATCCGACCCGCTCGATCGGCACGAATCCAACATCGGACGCATAGCGGGCGTAGGCGCCGCCGGGCCACTCGTCGAGGGAGGTCCGCGGGGTGGCGTCCATGCCGACATCGAGGTTGAGAACCAGCAACCCGCGGCTCCAGCCACCACTCACCAGTCCGCCTCCGGAGAAGCCCGCCTCGCCCAGAAAACGCGGCTCGGAACCGGTGGGGATCTGCAGAAAGGGGCTCACCCCAAGCCGCCAGCCCTGGTTGCGATGCAGCCGGATGGGGACCCATACACTGGTGTCGCCAAAGGTGGCCCCGCCAGCCGATAATCCGTCACTGACGAACCAGGTGGGGACCGAGAGCCCGACGCCGATGTTCTTGTAGACCTGGGTCGACGCCCCGAGGTTGAGACCGAACAGATCGTCGAGGATCGGCACGTCGTTCACGTCGTCGCCATCGAACACCCGTCGGACGAGCAGGTTCGTCGCGGCCTCGGCGGTCACGCTCACGGTGGGGGCCGCCATGGCCGCACCGCCGAGACCGAGGACCGGATCGGCCACATCGGCCAGATCGGGGGGCAGGTTGGTTCCGTGACCGTCGAAGTTCTGGGCGTGGGCGTCCGACCACGCAACGCCCAGAAGAGCGATTAGCCAGATCGGTCTTGTGCTATGCCTTCGCACCTTCGTGAAGCCCCACGCGCATTCGCCACCAGACCCCATCGAGGAGCTCCGGTATTGCGATTGTCTCACAGGAGGAGGCTGGTACACTTTTGGAGGAGGGGCGGATCTTGGGGATGCGATCGGCGCTGTGGGTGGCCGGCCTGTCACTCGCGATGGGGTGCACCAAAGAGGCCTCCAAGGACAAGGAGCATGTCGACACCGACAGCGGCACCACGGCTGACACCGAAGACACCGACGAGACGCCTCTGCAAGCGGGCTCCGACCAGCGTATCGACGATGCCGGAGACACCGCCACCGACAGCGAAAAGGTCCGCCTGTGCGCACTGTCGAGCGGGGCGGTGGTCGTCATCTGGGTCGACGACCGCAACGGGGACCGGGCCATCTGGAGCCGATCTTCTCCCGATGGCGGGCAGACCTGGGACGATCCCGCGGTGCAGGTCAACGATGGCACCAACGGCGCCGACAACCCGCAGCTCGCCTGCCAGGGCAACACCGCCTACGCCGCGTGGGAGGACAACCGCGACAGCGAGACCGAGGACGCCAACATCTACGTCTCATCGTCGACCGGCGGCGGAGCGTGGGCGGCAAACACTCTGGTTGGCGGCACCGACATCGGCGTCTTCGAGCACCTCGAACCCCAGATCGCGGCGGTTGGCGACGAGGTTCACGTGGTCTGGCACAGCGACGACAACGGCGCCTTCGACATCTACGTCGCCAGCTCGACGGATCGCGGCTCGTCGTTTGGCGACCCGGTGCGGGTCGAGTCGGATGTGCCGGGTACCGCCTGGTCCTCGAACGCCAGCGTTGCCGCCGATGGGCTCGGCCGCGTCTTTGTCGCCTGGGAGGACCGCCGACTTGGGGTCGGAGACGTGTTCGTGGCGACCTCCACGAACTCCGGCGTGTCCTTTGGCGGAGATATGCGTCTGGATTCCGGAGTCGGGGACAGCTACCGACCGACGATCGCCGCCGCAGCGGGCGAGGCCTGGGTCGGCTGGTACGACGAGCGAGACGGCGAGAAGCTCGAGGTCTATGCGGCCTACTCCGACAACGGCGGCGGCTCCTGGGCGCCGGCGATTCGGGTGAGCGAGGGAGAACCGGGAGAGCGAGACAGCGTGCTTCCCAGGATGATCCTCGACGCCGGCACGCTGCACATGGTCTGGTTCCAGGGCGGCGGCGGCGGCTATCACACCGAGTATCGACAGCTGGCGGCCGGCGCAGTGAGCACCGACATCGTCCAGCTCGACCACGCCCCCTCCGCGGCGCGCACGACCTACCCGGCCCTGATCCCCTCCGATGGGGGCTGGCTGGTGGCCTGGCGCGACGATCGCGCCTCCGGCGAGGACGATCTCAACGACCTGTACTACTCGGTCTCATCGAACAACGGCGCGAGCTGGTCCCCCACCGATCTTCGCATCGACGCCCACGAGGCGGGATCGACCTATGCCATTGACCACAGCGTCGCCGTCGCGGACGGCGCGCTCCTCGCGGCGTGGTCCGACGGTCGCAGGGGCGACGCCGACGTGTTCTTCACCCGCCTGGTCCTGGGCGAAGAAGCGACGCAGTGATCGGGC
>Ga0315336_1007034_pt1 | contig 11092 bp, 10 predicted proteins | sample ASW5metaG_FD_204512 | JGI IMG/M metagenome (GOLD analysis project Ga0315336, IMG submission 204512) | Ammonia-oxidizing marine archaeal communities from Monterey Bay, California, United States - ASW #5 | ecosystem: Environmental > Aquatic > Marine > Intertidal zone | place: USA: California... | reverse complement strand
CTATTGCTCCTTTTTAGGAAGTCAGCGACAATACACATATAGAATCTAGATCTTTATATTATGCGTGTTTCCAATCAATGAATTGTTCTTTAATTTTTAGCACAAAGAAGAGTGCTGTGCTCTGATACATGAAAAACCGCGTTCCACAAGACAAAAAAAATAAGTCACCCGTACCCCAATTGCCGCCAGAAATAACATCACGCACAAAACTTGCTAATGCAATTCGTGCGCTCAGCATGGATGCTGTTGAAAAAGCGCAATCTGGACATCCTGGCATGCCTATGGGTATGGCAGATATCGCTGAGGTGCTTTGGAATGATTATTTGCAACACAACCCAAAAAACCCTAAGTGGTTAGATAGAGACCGTTTTGTACTGTCAAACGGTCATGGATCAATGCTTATTTACAGTATATTGCATCTGTCTGGGTATGACTTAGGGATTGAGGACATCAAAAACTTTCGTCAATTGCATTCAAAAACTCCAGGTCATCCTGAATATGGAGAAACACCAGGAATTGAAACTACCACTGGCCCTCTTGGACAAGGTCTTGCTAATGCTGTAGGTATGGCTATTGCAGAAAAAACATTATCCGCGCAATTTAATAAACCTGATTACGAAATTGTAGATCACAATACATATGTATTTCTTGGTGATGGCTGTCTAATGGAAGGGATCTCTCATGAAGCTTGCTCTTTAGCAGGCACGCTTAAGCTAAACAAACTAATTGCATTCTACGATGACAATAAAATATCTATTGATGGTCCTGTGCAGGGATGGTTTACAGATGATACAGAAAAAAGATTTAAATCTTATGGTTGGAACGTAATTCCAAATGTCGACGGACATAATCCTGATCATATAAAGAAAGCTATAGATTTGGCACTTAAAGAAAAGAGCAGGCCAACTTTAATATGTTGCCATACTGTGATTGGTTTAGGTGCACCAAATAAGCAAGGTACCGAAGATACGCATGGCGCTCCATTAGGAAACGAAGAGATAGAGCTAGCCCGTAAGTCATTAACTTGGTCTCATGGTCCATTTGAAATACCTGATGAAATTTATGCTACCTGGAATGCGGTACATAAAGGTAAAGAATTGCAAGAAAAATGGGATAAATTATTTGCCCGTTATAAACAAGACTTTCCAAAAGAAGCTCAAGAATTTTTACGGAGGAACGCTGGCGATCTGCCAAACAATTGGGAAAAACTTACACAAGAGTGGTTAGAATTCTTTGATAAAGAAGGCTTGACGGTTGCAAGCAGAGCGGCATCTTTAAACTGTTTAAATAAAATAGCGCCTACACATGTTCCTGAGTTACTCGGTGGCTCTGCAGATCTCACGGGCTCTAACTTAACGGCCCACAAAACTTCAAAAGGATTACAACTTCATGAAGATGGCAATTACATTTTTTATGGGGTTCGAGAGTTTGCTATGTCAGCAATCATGAATGGAATTACTCTGCATGGTGGCTATATCCCTTATAGTGGAACTTTCTTAACGTTCTCAGATTATTCTAGAAATGCTTTACGTATGGCAGCACTTATGAAAATACGAAGTATTTTTGTCTTTACACATGACTCAATTGGTCTTGGTGAAGATGGGCCAACCCATCAGGCTATTGAACATCTTTCCAGCTTGCGACTAATCCCAAACATGTCAGTTTGGCGACCATCGGATAATGTTGAAACTATGGCCTCCTGGGTTGCAGCCATTGAGCGCAATAATGGGCCAACATGCTTGATTTTATCTCGACAAAGCATTCCCCATCAAAAAAGAACCGCAGACCAAATAAAAGATATAAAACGTGGCGGATACATCCTGAAAGACTCAGCGAGCAGCCCTGATTTAATCCTAATAGCAACTGGGTCTGAAATAGGAATTACAATGGAGGCAGCTGCAATACTTGAGACTGAAGGTGTTGCCTGCAGAGTTGTCTCTATGCCAAGCACCGACGTTTTTGAAAAGCAGGGTTTAGATTACCAAGATTCAGTTCTACCACCGAAGATAGATAAACGTATCGTTATTGAATCAGGCGTAAGCAACTACTGGCATAAATATGTGAGTGGACGTGGGCGTATAATAGGGATTAATGAGTTTGGAGCATCTGCCCCTGGGGGAGAATTGATGGAATTTTTTGGTTTCACAGCCGAGCGTATCTGCAAAGATGCGCGCAATCTAATAAGCGAAAAGGAGTAAGAAATGGCAATTAAAGTTGGTATAAACGGTTATGGAAGAATAGGAAGAAATATTCTGCGTGCGCTATACGAGTCTAATAAAAAAGATGAAATCCAGATTGTTGCAATAAACGACCTTGGAGATATAGACACCAGTGTATATCTAACCAAGCATGATACTGCACACGGACACTTTAATGGCGAAGTAAAAGTTGAAAATGACTGCATGGTAATTAACGGTGATAGCATTAAGGTGTTGTCTGAGCGGGATCCATCCAAGATACCATGGTCTTCTCTAGGTGTTGATGTAGTCCATGAATCCACTGGGTTCTTTGCAAGCAAAGAAAAAGCTGAAGCCCACATAAAAGGTGGTGCAAAAAAAGTAATTATTTCTGCCCCTGGTGGCAATGATGTTGACGCAACAATTGTTTATGGTGTAAACCACGATGTGCTTAAAGCATCTGACACTATTATTTCTAATGCGTCTTGCACAACTAACTGTTTAGCTCCTATTGCAAAAGTATTGAATGACACAGTTGGAATTGAGCATGGCTTAATGACAACCATCCATGCATACACCAATGATCAAGTATTAACCGATGTTGCTCACACTGACTTAAGAAGAGCACGCTCGGCAACAATGTCTATGATTCCAACAAAAACTGGTGCAGCATCTGCTGTAGGTCTTGTGCTACCTGAGTTGCAAGGAAAACTAGACGGTTTTGCAATGCGAGTTCCTACAATCAATGTTTCAGTTGTAGATCTAGTTTTTAAAGCCTCGCGAAATACTTCAATAGAAGAAATTAATTCTGTAGTAAAAGAAAATGCAGGCGGATCTTTAAGAGGCATTCTGAATTACAATGAAGAACAACTAGTTTCTGTTGATTTTAATCACAACCCCGCTTCATCTATATTTGAATCAACTCTTACAAACGTGATGGAAGGTGAAATGGTAAAAGTATTATCTTGGTACGATAATGAATGGGGATTTTCTAATCGTATGCTCGATACTACAATTGCATTAATGAAAGCAAACTAATGAAGAAAAAAGAAAAATAATAATGCAATTTCCACGCATGCAAGATTTAAACTTAGCAGGCAAGCGCATATTAATCCGCACTGATTTTAACACCCCTATTAATGATGGGAAAATAATTAACAACAAAAGAATAGTAGCAGCTATTCCCACAATTAAAATGGCATTAGAGAAAGGTGCCTTAATTGCATTAGTTTCACATTTAGGCCGCCCTGCTGCAAAGAAACATAATCAAGAATTTTCATTACAACCTGCAGCTGATCAATTAAAAACACTCCTTGATCAGAATGTAAGACTTGAAAAAGAATGGATTGACGGGTTTGCTATCAAAAAAGGTGAAATTGTTTTGTGCGAAAATGTAAGATTTATAGATGGAGAAAATACAAATGATCATGTGTTATCGAAAAAAATAGCAGAATTGTGCGACGTTTATGTAATGGATGCTTTTGGATCAGCTCACAGGGTGCAGTCTTCGACCTATGGTGTTGCCAAATATGCAAATACTTTCTGCGCTGGTCCCTTGCTCTGTGCAGAATTAGACGCTCTAAGTAAAGTTTTTGACAACCCTAAACAGCCTGTTGTTGCAATTACGGGCGGCTCTAAAATCTCAACGAAATTAAAATTACTTGAGTCTCTTTTAGAGAAAGTTGACCAATTAATTGTAGGAGGCGGCATTGCAAATACGTTTCTGGCGGCAGCAGGGTACAATATCGGAAAATCATTATTTGAAAAAGAAATGGTAAAAACAGCTAAAAACCTGCTAGACACTGCAAAAAAAAATAAATCTTTAATTCCTATCCCAACAGATGTAATTTGTGCAAAAGAAATAACTAATGATGCAAAAGCAAAATGCAAGCCTGTAACAAGTGTTGACATAAACGACAAAATATTAGATATAGGTGATGAAACAGCAAAAACTTACAGAAAGATTATACAAGAAGCTGGAACAATTATTTGGAATGGTCCAGTGGGTGTTTTTGAACATAAACCTTTTGAAAAAGGCACAGCGATGATTTCCAAAGCAATAGCTAGCAGCTCCTCATACTCTCTCGCGGGTGGCGGTGACACAATTGCTGCTATTGAAAAATATAATGTTGAAAATGATATTTCATACATATCAACCGGTGGTGGTGCATTTTTAGCATACTTGGAAGGAAAAGAGCTGCCAGCTGTTTCTGCTCTAAAAGGTAAATTAACATAATGAAAAATAGTAAAAAACAGTTTCAAAGACGCACAAAGATTATCGCTACATTAGGTCCAGCTACAGATGATTCTAAGATTCTTGAACAGCTTATATCTTCAGGTGTAGATGCCATAAGGCTAAATTTTTCACATGGATCCTCGGATGAGCAACGAAAACGTGTTGAATTAGTTAGAAAAATTTCAAAAAAATATGATTGTGATGTTGGGATATTAGGTGACTTACAAGGTCCTAAAATTAGAATAACTCGCTTCATAGAAGGCAGAATTAAGTTAGCAAGTGGTGATAATTTCACTATTGATACTGCATTTAATGCAGAAAAAGGGACACAGTTTGCTGTTGGTTGTACATATAAGGAGTTGACCAAAAACGTAGATGTAGGTGAGCTGCTTTTAATTGATGACGGAAGGATTATTTTAGAAATAAAAAAAATAGATAAAACTAAAATCATAACAAGTGTTATCACGGGTGGTATTTTGCATGATACAAAAGGCCTTAACAAAAAAGGAGGGGTCTCAGCACCATCATTAGCAAAAAAAGATTTTCAAGATATAGCTCTAGCTGCTGAACTACAACTTGATTATTTAGCTATTTCATATCCCGTAAACGCTAAGGACATTAATCATGCGAGAGATCTACTTCGTAAAGAAGGAGGGCATGCTGCAATAATTTCAAAAATAGAACGAAGCGAAGCTATTCACAATATTGACGAAATAATAGAAGCATCAGATGCAATAATGATTGCACGCGGGGATCTGGGAGTTGAAATTGGCGATGCAGAACTTCCGGCAGTGCAAAAAAATCTAATAAAAAAAGCACGAGAAAAGAACTGCGTAGTAATTACTGCTACCCAAATGATGGAATCCATGATAACAAATACAATCCCAACAAGAGCAGAGGTCTTTGATGTTGCTAATGCTGTAATAGACGGCACAGACGCTGTAATGTTATCAGGTGAAACAGCTGTCGGTGATTACCCAATACAAGCATTTAAAGCCATGAGCAGAATTTGCGCGAGCTCAGAAAAACAACTACCCGCAAGAGATGCCGATCAGCATCAATTTGAACACTTTGAAAAAACTGACCAAGCAATTGCCAGCACAGTAATGTATTTAGCGAACCATCTTCATGTTAAAGCTATTGTGGCATTGACCGAATCGGGGTCAACGGCTTTAGTCATGTCAAGAATCAACTCAGAAATCCCGATATTTGCAATGACAACACACTCCCAGACTCTACGTAAAGTTACTTTGTTTAGAGGGGTATACCCAGCAAAAATTGGGTCAATTAAAACAAATCATGCTCAAGTAAATAAAGATGCGATAGATGTTCTAGTTACACATAAAGTTGTAAAAAAGGGGGACCTGGTAATAATTACAAAAGGAGATTTAGCAGGAGTCCATGGCGGAACCAATTCCTTAAAAATTGTTAAAGTAGGATATCTTGTTGATCCCCAAGAAAAATTGCAATTGCCAGAATAAATCAATTAAGCAACAATACTTATTTAAGATAAGCGCAAATCATGAGGTAAGAATATGAAACTTGAAATATTGTCAGATATAGCAAATAAAATGGTAACACCAGGCAAAGGAATCCTAGCAATGGATGAAAGCCACCCAACATGTAATAACCGTTTTGAAAAACTTAACATACCAACAACGGAAGAAAACCGTAGGGTGTATCGCAATATGCTTGTTACAACTTCTGGTTTAAGTGATTTTATAAGTGGCGCTATACTTTTCGACGAAACAATAAAACAAACAACATTAAGCGAAATACCTTTCCCGAAATATTTGTATGACAATGGAATAATCCCAGGGATAAAAGTAGATGCAGGCGCAAAAGAATTAGCCGGACATTCAGGAGAAAAAGTAACGGAAGGTTTAGATGGCTTACGAGAAAGATTGCTTGAATATAAAAAATTAGGAGCAATGTTTGCAAAGTGGCGCGCTGTGATTACTATATTTGATTCTGCTCCAAGCATGGCGTGCATAGAAGCCAACGCCCATGGTCTTGCAAGATATGCTGCCCTTTGTCAAGAAACCGACATTGTCCCTATTGTTGAACCAGAAGTGTTAATGGATGGTGATCATTCAATTGAACGTTCTTTAGAGGTTACAGAACTTACTCAAGCAGTTGTCTTTGATCAACTAAAAAAACAAAATGTAGCTATAGAAGGTATTGTTCTAAAACCTAGCATGGTCATCTCAGGTTCTACTGCAAAGAATAGAGCCAACATCCAAACAGTAGCTGAACAAACCGTAAACTGTTTGAAAAAAACTGTGCCTGCTGAACTGCCAGGAATTGCTTTTTTATCGGGGGGTCAGACTGATGAGGAAGCGAGTGCGCACCTAGATGCAATAAATCGCATCAGCGGCTCTCCATGGGCGCTTACCTTTTCATATGGAAGAGCTCTGCAACAAACTGCTATGCAAACCTGGGCAGGAATAGATAAAAATATTGAGGCCGCACAAAAAGCCATATACAAAAGAGCTAAACTGAATAGCGCTGCATGCACTGGCACATACGATGCTTCTCTTGAAAAAGAAGCAGCATAAAAGCTCAATAATGGTGCATTTGCTCCATTTTAAGGCAACACCACAAAAAAACTAAAAGATTTTATAGCAAAAAAAAATTGCAAAAAAATGCATTCTGGAAAGTTACCCTAAGTGATTGTTTACATTATTCTTTTAGTGATGGGTTATTTTTTATAAATTTAAAAACTGGCATGTTTTTTGCAAACATATATTAGTATGACGTCGTCTGCAGATGTAAGTGCTAAAATAAAAACACAAGGCGGAGGGTTAAAAATATGAAAATGGTAATGGCAATAATAAAGCCATTTAAACTAGAAGAGGTTAGAGATGCTCTTTCTGAAAAAGGGGTACAAGGATTAACTGTCACCGAAGTAAAAGGATATGGACGCCAAAAAGGCCATACAGAGTTATACAGAGGAGCAGAGTACGTTGTTGACTTCCTGCCTAAGATAAAGCTTGAAATTGCTATAAAGGATGATCAGTTAGAATCTGTAATTGAAGCTTTGGCGGCGGCTGCAAATACAGGAAAGATAGGGGATGGAAAAATATTCGTTTATGATTTAGAACAAATTATAAGAATTCGTACTGGAGAAACTGGGAATGAAGCAATATAAAAAAATAATTTCAAAAAGAAAGAAATTAATCACTAGAGCGCTCTCAGCATGTTTTCTGCTAACACCATCACTGGTGTTTGCTGGTCATCATGCAACAGTAGATTCAGGAGATACAGCATGGATGATGACAGCTACTGCTTTAGTATTATTTATGACGATACCAGGGCTATCACTCTTCTATGCAGGATTAGTTAGAAGTAAAAATGTTCTGTCTGTATTAATGCAATGTTTTTCAATAACATGTTTAGCGTCTTTGATGTGGCTTGTTTTTGGCTATAGCCTTGCTTTTGGAGACGGGGGTTCCATGAATGAATATATAGGGGGCTTTGGAAATCTATTTTTACAAGAAGTTACTCGTACTACAGTTTCTGGAACTATTCCTGAAACAGTATTTGTAATGTTTCAACTAACTTTTGCAATTATTACTCCAGCATTAGTTGTTGGGGGCTTTGCGGAACGTATGCGTTTCTCCAGTATGCTTTTGTTTACGGCCGTTTGGTCAATATTAGTCTATTACCCTATTTGCCATTGGGTATGGGGTGGTGGCTGGCTTGGAGAGATAGGTGTTTTAGATTTTGCTGGTGGTTTAGTTGTGCATCTTACAGCTGGCGTCGGTGCTGTTGTCGCCGCTATTGTTATGGGTTCACGAGCAGGTTTTCCCTCTGAACCGATGACTCCTCACAACTTGGCACTTAGTGTTGCAGGTGCTGGAATGTTATGGGTGGGGTGGTTTGGTTTTAATGCTGGCAGTGCGCTTGCTTCAGGAGGGGATGCTGGCATGGCAATGTTAGTGACACATATTAGTGCAGCGCTAGCTTCGCTCACCTGGATGTTTTTCGAATGGAGAAAATATGGCAAACCAAGCGTCCTTGGCATCATAACGGGAATGGTTGCAGGGTTAGGCACAATTACTCCAGCATCTGGTTTTGTTGGGCCTATGGGAGCTGCAATTATTGGCACGGCTGCGGGGGCAGTTTGCTTTATAGCTACAAATTTCATGAAACAAACTCTTAAAATTGATGACTCATTAGATGTATTTCCAGTGCACGGCGTCGGAGGAGCTCTCGGCACCATCCTTGTGGGAGTGTTTGTGGCAAGTCAATTCGGCGGTGCAGGTTTAGGAGATAATGAAACAATTGGTAGTCAACTTACAACCCAGGTGCTTGGTGTTCTATTTGTGCTTTCATGGACTGTTATTGCAACTTATGTTGGGCTAAAAATAGTAGATTCATTAACTGGGTTGCGAGTTAGCAATGAAGACGAACACGAAGGGCTAGATATCAGTATGCATGAGGAAAAAGGCTACAATATGTAGAAAAATTCTAGTATTTATTTAAAAAATAATACTAGTCGTTGTATTTCTCCCAACCACTTAGATTTTTGGGTGCTGTATGGTTCGAATCTGAATTGTCCCAATCTGCATAACCTGCAGATTTACTAAATACCGAAATTGCTGCCTCTTCAGGTGTCGTGAAACTCAAAGTCGGCATCCCCTCGACATAAATATCCCACATACCTAAAGGTTCTTGTTTAATCTCAAACTCTACAATTTCTGTGCTTAATCGATACCGCATTGTGTGAAACCTTTCTTCATGTGGAAAATACTAACTGAAATATATAGTCTCCATTTCTACTTTCAATTCGGGTCTACATACTTCTCCTAGCAAATATAGTAGCTTCGTCTTATTAGGAAAAACTGTATTCAAATATTCTTTTACAGGCTGCAAATATTCTCTATCACTAAGATACACTTTCTGGAATGGTAAATCCTCTACCTGTGGATGGTGTTTACCAAAAAACTTCAACTCTTCAAGCAGAATTGCTTGATTTCGGAGTATCTCCTGAGCTTGATCAGCAACATGGTCAATATGTTTTGAACTATGTCCCACTATGCTCGCGGTTCCTGAAATATAATAATCATATTCTTCGCCCGTGTTATTTAACATTGCCCTTGAAAATTTTGGGCTAGCAACACCATATTCAATTGGGTAATGAAAAGCACTCACCTGTCTAGGATTTTCAATTGGAATCCCGCTTTTTTTTGCAGCGATGAAGTAAATAAGCAGTCCTGGTGCTTGCGTCCCGACAACAGTCGCTGCAGGCAATAGATTGATAAACTTTGGATTTTGGGATAATGCTCTGTGACGCCCTTTGCAAAAAGTTTGATAACGATTCAACTCCTCAATCTTGTAAGATAGATCTGGCAAGTAATTCCACACCCTTAACAAATAACAATAACCAGATTTTTCCAGAAAACTCATAATCTCGGAATATGTGTCATAAGCTATATTTTCAATATCATCCAGACTCTTTTCCTCGAGCAAAAGGTTTGCAAATAAATAATCTTCACTCTTGGTCCAAAAAATATTGCCATCTTTGCCCCGCATAATCTCAGTTTCACTAATCCAATGTTCATATAAATACTGCTCATTCAACGGTTGCAAGGCTAAATGAATATGGTCCCCCTCTCGGCATGTTCTGTTAGAAAATCTAAATACATTGAGCAACTTATCGTGCTTTTCTGGAGGATCCTGACCAAAATCAACGTAGAATTTTGAACTTATATTTTTCAATTTTTTAGGGCATTAAAGTAAATTTACACAGATTATAGCTTGAATGGCTATAAGCGCCTTGCGACAGTATACTTCATGCTAAATCAATAGTAATATTACCTTCACTGATAGCATAAAGCACAGAGCAATCTGCAAAATATACAGGGGGAGCAAATGAGGGCTAAAAATCTACTTCTTATAATCATGATTCCATTGCTATTGAGCAGCTGCAGCTGGGATTTCTATGATGACATGTTCTCATCAATGAACCCATTTAATTGGTTTGATGATGAGGAAGAGGTGATCGTGCAAAACAAACCAGCATCATCATCTGGATTAAAGTATGTAACAGTTAACATAAAAGAGAAAATTGCGGTAAAAATCGCTGACCCACTTGGCTCAAGAAAAACTGGGGTTGGGTGCGCTCTTTGGAAAAGTAACTCGGGTGAAACAGGAAAGTGCTGTTGGAACTCAAAAGGGCAATGTTACTGCCCCTGCCCTGAATAGAGCTTACTTAATCTTTTCTTCCTTATACATCACGTGCTTACGCACGACCGGGTCATATTTCATAAACTCAAGCTTATCCTGTGACAATTTCTTGTTTTTAGTCGTAGTGTAGAAATGGCCCGTTCCTGCAGAGGAGACTAATTTTATTTTTTCTCTCATACCAACACCTACACTTTTGTTCCTTTTGCTCGTAATTCACTTACTACGGTCTCAATACCTTTCTTCTCAATAATTCGCATTCCTTTTCTAGAAATACGCAATTTAACCCATCTGCTTTCCTTCTCAAACCAAAAGCGATGGGTATGCAAATTTGGAAAAAACTTACGACGTGTTTTATTATGTGCATGTGACACATTATTGCCGAACATTGGTTTTTTTCCTGTTACTTGACATATCTTTGACATAATATGGCCCACTTGTACTTAAAAACCTTTGAGGTCGCGCAAGATAACAAAGATATTATCATGAT
>Ga0315336_1007033_pt1 | contig 11094 bp, 13 predicted proteins | sample ASW5metaG_FD_204512 | JGI IMG/M metagenome (GOLD analysis project Ga0315336, IMG submission 204512) | Ammonia-oxidizing marine archaeal communities from Monterey Bay, California, United States - ASW #5 | ecosystem: Environmental > Aquatic > Marine > Intertidal zone | place: USA: California... | reverse complement strand
ATAATTCCCCATTTCCAGAGGGGGAATTATTTTGTACTGCCGCCAGGGTAGGGAGATTACGAATGTTGGAAGCATTTTACCAAACCGGCTGGGGGGCCTTTGGCATGGTCCTCTTTATGCTATTGCCTTTTCTGCTGGTTTTTCTGTTTATTATTTTCAAGAAATCCTTTGGGAGTTCTGAACCCAGCCAGACGGATAAATCCACATATGCACGCCTGGAATGGATGTGGATAGGTTTGGTTGTTGTGGTTTTTGTTGGCGTCAACGTTGCCAGCATCGACTTTATGCCAACTGTTGCGACAGCCAATGCGTCGGTATCCGGGCAGGACATAACCGACATTGAATTTACTGCTGAGTCTTGGTCCTACGAAATGCCGGACCAAGCAATCGAGGTGGGGCAGCCTATTCGGTTTTCCGGCAAAAGCCTCGATACCATGCATGGCTTTGCGGTTTACGACCCCCATGGAAAAGTCCTGTTCACCATGATGCTAATGCCTGGAATGGAGACGCCGACGTCTTTGATCCATACATTTACCGAACCCGGTACCTACACCATAAGGTGCCTTGAGTACTGCGGCTTGATGCATCATGAAATGCGGGACACTTTCGACGTAGCCGCCCGCAGCAGTTAATCCATTTAGAAGCAGGGAACAGACCATGCTTACAGCAACCAAGGTTTTGCAGCGTACGCCAGTGTTCAATCGTATGTTTGGCGTCAATGAGGACGATGGCCTGGAGGAAATCAATTCCTGGCCAGCCCTGATGATCGTAACATCTTTCGTCTGGTTAATGGTTGCCGGCCTATTAGGTGTGGCCATGCCCATCATTCAGAGATTGGGTCTGAGCACCGACCTCTTCTACATGGCACTTACCGCTCACGGCGCAGCGTTGGCGTTCCCGTTTTCTTTCCAGCTTATGATGGGCATCAGCCTTCATCGATCCGGCGGGTGCGTGGGCAAACCGGTTACGGGGTGGCTGCCGGCTGCAATATACTTGTGCATGAATGTTGGCGGCGCATTATTGACCGTCGCTATATTTTTGGGACTGAGCATCAGTTACATCGTCATGTTTCCCCTACCGTTGGTGGGCGTCGAAACCGGACAGTGGTCTTACGGGGCGCTTGTACTGGGATTTACTGGCATTGCTCTGGTGCTCATGACCATGATCCTTTTCTATCCAGTGCAAGTTCTCAAAATGGCGTTTTTCGGCGAGAAGCGGGAAGACCTTATTTTGTCCGAGCGCTCGCTTAACGATCCTGGCATGCTCGGGATGGTACTGGCGGTGCTTGTTCTGCTGATTATGGGCACGCCCATCCTTATTATCGCAAGCTACGTGCTGCTGGCTTTATACGGAATTCTACCCTTAGCGGCTGTCGCCTGGGCGACCGAACCGGTCGTATTCCAATTTGCCTTTTTCACGTTTGCCCATAACTTAATGGAAGCGATGGCGATTATGGTCATCAGCGGTATTTACGCGACCTTGCCGCTGTACCTATCTGACGGCACCCGTAAACTCTACAGTGACCGGCTTGCCAACGCCGCCCTGTGGATATTGCTGGTTACATCCTTCAGCTCTTTCTTCCATCATTTCATCACCTTATTCCCGAATCTACCGGCGACACTTGCCTACCACGGCAATATCATGAGCTGGGCAACGGGTGTCGGCGCGGCGCTTAGCATCTTCACGATCCTTGCGACCATATGGAAACACGGGATCGATATGCGACCCGGCTTGATGATCGCCCTAATGGGATTTGCCGTCTACATTTTGGATGGAGCCAGCGCCATCGTGACCTCAAATGTGGCATGGTCCTTCCAGTTGCATGGCACCATGTGGCAGAGCGGGCACACGATGACCGTATTGATCGGCATGTCCATGATGTGGATGGGCGTTGTCTACCATCATTATCCCGTGATGACCGACCGAGTATTGAATGACAAATTGGGCTATTGGTTTGTGGCTTTGTTTACCCCGGGCGCAATTGGCGCCGCGCTTGCGATGCTGGCGGGTGGGGCCGCGGGAATGCCTCGGCGATTTGCCGATTGGTCCCAAGGTGGATGGAGCATCTATGGTGATTTAACGTTGTTGTTCGGACTCATGATGGCTGCGGGTCTTGTTGTCTATGCGGTCAATTTCATGAAGTCCCGGCCAATTCCGGCGGTTGTGCAAGGTTCTGCGGCGGCTGAACCAGCGGAATAATTCCGCCCGGTCAGAGCAAGCCCATGGACTTAAAACTGGTGTGAGTGCCCTTGCCTATAATTAGGTGATCGTGAACGACGATGCCCAGCGATTTGCCGGCTTGTACCACCTTTTCGGTGATGGAGATGTCCGAACCGGATGGGGCTGGGTCTCCGCTTGGGTGATTGTGAACAAGGATGATCGCCGACGCGCCTAATTCGAGGGCACGTTTCACAACTTCACGCGGATATACTGGGGCATGATCAACGGTGCCGGTTTGTTGAACTTCGTCGGCGATCAGCTTGTTCTTGCGATCTAAAAAGAGAATACGGAATTGCTCATTTTTACTGTGGCTCATGGCCGCTTGGCAGTAATCCAGCAGGGCCTGCCACGAAGACAATACGGGTTGTTCTAGAATTTGACCCTGGGAGAGCCGTAGCGCGGAAGCTTCGGCTACTTTTAATGCCGTGACCGTTGCTTCCCCCACATCTTCGATTTCCAATAGGCGCTGGGGCGGAGCGGTTAATACAGCTGCGAACGAACCAAAATGCTTAATCAGGCGCTTCGCCAGTGGTTTCAGGTCTCCCCGCGGCCGGGATTGAAAAAGCAACAACTCCAGTAATTCATAGTCGGGCAGGGCATCCGCTCCACCTTTGTTAAAGCGATCCCGCAGGCGTTGACGGTGGCCCAAATGGTCTGGCTTGTCGCTCATTTCAGCGGGATGCCGAATTAGTCGTAGGGGGGATGCGAATAGCCGGCTGGCGATAGAGTAAAGATCTCGCAGCCGTCGACAGTGACGCCCACACAGTGCTCAAACTGTGCGGTCAGTGATCGGTCTTTGGTCACTGCGGTCCATCCGTCATCCAGCAGCTTAACCATATGCTTGCCCAAATTAATCATCGGCTCGATGGTGAAAATCATGCCTTCTTTGATCTCCAACCCGGTGCCGGGCGAACCATAATGAAGCACATTGGGTGCATCATGAAATACTTGGCCAATACCATGTCCGCAAAAGTCGCGAACAACCGAGCATCGTTCGCTTTCAGCATAGCTTTGTATGGCGTGCCCAATATCGCCAAAATAAGCGCCGGGCCGCACGGCTTCGATGCCGCGCTTCAGGCTTTCGTATGTAACGTCAACCAGCCGGCTGGCTTTTCTCGGGACGTCGCCCACCAGAAACATGCGGCTTGTATCCCCGTGCCATCCGTCCAAAACAACTGTGACATCGACATTGACGATATCGCCCTTTTTTAGCGGCTTTTCATTGGGAATGCCGTGACAGACGACATGATTGATCGACGTGCAAATAGACTTACTGAATCCACGATAATTGAGGGGCGCCGACATGCCACCATGATCAACAGTGAAGTCATGGCACAGTTTGTCCAGTTCGTTTGTCGGGACTCCTGGCTGCACATGGGGCGTAATGTAATCGAGCGTCTCGGCTGCCAGGCGTCCAGCTTTGCGCATGCCGTCAAAGGCTTCGGGGCCGTGGATTTTGATGGCGCCCGTGTTAACGGCGGAGTCGTTTTCGGTTTCTAACAAGTCATTCATTAATCTAATCCGATTGCCAACATATTGGGCGATTAGAGTGATTATAGGTTTAAGGACTATATTAAAAGAGGCAAAGGATTTTCGATTGTAATCGATTCCGTTGTTAAATCGCAGGCATAACAAAGAACTTCAACCCCCCGGCCGCGCGCTCGTTTCAGCGCTTTTTCATACTCTGGGTCAAGGTCGCCGGCAATCTTGAATTGCTGACAATCTCCGCGTTGAACCAAATAGAACATCACTGCCCGGTGACCTTCCTCGACCATATCACCCAGTTCTTCCAGGTGTTTTGCGCCCCGAGCGGTTACAGCATCGGGAAACTCGGCGGTTTGATTGTCCCTCTTCAAGTGAACATTTTTCACTTCCACATAGCATTTAGGTCGGCTGCCCTCAGGGTCTTCTAGCAGCAAGTCGATCCGCGAATTTTTGCCGTACTTTACTTCGCGGCGCAATTTTCCATATCCCGTCAACTCCGGGATTTTGTCCTCAGACACTGCCTCTTCGACGATGCCGTTTGGGTGACCCGTGTGGATGCCGACAAAGTGGCCATCTATTCGGGTTAGTTCCCAGGAAAATTTGAGTTTTCGCTCGGGGTTCCGCGATGGCGACAGCCATACTTCGAGACCAGGGTCTTTCAGCCCGATCATGCCGCCTGTGTTCGCACAATGAGCGACCACAACTTCGCCGTCTTCTAACTCGACATCAGCCAAAAAGCGCTTATAGCGTTTTACCAGGGTGCCTTTTATTAGGGGGTCCGGAAATTTCATGCTGAGAACTTAATAGGTGTTCGCACAGGATTCAATTGATCCAACCCAAGCGCCGTAAACTCAAGTATCATTCCAAGTCTAAGGTTCCTGGGAAGTAGGACGGTATGAAAACAGGTGAAGTGCGCGCGGAACTTCTTGCGCGGCGTAAAAAAGCGCTCAAAATGGGCGGCGCTGAGAAAGTCGAGCGTCAATACGCGCGCGGCAAAAAGACCGTTCGCGAACGCCTGGATATGCTGCTAGATCCTGGGTCTTTTCAAGAATACGGCCAATTGGCTAGCCGGTTTGCCGAGCACTATCAAACAGTTGATGAAATTGTTGCGGCCGACGGATTCATTTTTGGGTTTGGTAAGATAGATGGACGGTATGTGTGCGTGGGGGCCGAAGATTTTACGGTGTTTGGCGGATCGGTTGGAATCAACCACCTGAAGAAGAAAATCAGGGCGATCGAACTGGCGACACAAGAAAGGGTGCCGATGATTTGGCTTCTGGATGGAGGAGGGGCCCGCGCGCAGGACATGGTGGGAGAGGGTTTACCCGAAGGACCACATTATCTGAGCATTGCCCGGCATTCGGGCGTGGCGCCGCAAGTGGCTTTAGTCATGGGGCCTTGCGCGGGTGATTCTTCTCTGATCGCCAGCGAAACCGAATTTATCGTCATGGTCGAAGGGATAGGAATGTTGGCGGCAGGAGGGCCCCCCGTGGTCGAAGCCGCGACAGGACAGAAGATATCGAAAGAAGAGCTGGGAGGCGTCGATGTGCATTGCCGCATATCCGGTGTTGCCGATAACCCGGCGGCCAGCGAAGAAGACGCGGTCGCTGTAACCAAGCAATACCTGTCTTACTTACCCAATAACGCTTGGGAATACCCGCCGCAGTATGCCGCAGCTTGTTCTTTTGATCGAGCGGATGCGGAACTAGAGACAATTGTTCCTAATGACCCGCTGACACCCTATGACATGAAACGGGTCATTCATGGAATCATCGACCGGGATAGTTTCTTCGAGATTAAACCCCTGCACGCGACCATGATAATTACTGCATTTGCCCGCATGAACGGCCATCCGGTTGGGATTGTTGCCAACCAGCCATTGGTTGGTGCCGGTGCGATAACAACCCAAGCGGCCAACAAAGCGCGCCATTTTGTCGATCTGTGTACGGCCTATCACTTGCCGCTCATTTTTTTGACTGACGTGCCCGGCGTAATGCCAGGACCACGCTTCGAGAGGGAAGGAACATTACGTGCCGGTATGGCCATGGCCTATTCACTCGCCTGGTCGGATGTTCCCAAGATCACCGTGGTTATCCGCAAGGCGTTTGGGTATGGCGCTTTTGCAATGTGTGGCGCGGGCGCAGATCAAACCGTAGTGCTTGCTTGGCCGAATGCGGATTTTGCCTCACTTCCGCCGGACAGTTCTGCTATGGCCGCCCACGGGGCCGAGATTGCAGCTGCCGATGATCCGGAAGCTTTAAAGCGCGAACTGGAGATTGAGTACAGCAAAGTGGCGGGTCCCTTGCATGCTGCTGGCAAAATCAACATCGATGATGTGATAGAACCGGGCGAAACCAGGTTGCGTATCAATCGGGCGCTTGACTTGGCGCTCAGCCGCCGGACCAAGCCCGCCGCCCCAACCTCACGCTACGGGGTAATGCCATAACTTCGCCAAGCGCTTCCGGTCGGCGAACTGAAGGTGTATAAAGCGACTTAGAACCCCTCTTTCAGTGCAAAATTTCCGGACATGGCAGAAAATCCCAAATCCACTAGTAACGATGAGCCCGTCACCGCCGCCATGGTGATTATTGGCAACGAAATCCTGTCGGGTCGCACCCAGGATGCCAATTTGGCTTATGCCGCGACGCGGTTAAATGATTTTGGCATTCAGATGGCCGAAGTCCGGGTCATTCCAGACGTTGAAGACACCATCATTAAAACCGTCAACGAACTGCGCGAAAAGTTTCATTACGTGTTTACGACAGGTGGCATTGGACCGACCCACGACGACATCACCGCTGAGTCAATTGCCAAAGCGTTTGGTGTCCCGATCGCCATTGATCCCATGGCACGGGCGCTATTGGAGGAACATTACGGCGTTGATAATTTGACCGAAGCGCGCCTGCGTATGGCCCGCGTGCCGGAAGGTGCCGTTCTGATCGATAATCCACTCAGTCGCGCACCCGGTTTTCAAATTGGCAATGTGCTTGTGATGGCCGGGGTGCCGATTGTCATGAAGTCGATGATCGACAGTGTCGCCCCTCGTTTGATCGGCGGCAAGCCAGTTCTGTCGCGAACAGTGACGGCGCTCGTGCGGGAAAGCGACATTGCTGTCGGACTTGAAAATGTTCAAGACAAGTACAGTTCGGTCGAAATCGGGAGTTATCCTTTTTTTCGCAAGAATATGGTTGGCTCCAATCTGGTTATGCGCGGTACTGACGCCGATGTTTTGGAACAAGTGGTTGAAGATCTGAAAGTTCTAATCCGGGATCTGGGGGCCGAACCGCTCGACGAGCCACCTGTCTAGACACGATACCGCTATCCTTCACCATACTGACCAGGAGAAATTTCACCGTGATGTACAAACTTGGCGACCGCGCGGTCGAAACCGCTGACGAGTCCTATTGGATTGCGCCCAGCGCGAGCGTAATTGGTTCCGTTTATTTGGGCCGGAACACCGCTGTTTGGTTCGGTGCGGTTATACGCGGAGATGTGGAGCCAATCCGGATCGGGGATGGCTCGAACGTGCAGGATTGCTGCGTCCTTCACACCGATCCGGGAGCGCCGCTGACCATCGGCAATAATGTAACCATTGGCCATTCGGCGAATGTTCACGGCTGCAAAATTGGGGACGGATCGTTGGTCGGCATTGGTGCTACTATTCTCAATCATGCGAAGGTCGGAAAAAATTGTATGATTGGTGCTGGCGCCTTGATCCCAGAGGGCAAGGAGATTCCGGATAATTCACTGGTTGTCGGGGCCCCCGGTAAAGTAGTGCGCGAAGTAGACCCGGAAATGCTCGCAGGGATGGTCACCAATAACGAGTTTTATCAAGGCAATGGGAAACGTTTTAAGACCGAATTAAAAGCTGATCCGCGCAACTAGGGTCAAGCCATACCCTAGGCCGATTTCTTTGAAACAGTTTGGACCAAATAGAACGGGAGGGAACCATGTCAGCCGAGGAAACGAAAGCGGTTGCGAAAACTTTTTTCGATGGCTTGAGCTCTGGCGATGCCGAAGCAGCCTTCGGCGCCATTGATGTAAACGTCGAGTATACCCTGACCGGCACCACAGCGCTGTCGGGCACTTATCATGGCCTCAAGGAAGTCGAAGAAAAACTGTTGGGACCGTTGTCAGAAATGCTGGAAAGTGATCTGAAACTCACTGCGCACGAATATATTGTTGATGGGGACCGTGTAGCTGTGCGCGCAACCGGTGAGGCCAAAGGAAAATACGGCGCCTATAACAACTCATACTGCTTCTTGATTAAGGTCGCTAACGGCAAGATCACGCATCTTCAAGAGTTCCTGGATACGGTATTGGTCGAGACATCTTTGTCGGGCAAGAAGGTCGCCTAAGGCGGCGACGGGAAAAGAGGTCGCGTCAAGTGACCAGGAGACACCCATGAGCTTCGATTGGCAGGCCAAACTTGATCAGCAAACCGAGCAGCTTCTGAAAGAGCATCCAAAATCAGAGCTTCTTGAGTTGGTTCTGTGGCCAGTGACGGGCGCCGACATGCCAATGATCACGGCCTTTAAGTCGACCGCCCTCACCGACGAGCAACTTCAACACATTGAAGCCCGATTTTCATCGGATACCTGGGGTTCGATGCCGCAGGAAGAATCAGCCGATTTTGCCGACTTAAGGGGCGACTGGAGAGTCGGCGAGGCGATCCTTACAGCGGCACGCCTACTGGTGTCGCGCATGTCAGGAAATTCGGATTCGGAGGAATTGCTGGCTGAAATGCTCCTCTACGCCAAGCACTATAACCCTGAGATTAAGAGGCTGACCGTTACCCCTGCAGAACTTCCCGAAGGTGCCGCAGTGGCAGACGCAAGCAGTGGTGTTGAACTCGAGTTTTGGGAAGGCGACGCGTGAGGGCAGCCACGTGAAGGCAATGATCTGCCGATCTTTGGATGGCCCTTTTGGATTGACGCTCGAAGAACTTCCTCCTCTTCGGCCGGGCCCTGGTCAGGTTAAAGTTTTACTGCGCGCAAGCGCCGTTAATTTTCCCGATATCCTGATGACCCAGGGAAAATATCAGTTTAAGCCGCCGCTACCGTTTTCTCCCGGGTTCGAGAGCGCGGGTGTAGTTTCTGAAATCGGCTCAGGTGTCGATGGGTTTGCGCCGGGTGATCGGGTAATGACCCATCAGCGAGTGGGCGGCTATGCCGACCAAGTTGTGGTTCCAGTCGAAGAAGTAACCCCACTACCAGATGAAATGAGTTTTGAAGAGGGGGCTGGGTTTCTCGTCGGCGCGTTAACTGCACATGTGGCTCTTCATTGGCAGGCAAGACTTGAGCCCGGAGAAACATTGTTGGTTCATGGTGCAGCAGGTGGGATGGGATTGGCTGCAGTGGAACTAGGAAAGCTGATGGGGGCCAAAGTGATCGGTGCTGCGCGTGGTGAAGACCGCCGCGCTGTGGTTGCCGCCAAGGGTGCGGATTACACCATCGATCCAGATCTCAGTATCCGCGATCAAGTGCTCGAAATCACGGGTGGGACAGGGGCGGATGTGGTGTTCGATCCCGTAGGCGGTGACGCGTTCGATCAGTCAGTTCGATGTATCGCGTGGGAAGGCCGTATCGTCGTGGTGGGGTTTGCCGGCGGTCGTATCGCCCAATTGCCCACCAATTTGCCATTGATTAAAGGTTTCTCGGTCGTCGGCGTGCGTGCGGGCGAATTCGGTCGTCGCAACCCGGAAAAAGGCAAACTTGCGCGCGAATTCGTTCTGCAATTGGCGGCCGAAGGCAAACTGCGCCCTCATATTTCTCACCGATTTCCACTTGAGAAAGCTATCGATGCCATGCAGGTACTCGTTGACCGCAAAGCCATAGGCAAAGTTGTGCTAAACTTGGAAGGATAGTTTAAAGCCCTGACATCCGTACGGAGGAACGTCCACCGTGCTTGGGATTGCCGGAAGATTTATAAAAAATTTCCAGGATGCGGTTCGAAGTCTTAGAACCGCAGGATTTGTGCGCACGCTCCAACGTTTCGTCCAACGTGTAATTCCGCCCGCCCTGTTCGACATTAACGTCATAATTGCCATCGAAAACCCACTCGATATGTGGCGGGATGAGGTGCCCAGCGATCAGTGGCAGCACCGCTGGGGAACGCGGGCAGATATGGATGATCTCATGGCTGGCGGCCTTACGCGTGATCAAGTGGAAACTTATATGGATGCAGATGCCCGGCCTGTGATCTCGTCGAAAGACGGGGAGTTCGTTGGCCTTACTTGGCCCATACCGGGTGCCCTGGATAACTACGGTTGGATGCGGGTTTCACCGGCACCGGGGGACATCTGGGGCGGACCAGCCTATACAGATCCTAAATTTCGCGGGATGCGTTCCCACAAAGAGTCACGAATGTTTGCTTACCCCCAACTTTTGGATGAGGGGTACAAGTGCATCATCGGGTTTGTCCAACTCACAAATCACAGCTCTCTGCGCGTGCGTGCCAGCTCCGCCCGCCGGTATGTTGGACGGATTTTTTACATTCGCTTGCTGGGCGTGGTGCTCTATCGGATCCAAGCAAAATGGGGGATCGGATTTTGGAACAAAAGCCGGCCTTATTGCTTCAGTTTCAATGTTTTCGATCGAGATGGTCCGTCGCGGCCGCCAAAAGTGGCTTTTTCTGAGTACAAAGGGTCAAGGAACGATCAACTGACTCGTTGAACGGTTTTTTGTCTACATTCCCGCTGTATCTGAATTCGGATACCTGATATCTGAAAGCCTTAAACCAACTCAACCGCCCGCTTGGTGGAATTGGTAGACACAAGGGACTTAAAATCCCTCGGCTGAAAGGCTGTGCCGGTTCGAGTCCGGCAGCGGGCACCACTTTTTCTAGTATCAATAAAATTTGAGATTACACCGCTTGACGCCGGGCGGATGGACCTCGACAATCCGGGTATGAGCTGGGATCAAATGCGCTACATAGGAAATGCGGTGATCGCGATAACGGCGGTGACCGTACTTTATCTCATATTGGCCCACCGTTATTCGCTGCGCCCCTACGACTACCTATGGCAAGGCTATGTCTGCCCGACCGCGGATTATATGCACTGTACGGAAGGGTTCGAGGCCTCGTTAATGCCGATTCATTACGTGGATCGCGAAATCTGCGCGGACGAAACCGAACGCACGATAACCATCGAAGAAGTGGCACAGAGCTTTCCGGACGTCAAAGTCGATGTGGGCTTTATGTATGGTTGCCAGCGTTCCGAATATCACCGTTCTCAATTAACGCCCGCGCAAAGGCAAAAGGGATCGGTAATTGACGAAGCGGAACCCAGCGATGCGGAAGCTCCATCCGCCGAATAATATTGCTCCATTTGCGATGCTACTGGACGTTGCCGCTCAGGGTCTCTTCTTCCTGTGGCGGGTTTTGGCA
>Ga0315336_1007032_pt1 | contig 11094 bp, 13 predicted proteins | sample ASW5metaG_FD_204512 | JGI IMG/M metagenome (GOLD analysis project Ga0315336, IMG submission 204512) | Ammonia-oxidizing marine archaeal communities from Monterey Bay, California, United States - ASW #5 | ecosystem: Environmental > Aquatic > Marine > Intertidal zone | place: USA: California... | reverse complement strand
TCACTCGGTGAACGCTGAGTGAAGGAAGAAGTGACGCGATAGCTTGTACCGCGTCACTTCCAAAGACTTACTTAAGTTCTACAGATGCGCCTGCAGCTTCAAGCTTAGCTTTTAGCTCTTCAGCTTCAGCTTTCGCTACGCCTTCTTTAACAGGCTTAGGAGCACCTTCAACTAGGTCTTTAGCTTCTTTCAAGCCAAGACCAGTGATTGCGCGAACTTCTTTAATCACGTTGATTTTCTTGTCGCCAGCTGCAGTCAAGACAACATCAAATTCGTCTTTTTCTTCAGCAGCTGCGCCGCCTGCGTCGCCACCAGCAGCTGCAACAGCTACTGGAGCAGCTGCAGAAACGCCCCATTTTTCTTCAAGCATTGTTGAAAGCTCAGATGCTTCCAAAACTGTTAGGGCAGATAGGTCTTCAACGAGCTTTGCTAGATCAGCCATTGTTATTTCCTTATGTGTTTCAATTCGAACTGTGGTTTGATGCGAAGGGCCTTATGCCGCTTCGCCCTTTGTAGAATATGCTGAGATAACTCGTGCGATCTGACCGCCAGGTGCGTTAAGAACTGCAGCAACTTTCGTCGCAGGCTGCTTAACAAGACCAGCAATTTTACCACGAAGTTCATCAAGACTTGGAAGTTTAGCCAACGCTTCAACGCTTGCAGCGTCGAGTTTGGTTTCACCCATAGCACCACCAAGGATTACGAATTTATCGTGATCTTTAGCGAAATTGGCAGAAATTTTAGCTGCCGTGATAGGGTCTTCCGAATATGTCAGAACTGTAGGACCAGTGAGGTATTCACCGAAATCCGCGATATCTGCATTTTCAAGAGCGAGCTTGGCAAGGCGGTTTTTCGCAACTTTAACTTGGCCACCGGCTTGTTTCATCTGCACACGCAGACTTTCCATGTCGGCAACTGTCAAGCCTGAATAATGAGCTACAACGACAGAACCAGACGCATTAAATGCATCTTGCAATGACGATACCAGCTCTCGCTTTTCCGCTTTATCCACTGCTTCTCTCCACTATTGGTTTGAGCAAATACTCAAACCGCTAAGTTTTGTCATTTTATCTTTCAACCTAAAGGTCTTAGGACAAAGCAACGGTGAAATGCCTGCCAACCTGAAAGGTCTAAGATAATTCTCAGACAAATCTGGTTTGTTCGAACCGAAACAAGTCACGCCCATTCGGGCAAAATCTGTGTCGGTTGTCACGCCGTCTATTGTTGGCTGGAGTATTAAGCCCCCTAAGGGACACCCACAGTCTCGGACAGGTCTTTAATCAAACCCCAACTTGGGATCCGACATCGGGTGACAAAAGCCACCCGAATTCTTGTGAACGCCGAAGCGTTATATCAATTCAGATTTAAGACTGAACTGAAGACACTTCAACATGAACACCAGGGCCCATTGTTGAAGTAATTGTTACGCGCTCAATGAACGTGCCTTTTGCGCCAGCAGGCTTAGACTGAGCAACAGCAGCGGCAAACGCTTTGATGTTCTCATTGATCTGAGCTTCTGTGAATGACGCTTTACCAACACCTGCGTGAAGGATACCAGCTTTTTCAACACGGAATTCAACTGAACCAGCTTTGGCAGCTTCCACAGCAGTTTTCACGTCTGGTGTCACTGTACCAACTTTAGGGTTAGGCATAAGGTTACGAGGACCCAATACTTTACCCAAGCGACCAACAAGTGGCATCATATCTGGAGTAGCAATACAACGATCGAAATCGATTTTGCCTTTAAGAACTTCATCAACAAGCTCTTCTGCACCAACAATGTCCGCACCAGCTGCTTTAGCTTCATCAGCCTTCGCATCACGAGCAAATACAGCAACACGTGTTGTACGGCCTGTGCCATTTGGAAGTGCAATAACACCACGAACCATTTGGTCTGCGTGACGAGGATCAACACCCAAGTTCATTGCGATTTCAATTGTCTCATCGAATTTTGCAGTCGCGTTGCTTTTAACAATCGCTACAGCATCTTCCAATGCGTAAAGTTTCTTACGGTCAACAGCTTCACGAGCAGCGACGGTACGTTTACCTAGATTAGCCATTCTCGATTACTCCTGAACCTCAAGACCCATAGCGCGAGCTGAACCTGCGATTTGTGCCATCGCTGCTTCAATTGTATCCGCGTTTAGATCTTGGATTTTCTTTTCTGCGATTTCACGAAGCTGAGCTTGTGAAATAGAACCTGCCACTTCGTGACCTGGCTTTGACGAACCTTTAGGCAAGCCCAAAGTTTTCACCAAAAAGTAGCTCACTGGAGGCTGCTTCATTGTGTAAGTGAAGCTTTTGTCCGCGAAAATAGTAATCGTTACAGGAATCGGAGAACCTTTTTCCATTTCCTGTGTAGCAGCATTGAACCCTTTACAGAATTCCATGATGTTCAAACCACGTTGACCCAAAGCTGGACCAATAGGGGGTGATGGTGATGCTGCACCAGCAGGAACTTGGAGCTTAAGGTAGCCCTCAATCTTCTTTGCCATTTTGTTGCCTTCTCATTTGCGACTGCACCAAGCAGTCATTCACAACAGTGTGGTGCAAGGTTGAATGCACTGATTTGGCTAACCAGCACCCTCTCCCACACAGATTATATACTTAGGTTTTTTCAACCTGAGTATATTCCAATTCAACCGGAGTAGCCCGGCCAAAGATAGAAACTTCAACTTTGAGGCGAGCGCGCTCTTCGTCAACTTCTTCAACAACACCGTTAAAGCTTGCGAATGGTCCGTCAGAAACACGTACCGCTTCACCAACTTCAAAGCTAATTGAAGGTTTAGGTCGCTCAACACCCTCTTGCACTTGGTGCAAGATAGAATTTGCTTCAGCTTCAGAAATTGGGATCGGCTTATGCTCTGACCCCAAAAAGCCTGTTACTTTTGGCGTGTTTTTGATCGCGTGGAATGTTTCATCTGTCAGTTCCATTTTCACCAGAACATAGCCCGGGAAAAACTTACGCTCTGAATCAACCTTACGGCCGCGTCGCACTTCAACAACCTTCTCGGTTGGAACTAGAACTTCATCAAACAAATGATCAAGACCAGACGCAGCAACCTTCTCTTTGATTGACTCTGCGACCTTACGCTCGAAATTTGAATAGGCCTGGACGATGTACCAGCGTTTTGCCATTAGTAAAAAACCTAACCGTTCACTGCAATTGCTTAGCCAATGCTAAGCAGTAATCCCACAAACCAAGCAACAATTTGGTCCGCCGCTAAAAAGAACACACTTGCCAATGCAACCATGATCAAAACCATAATGGTTGAAACCAATGTCTCATTACGAGTCGGCCATACGACCTTTGCAACTTCCGAACGGACTTGCTGCAAAAATGTGAACGGATTTGTCCGAGCCATAAATTTCCCTTTGATTTCAACACGATGCCAATGATCGCGTACCCATAACCAAATAGCCGCGCGAGTCTCCCGCACGGCTGTTACGCTCTAATAACGCCTCGTATGCCAAAACGCAACCCTTTTCGGGACTCATTCTTTCGTGATAACACTGGTTAAAACCTACCACAGTTTTCACTTTCACACATATAGGCTGAACCATTGGCATTTCAAACTTGGCTCGCATTTTGCGCAATTGCAGCGATCAATATATTCAGCCCCGGCCCAGCCATTCTGCTGGCCATCAGTAACGGCGCCACAAAAGGACTGTTCTCAGCCTTTTGTCAGGCCCTCGGGAACGCCATTGGCTTGTTTGTAGTTTCGTTGGTTTCAATCTTTGGAGTCGGCGCTATTCTAGCCACGTCAGCCATGGCATTTAGCATCGTCAAGCTCGCAGGCGCTACCTATTTGATTTTCTTAGGTATCAAGCAAATCCGATCCCGCAATGAAACTGCCTATCTTAATGCCAATGAGCAACAAACAGGTTCGAATACGAAAGTCTTCTTAGAAGGCTTTACTATCGCGGTCACGAACCCAAAAGCAATTCTCTTCTTCATCGCGCTGTTTCCCCTCTTCTTAGATCAACAAAGAGACATAATTAGTCAGTTCCTCATTATGACCACTTCATTTCAAGTGATCTCAATTGCATCGTTGACGGGCTATGCACTCATCTCCCGATCTGCAAAGAAGCTGTTCCAGCGCAAATCATTCATGCGCCGATTCAAAACGGTAACAGGCAGCATCTTTATCGTGCTTGGGCTAGGTTTATTGAAAGTCAGCGCTGCACAACGATGAAGTTGAACTAACTACAAGACCGACTAATCACGTTACAATTATCATCGCGATAATATGTACAATTGCCCTCAGTGATTACTGCTGCACAGCTGCCGCCAGAGCCGCCATCATTTGTGTTAGGGGCTGAAGTATAAGAGGCTTGAATAAGCGCTAAAAACAAAACGACGGGGAAAGCAAATGCGAACCGCTTGAAGATCTTGCGGTCAATCTCTTTGTCACGCCAAAGCAAATAGAGTCCGACGGGGAAACAAACGAAGACATATAGTGGGTGCGTGAAATTGATCCCTAATCCAAGAAATGCCATGGCGACAGCGACGAAAATGCCAAGCTTCACATTCTTGATGAAGTGATCGCCTTTCCAAACACCGTAAAGGCCGACCGGAAAGAATATGAGGACCCAGGATAAGACAAGCGTCTTGCTTTTGTACCAATCTTGTTTCGCTTCTCTCGCAGTTTCGTCGCTCATCCGTCCGCCCTTTGTTTCGGGCAAATTGAATAGAGCAATACGGATGACGTCAACATCAGCACGACGTCATCCTCAATAAATAAACACCACTTCTATTCGAAATTGGTATTTCCAACTAGTTGACCGGCGTGCCGACAAAACAACCGATCGTGTACGGATACTCATCAGTGAGATGATAATGGAACATGTTGACCAACTCTCCATCCCACATCACATCACCAACATGACCGTGGCAATCATCAAGATCATCATTGCTCATATGCTTGTCGTTCGCGCCTTCTAGTCCATAGATGCCGAAACCATCTAACGCATATCCTACAAGACCTGAATGACCGTCAGCAGTTTTGTCGCCTTCAATCATGCACTCCGATGCATTGTGATAGTGATACAGCCCTGTTCTTTGTGGGTGCCCGCCGCATTCATCTTGAATTTCGTGCGCTGGTGCATCTTCTCCACGAGCGTCCAGCGCATTGAATATCGCCGCGCCACTCAGTGAAATACCGATCATGCCCATCGGCACGCAACTGGCTGAAGAGGCAAGTGTTGGATTAGCTGGCAGATGCAATGACATGCTCTGCGATTGGATAGTATTTGGATTGCGGTCGTACTGAAAAGCATCATCAGATCTTTGGACTGGGAACTCGCCAGTACCGTGGGTAGGTAACATGTTTGACGATACAATCCGAGTATTGCCAGAAACTGAAACGTCAACGCCACCGCCCGACCATTGAACGTCGCCACTAACAGTAGGTTTTAATTCCGGATACCAGTAGTCGCCAACAATCCAATCCCCGGAAGCGCGGGCTCCTGGCGCGTTAGGATTGAAGCGCTGCTGGCAGGAATAGACGTGATCTGTTTGAGCAGAAGATGAAACTTGTCCATCGCCGAGTGGCAATTTGTCACCGTGCGCAAAAACGGGTGACACTAGGGATGTGGCTGCCAAAATGGATGAAGTCGTTATTGCAATAATGCTTTTTGTCATGGTTTTTCTTTCCAATGCTGCCCCCAGCACATCCAAAAGATACGACCATTTTGGGCCACAACCTAGTTAAGCTTTTGTAACAACGTGAACATTTGGAAAGGTTTATGCGAGAAGCATAAGATCAAACCTGACACATCTGTTCAGCATCGGTTCAGGTCGGAATTGCAATTTTACGTCCATCAAATCCAAATCAATACTGAGGGCTATTATGCAAAATTCATCAAAACTAATTCTCGCACTTACTCTGGCAGCGGCATCACTGGCTCCTTCTGCAAGTTTTGCAAAAGACTGGCTAGAAAGCGTTCAACTCACAAAAGACGGAATCGATGTTGTGCCAATTGAGGTAACAACGAATGGTTCAACTTATACTGAAGTAAAAAGCGGCTCACATCGTTTTCTTTTTGGCCTTTACGCACGTGCCACAAACGGAGAGCGAATTGTTGCAGCAGCATTAAGCACAAAATCAGCTTCATACTTTGAAAGTCTTGATGCCGGAGAGTGGCGAAAAAGATTTACTGGACGCAATGTTGGCAACGGTACAAAGCGTACTTGGAGCATGAGTTATGCTCCTCAAATTCCTTTGTCCAAGGTGACTTGGGTTGGTGGAACACCAGTTGATAAATGTAATGCGCTTCTTGCCCAGAAACGTTCGAACGGAACATCACGTGTTGCAGTGTTGAACCAAAAGCAAACTACGACGGCGTTGGCTTCCTTTAGCCTTCAGGCAGTCGCTGCCCGCAAAAACAAAGCCAAAAACAACACTTGGAACATTGGCAACACCGACACCGAAAATCGAAACTACAGCTATCAAGTTCAAGTGAGTTGTCTGCCGAACACTATGGGCGGCATCCAAAGCAACTAAACCAAAATTTTGACCATCCGAAAGCGGGAGTCACCGCTTTCGGAACTCGAGCCCAATACTGAGCTCTATTTTTTGGCCGATCCAAGCAAATCACGAGCAATGCGTTCAAAGATGGCAGCGCCAATTGGTATGAGATCGTCTGGGAAATCATAATCGGGGTTATGCAACGCGGGATAATCCACACCCGGCCCCAAACACAACATTGCCGTCTTTGCGGTTTGTCCAAAGACCCCAAAGTCTTCAGAAGCGCGCATCGGCAAGCCATCATCACCATTTGGTACATTGATGGCATCCATTGCCACTTTGGCGACATTTGTCGCTTCTTCATCGTTTACCGACGCAGCAAACACATCACATGTCTCGAACTGCACATTAAGCTCGAACTTTTGCGCAAAAGTTTTGGCAAGGTCTATGGCGGCGGCTTCCATCGCAGCCATTGAGTGATCGTTGGTAGTACGCAGCGTTACGTTGATGGTTGCCTGCCCCGGCGCGATCCCAAATGTAGGCTCGCCAATGTTCACATGGGTGATTGTTGCCAGCTTAAAGTCAGCACCGAGCTCCCCGCCTTCTCCAAGCTTATCTAGCAACGGAAGCAACTCAGAAACACAAAGCGTTGGCGAAATGCCATCTTCGGGGCTAGCGGCATGCGCCGTTTTACCTTGCAGGTGAATGCCCAAGCCCATTGATGCGCAATTGATCAAACCTGCACGGGTCGAAACATATCCAAACGCGCGGCCAGGTTCATTATGAATGGCAAATGCCCAATCTGGCGTAATTTGCTGATAGGCTGGATCGGCAACAACTGCACGTGCACCACTGCCATCTTCCTCTGCTGGCTGGAACATCAAGATGACCCGACCAGTGGCGTGTGGTCGACGCTTCAACAAACGCGCAAAACCCAGCAACATTGTCATATGACCATCGTGACCGCACAGGTGCCCTTTTCCATCAACCTGTGACACCCAATCTGCATCCAACAGCTCCTGTATCGGCAATGCATCCAACTCTGCACGAAACAACACGGTGTCCCCTGCGACACCACTGTCAAACTCTGCAGCAACGCCATGACCGCCTAAGCCCGTAAGAATTCGGGTAGGATTCAACAATTCCAGCGCAGCTGCAATTGTCTTGGCTGTTTCCTTCTCTTCACCAGAAACTTCTGGCTGCATGTGCAATTTGCGCCGAAAGGTCGTTAGTTCCACAAGATCTGAATTTGATAACACTAGCTATTCCGTCACTTGTTAGAAGTTATTGCGATCTTGGTTGCGCTAAGAGTCTGGGCACTGTCATGCACTTTCAAAGCGCTTCGGCCTGTAAAGTGAGAGCCATTTTTCTGTTTTGTGGGATACCTCGTTTGACAGTTCAGACGCAATTAGCTCCCCCATCAGCGCGGCCAGCGTAATACCCGAATGCAGCGTCGCAACATATGCACCATCCAAAATACGACCAACAACCGGCAACCCATCTTGAGGAACTGGCCGATAAGCCAAAGTCATCTGTGCTAACTCAAGATCCGCATTCGGCAACAGATTTCGCAAACGACCCATCGCCTGATCCGCATGTTCGTGCACATTGCCAGTTATATGCGTGGCGGTGTCACCTTGGTGCCCCACTGCAGCGGGCATAATAACCGAACCATCAGGCAACTGCCGCACTTCGCCAGTCTCGGAAACGAGCACATGTTCTAAAAATGGGCGTATAGGTTTGGTCCTAATCATGAGCCCCGGCCGATCCAACATTGGCACCTGCACACCTAGCATCGACGCCAAATTGCCGGTGGAAGTGCCAGCCGCTATCACAACGTCGTCGCTAGAGATGGCACCTGCGGTGGTTTCTACACCAACCACCTTTTTCCCATCTCGTTTGAAGTCGGTTACCTGGGTTCCAGCAATGTGGCGTGCACCATTCTTAACCGCATTGAGCAATAGAGCTTTAGCTAGTTCCCCACTGTCGGCGGCGGCCTCACCATTGAAATACAAACTACGCTCGGGAACGTCAGGCACATTAGGTTCCAGCCTCGCGAACTCTTGCGCATCTATCAGTTTCACGTCGTAGCCAAGCTCAACCAATTCTTCGTATTGCGCATCAAGCGCAGCGCCTTCATTCTCCCAGCACAAGCAACCCGACCAATTAATCGGCAATTCCAAATCTGAGGGCAAGCGACCGTAGGCTTTCATGCCCTCTTGTCGCAAAGCAAAGTGGTGATCGTTCGCAAAAAAGCTAGCGTTGATCCATCCAAACGAAGCATTGGTTGCATTCGCATTTCCGGCGTCAACAATAGTGACCTGTGTGCTCGCGGACTGCAGATTGCACGCAATTGCTGCGCCAATAATGCCTGCGCCGATGATCACGATGTGTTGCATAAAGATACTCCCTACGATCAACACACTGTGCGATGTTTTGCGATTATTCAAGAGCCAAAACCCATGCTCAGGTAACCAGCAACTACTCGCCCATATTGCGTCCACGAACTGGGTTCAGCAATAGCTCTTTGATCGTGAAATTAACTGGTTTTCGATTGTAGGGAGACCCACAATCAGACTGCGCTCGCCAAACTTTGCTGCGTTAAATATGTCCCAAACAATTGACCCCAATATGAGACCGAATGGGCAAATTTTGAGTTTCTTTCACGAAATTCAATTGAGTGATCTGAATGGTGCATGTCCAAGGATGCAAATGCCAAACGGGCTCTGCAAGGCGAGAAAAATATAAACGCCTTGCAGTTGTTTTTGCGGTTCTATTTCAGTGGAAGTCTTAGTGTGGACAAATCTTGTCCAACAATAATATTTCCTTCAAATCCACCAGATTTCGCTGCTTCGGCGTAATCGCTTTCGGTCAATGCACCACCTGGAACAGTATATGGTCCCTGTTTAGGTGTACCCAATGGCGGAATTAGGTGCGTTAGCATCAAGTGAGACACACCGGCACGTTGCGACAGACCGCCAAGGTCGGACGCTGTGCTTTGGCGATAAAATACTGGTGGCGGAAACCCACTATCCTTATCTGGTCCCATCACAGGGTGTATCGTTGAATGAACAACGATGTCCGCGCCTTTTGCCAAAGCTTCAACAGCCGCTGAAGTAGAATTTGCACGTGGTGGCTTAGGTGTATCGTTGCCTGCATCACCACCGATAACAACACTACCTGCAGGAGTATCGACGCGATACGAGGCGTGTCCTGCAATATGACGCGACGCGATTGCTTGGACAACAACATCGCCGGAGCGCCAAACTTCGGCGCCTGTCGCTGTGCCTTCAAACGTCATCAAGTTTAGCAAATCACTAGGGCCACCGGGAAGACGTTTTGGGTTTTCAAGCAGGCGCTGAGCAATTTCACCAGATTGGATGTATGCGTCTCCCAAGTGCTCCGCCAAATTGGTGCAACTGGCTACATGACCATGACCGGCCTCTACATCGGCACTACAAACAAGGTCGACTTTTGGCCCCGCTGAAGAAAAGTGCCAGCGGATTTGCATTAGGTCTGCCAATCCATCTGTATGATCCGAGTGAATGTGGGTAAGAAACACCGCATTGATTTTGCCCGGCGCCACCTTGAGTTTAGAGAATTGCTGCAACGTTCCTCGCCCAGCATCAAACTGCAATAATACATCTGAGCAATTGTTAGCATCATCACCATAACGCACCAATGTCCCCGAACCTGCTTGACCGTTAAAAACCGGTGGTCCGCCCTGAGTACCGGTAAGCGTTACCTCCAAGCAAGGTGCGGCGCTGGCCGCAAATCCGGTCATTAACAATCCAACTACTGGACCTAATGTGCGAAATGCATGTTTTCGAAATTTCATTGTTCATCCCTCCACTGATTATCTTTTTGCCACTGGAGTAAAGCACCAAGTGCACAAAAAGTCGACAATTTCGACTCAAGGCAATAAAAATCGACAAATATGCTCAGACTGCCAAACAGCCCGTTGCGTTCATTCTGCGTCGCTTGATCATCCGTTGAATGTCAGCGAAAGCCACTTGAGAAAGGCTCTTTATGAGAGAGCAGAATGAATTGCATTGTGGATTTCAGGAACTAGGTGTGAGCATGAGCAGCAGATTTGTTTCGCTGATTGAGTAATCGCTGAGACGGCTGTGAACTTCATCACACTCACTACAAGTTGGCATTAGATTGTGACGACGGCAAAACTTCACATCGGAAACAAACGCGAATAAACGTTGCTACCGTAACGCAACATCTTCAACACCAACAATTTCAATGATTTAAATGGCAGGGGCGGAGAGACTCGAACTCACGACCCTCGGTTTTGGAGACCGATGCTCTACCAACTGAGCTACACCCCTGCATAACGACAAAAGCCGCTGGCAAGGGTCTAATGCCAACGGCCAATTAGTTCAAGTGCTTTGTGCGCGGTTTTTGGATTAAATTGCCAAGATGATCGGTTTCAACATGAAGATGAGACCTAAGAAGCCAACACTCCAGACCAAAGAACGCCCCCAAGGCACCGCAGCAAGGTACATTGCGACATAGACTAGACGGGCTGAGATGAACAATTTGGCACCGAAAATTGCGTCAGCCGAAACCGTGCCGATGATCATATTCAGGATCGCCAAGGACAGAAATATCGGAA
>Ga0315336_1007031_pt1 | contig 11100 bp, 9 predicted proteins | sample ASW5metaG_FD_204512 | JGI IMG/M metagenome (GOLD analysis project Ga0315336, IMG submission 204512) | Ammonia-oxidizing marine archaeal communities from Monterey Bay, California, United States - ASW #5 | ecosystem: Environmental > Aquatic > Marine > Intertidal zone | place: USA: California... | reverse complement strand
CTGCATGCCAACCATATCCCAAGTGAGTACATGTATGAGATTGTGCGTGGTGAAGCGAGCGGTAGGGTGCGGTGCAGTACCTACGAGATGGCGTTTCCTGAAATGCCGACGGGGGCTTCTTTTTTTGAGCAGCAGGCTAAGGTCTGAGCATTTCGGTACATTAGCACCTTGGCTCAACAGCAAAGATAGATAAATGAAAGTCTCTTTTGAATGCGTTGATGGGCATACTGCAGGCATGCCCGTGCGCATGGTTATTAGCGGTGCGCCAGATCTTCAAGGTGCCGACCAGAGCGAGCGCCGCCAGCACTTTATCCATGAATTCGACTGGATTCGCCGTGCGCTGATGTTTGAGCCCCGCGGACATTCCGCCATGTCCGGGAGCATCATCTACCCGCCCTCCAGTGATGATTTCGATATGGGCGTGATCTATATCGAGACCACCGGCAGTTTGCCGATGTGTGGACACGGAACCATAGGGACGGCGACCTTTGCGCTTGAGCGCGGGCTGGTGATTCCCAAGGCAGAGGGCCTGCTACGGCTGGAAACACCTGCCGGACGCGTTGATGTGCAATACGTTCGAGAAGGCGAAAAAGTCACGAGCGCAAAGTTGATCAACGTGCCTTCGTTTTTGATGTATCGGGATGTTCAGATTGAATCACCCGATCTTGGATCACTGAAAGTGGATATCGCCTATGGTGGAAACTTTTACCCGATCATCGAGCGCCAGGATAACTTTAACGACATCAGCGACTTCGATGCACCGACGTTGATTCAGATGGGGGTGCGTCTCAGAGAAGTCATCGAGGACGTCTGCGATATCGTTCACCCACTCGATGACAGCATTTCGGGCTTGAGACACTGTATGTGGACAGGTGAGCCCATGGATGCAGGCAGTGATGCCCGCGGCTGCGTTATCGCTGGTGAGATGATCGACCGGTCTCCCTGCGGGACGGGAACTTCAGCGCGTCTGGCGCAGCGGGTTGCCAAGGGGCTACTCAAAACCGGAAAACCCTTTGTGCATGAAAGTTATATTGGCAGCGCTTTTACAGGCACCGCGGAGGAGCAAACTACGGTGGGTGATTACGAGGCTATTATTCCCGGAATCTCAGGCTCGGCCTACATCACTGGGCTCAACACCATCTATGTCGATTCCGACGACCCCTTTCCGGAAGGGTTTGTAATATAAGTTTCTGACCTGTATTTCTGGCAGCGGCACAATAACCGGTGCCCTGCATAAGCAGGCTGTCTTAGGCCGGCGTTTACATCCGTTTCGGTATGTGTTTTGAGGTGACCGCGGCCGCCATCATCCAGACGGCACCACCCGCAAAGACGACCGGCAGGGAAAAGAATTTAAGCAGCACTGCAAATATCCCGGGCACAGCCAGGTTGGCGGCATCACGATAAGTCTGGTAAACCCCGGCCATCTCGGTTCGTTCACTTGACCGCACGGCACGCAAAAACAACACGTGACCTGAACCATCCAGCATCGTCGCACCAAGGGCTGCCAGGATCAGCAGGGTAACCGCAATCGCCGGTGTGCCCGCGAAGATAAAGATGGCAAGCGTCATTAGACTGGTGACGACGAATCCCGTTTGCATGAGCAACCGCAGCGAGTAGCGCCGCGCGACCCAGCCCCAAAACGGCACCGTCAGTGTCCACGCAGAGCCAATAGAGACAATTGCGGAGCCCCATAGTTCGCCCAACCCTGAGTGAACGGCATAGATCGGTGTATAAATGATAAAAAGTTGCCACCAGCCTGATCTTGCCAGCGTCAGAACCCAAGCGAGTCGCAGACGGGGTTGATCCAGAAACCGTTTGATGTTTCGAATCAGATTAGAAGCGGTCCTTGTTCTACGTATTTCCAGTCGATGCAGGCCAAGGCCCCAGAAATAAATCAGAGTCAGGATGACACCTGCGATGGCAACGGTATAGGGCAACCAATCTGCGTAAGTCGATTGTAGATAGACTCCCAGCCAGGGACCGATGGACAGAGCAACGACCGCCGCGACCATTCGCCAGGGTTCAAACTTAGATAATTGGTTCCTTGGAATCCGCTGCATAACATAGAGATTCAGAATGACCTCCATGGAAGTGATTCCGAATATGTGAAGGACCATTCCGGCAGAGAAAGCCCACAGGTCATTGCTGAAAAGCAGCAGGATAGAGGCTGTCATCATCAAAAGGCTGACCAGAAACCCGGCATGCAGACTGATGCGGCGAAGTGCCGAATAAACACCCAGACTGATACCGATGCCACAGATGCTGACGATGAAAAACAGTACGCTCACATGTTGCGCACTGCCTAGAAGGGAAAGCGCCTTAAGTGGGAGTATCGATAACAGCACCGCCCGGGCGGCCGTCGCCACGAAAAAGAATCCCGCAAAGGGAAGATACCTGAGGGAGGCGTCTTGGGTCACGGGCATTCGATATCCCGGCCCGGACTTTGTCCGATCAGGTTACAGGCCGTTAGAAAAGGTCCGGCCCATTTCATAAGCTTCTTCGATCATCTGGGCAGGGCGTTCTCCGCCGTCCGTGGAGTGATGCAGGTAGGCAAAACGTCCATCTGCGATCCCGCAATAATTGAAGATGCCAGTTACGATCTGGGTTTCAATTGCGGTATCGTAGCCACGCTTGGCATAGGTGGGGCCATCTGAGGCAGAAAGTCCGATGGCAAGGGCTCGCTTATGTTTCAGGAATCTGGAGCCATACGCAATGTCTTTATTCCACACGCGGTCAATCCAGCCTTTCAGTATCGCGGGGAACGACCACCACCAGATGGGGAAGATCAGAATGATGCCCTCGTTGCGCTGAAGCCGTGCGATCTCTAACTGAACCTCGGGGGAGTAGGCTTTGTCGTTGCTTTTCGAGTCGGGTTCATCGGGTGGCATGATCAGTGGGTCAAAGCCTTCACTGTAGAGATCTGCCAGTTCTGCTTCGTGCCCTGCTGACTCAAGGCCGCTGATCACCGCGTCCGCGATCTGACCAGTTAGTGAATTCCGCCTCGGATGGGCCATAACGACAAGAATCCTCATTCTGTTTCTCTTGGTCTTTAAGTCGTGTCTCAATATAAAGGCCGGATTTAGACTTTTCCAGTTATCATTCTTCAGACCAGAAAATAATTTGGCGCTCTGCGCTTAATTTGATTCCAGGGTCAAGTCGCCATGAAAACCCCAACCATTATCCTCCACACCGACAATCCGGACGCATCAAGAGAAGTGCTTGAGAAAAGGCATCCGGATCTTCCAATCCGGACCTGCAGCACTTACGAGGGTCTTGCAGGATTAATCAGTGAGACTGGAGCAGAAGTGGTGTATTCAGTACGTTTTCAGGGCACACCGGGGTTTCCACGGGAGGCGCTGGTTAACTCTGAAAGTGTGCGCTGGATATCGATAGCAGGGTCCGGCACGGATCATCTCGCACCCTGGGACGGAAGTCACGTCACGGTGACCAATGCCGCCGGTGTTGCGGCAGAGATGATGTCACAGTATGTCCTTGGAGTAATGCTGCATTTCTGTTTGGGATTTCCAACATACCGTGCTGCCCAGGTCCGCCAGGAGTGGCTGATAGGAGAAGTGCAACCTATCGACGGGAAGACGGTGCTGATACTCGGCTTGGGGAACACAGGTCAGGCCGTTGCCGCACGTTCAAAGCTGATGGGTCTCGAAACACTCGGCGTCAGGGCTAACCCGAAAGACACGCCGCACGTCGATGAAGTGCACAGCCTGGATGCTCTTGACGATTTATGGGAACGCGCGGATTTTCTCGTGGTCTGCGTACCGCTGCTCGAAAGCACGCGGAACCTTGTGAGCAAAACAGCTTTTGAGCGGTTGAAGTCTTCCGCTGTTGTTATCGATATTTCCCGGGGAGGGGTCATCGATGAAACGGCATTAATCTCTGCGCTTGATAGCGGAACCATCCAGGGAGCAGGTCTCGACGTATTCAGTACTGAGCCGTTGGCAAAAGGACATAGGCTCTGGGATTATGAAAATGTTATTGTGACGCCGCACTGCTCTGCGGTCTATGCCGGCTGGGACCTCAAATCGGTGGAGATGTTTTCAGAAAATCTCACGCGATACCGTGAGGGCCAAACGCTTTCAAATATCGTTGACCCCGCCCGGGGTTACTGAATTACCCGATTTGCTTAAGGGGTCTTCAGGGCTTCAAACAGTTGTCCCGGGGTGTTGTCATGTTGCTCCAGTCCCAGGGTACGCATCAGGCAGAACATCATGGCCTGGTTCGAGGTGATCACTGGCTTTCCCGTTAGAGATTCAATCCGCTCGACGACCTCTACCGAACGCATATCAGTGCAACTCAGCACCAGTGCCTCGGCGTCAGCGTGGTCGGCACGGCAGGCAAGTTCGGTTACTTCATCTGGGCTGAGCGCGCCTTGCCCGTAGTTGCCAAGTTCACGGCCAATGTCGGCACATTCAACAGTCGTGATCTGGTGGCTGTCCAGAAAACGGGCGGCGAGCCGGTTTATCTCACCGACATAGGGTGAGGCAAAGCCGATCTGGGTGATGTTGAGCGCGTTGAGCGCTTCTACCAGCGAGCCCGCCGCCGTCAGGGACAGGGCGTCCGAACTCCCTTTGATCCTCTCTGCAAGGTCCGCATCAAAGTCGGAACCGTGGGTAAGGGTAGCGGAGGTGCAGCCATAAAGCACGACATCCGGCTGGACTCCGCAGATCAGCCGAAGATCCTCGCTGATATCTGAGGCGCCAAGACCCGCCATTTGTGCGACTCCCGGAATCTCGTCTGCGTCATAGTTGCCCAGTCGATGAAAGTGCAGTGTCGCCCCCGGGGGGCGCATCATCATCATGTCGGGCTCCAGATTGGTATTGGTGAATGGCACCAGGACACCGATTCGAGCTCCCCCGCGGTCCTCGGGACTCATTGCAATGCCTCCTTTAATACCTTGAGGCAACGATCCATGATGTTTTGTTCGCAGATCGTCGCCCTAAGGCAGTCAGCAAGGCCGTACGGACCCATACCTCTTAAGGCAAGTTTATTGGCCCGCAGCTGCCTGTCCGCCTCCGCCGAAATTTCAGCAGAGGCGAAACGGATCAAAACAAAATTCGTGTGACTCTCAGGTACCGTAAGACCCAATGCACGGCAGCCTTCCGAGAAATGCTCGCGTATTTCTATTGTCCTATGCACGATAGAGCGCATGTGTGGCTGGTCGCGCATGGCGGCAACAGCCATGATTTGGGCGGGTACCGAGATATTGTTCGGGCTCAGGACTTTGCGCATCTGGGTGGCGACGTCCATGGGGAAATAACCCCATCCAACCCGGATCCCCGCGAGTCCGTAGGCCTTTGAAAAACTGCGCGTGACCACGGTATCACCTCGATCGACCAGCGCAAAGGTCTCGGCAGGATCGTTGTGGTCATCGGCAAATTCTCCATAAGCCTGGTCAATGACCAACAAGACGTCTTCTGAAAGATCCTGTCGAAGCCTGAGAATCTCGTCATGGCTGACCATCGTGCCGGTCGGGTTACCCGGATTACAGACGAAGACGATCTTCGTCGCAGGCGTTACTGTGCCGAGAATTTCATCTACACAGACCGTGCAATCGATTTCTTTCGCCTGAAGATACCGAGCATCCGTCAGCGAAGCGGCGGTGCGGACATAGCCGTAACCGTATTGCGTGCCGACGACCTCATCACCGATACCAGCAAAAGTGCGGATGATGCAGTTGATGATTTCCATCGACCCCGCACCGCAGAGGATGCGTTTGGAATCAAGGCCATGGACATCGCTGATTGCCGATCGCAGCTCAGACCACTGAGTATCCGGGTAGCGCTCGGGAGTTGCGCAGGCGGCCTGCCCGGCACTGATCGCACTTGGACTTGCCCCAAATGCGCTTTCATTTTGCGCAAGAGAGATGAGATCCGCTTCGCCAAGGTCGGCGAGAGCGTAGCCGGCAATACGGTCGAGGTGGGATCGGGCACTGATCATAAGTTCACACCATAGTCGTTTTTGGCGCCATCCGGGCTGACCAATCCGCGCCGGACATCAAGTCTTAGCGCATCGGGATCCCGATCGGCAGGGGGTCCAAAGCCTCCGCCTCCGGGCGTTTTGAAAATCAGATAGTCATCAGCGGTTACACGAAGTTCGCCCTTTCCGGAGAGCTCCGAGTCATTATCTCGAAAACGGATGCGGCCGACCGCACCCGAAAGCCCACCCATACGACCGAGGGGTGGAAACTTCAGGCGTTCGACTGAAAGGAACACAATAAACGGTGCACCATTGGCTGAGCTGAGTTCGATACTTTGCCCCAATCCTCCCCGGTATTTACCGGCGCCACCAGAATCCGAGCGTAATTCGCGTCGCCATATGATAACGGGAGCCACGGATTCAGTGATCTCCACCTGTGATCCAAAGACGCCCGAAGGATAGGCCGTTGCCGAAAGGCCGTCCGCTTGGGGACGGGCGCCCGTGCCACCGTTATGCACCGGTTCAATTGCAAACCGGCGGCCGCCTTCGCGTGCAACCTCTGGCGCATGGCGCATCGGCAGGTCGAACATGCAGCTCGCCCCTTCGGCGGGAACTACCTCCGGCATTGCCTGATGCAGACATCCCAACACCAGATCCGGTGTCACCTGGCCAAGCGTGTGGCGCATCGCGACCGGTGCGGGATGCTGGGCATTCAGGATACAGCCGGGCGGTGCGTCGACCGTAAACGGTCCAAGCGATCCGGCATTGTTGGGGATGTCTGATCCCACAATGCAGCGAAGTCCAAAAACGGTGTAGGCCGTTGCGTAGTTGAGCGGTACGTTAATACCTTTTTTTGAACAGCCGGAGGTGCCAGAAAAATCAACGTGCATCGCCGTGTCGGTCACGGTTAGCTTGGCGTGGAGCTCCAACTCGTTTTCATAACCATCGACCCACATCATGTTGTGGTATGAGCCATTGGGGACTTCAGCGATGGCCTGGATGGTTCCGCGGCGGGAGGTTTCGACAATATAGGGAGACAGATCCTGCAGGTCGTCGATCCCGAATTCATCCATCATGGCGGCGAGCCGGTTTACCCCGGCTTCACAGCATGCGATCAGTGCGTAGATGTCGCCCTCGTTACCAATAGGTTCACGGCTGTTGGCGCGGATAATATCCATTAGAAGCGCGTTTGGGTCGCCATCTTCGGCAAGTCGGCATGGCGGAATCAGAAGGCCCTCATCGTAGATATCGGACCCTTCAGGACCCATACCAAGCCCCCCAAGATCCACCAGATGCGAGGTGCAGGAAGCGTATCCCACCACTTTGCCATGCTTGAAGGCGGGCATCAGCAAAAGAAAGTCATTGAGATGACCAGCTGCCAGCCAGGGATCATTGGTCATATAGATATCACCGGGTTTCATCGATTCGGCGGGAAACCGCTTGCGCAGGTGCAGAACGGCTTCGGCCATGGTGTTGACGTGGCCTGGAGTACCCGTCACGGCCTGCGCGAGCATCCGTCCCTGATCATCAAAGATCCCCGCGGAGATATCACCGCACTCACGTACGATAGGGCTGAAGGCTGCCCGGGTAAGCACCTGGCCTTGTTCTTCAACGAGGGATAGCAGGCGATTCCACATCACCTGGAGTCGGGTGTTGGATATTCCGGTTGTCATTGTGCACCTTTTTCTTGATCCTGAACCAGCACGAGGTTGCCCATACTGTCCACATGGGCTGAAAAATCCTCACTCACGAGGGTACTGGTCTGGGCCTCGGTGATAAGGGCTGGACCGTGGATGTGATCTCCCGGTGTCAGTGTATCGCGGTAGAAAAACGCTGCGTTTTTTCTGGTGCCGTCGATGTCGCAGATGATCTCACGGGTTGCGTTGGGTGCAACTTCTCGGAGGCTCGGCGGGGTCGTATCTGCGGTGAGTTCCGCCGGACGGGTCGCAGCCTTGAGACCCCAGTTGAGAATCTCGATCTCCATTCCGGGTACGGGTCGGGAGAACTGTCTGCGGTATTCCTCCTCAAAGGCGCTTATCAGATCATCGAGATCATCATCAGCCAGTGACCGGTCGGGGAGAGTGATTTCAATCTCGTGTCCCTGGCCGTGATAGCGCATAAAGGCGCTTCGATGCGTAAAGACAGGTTGATCACCAGCGCCCTGTCGGACGATAGCGACTGCCTCCTCGGCCATCTCGCTGAACAGTTGGTTAATGGGGGCGACATCCAGTCGCTTTAAGAAAGAATAGTGTGAGCGTACGATTTCAAAAGAAACCGGCGCAAAAAGAAAGCCTAGCGCCGAGCCCACCCCAGGGTTGGCGGGAATCAAGATACGACGGACACCGGCTGATCGGGCAACGCGGGTCGCATGGAGAGGGCCGTTGCCCCCGAAAGCGATCATGGTTCGTGACTCAAGGTTCTTGCCGGATTCCACCGCATGTATACGCCCGGCACTCGACATGTTTTCGTCCACAATCCGGCTGACACCGTCTGCTGCGCCGACAGCGTCAAGATCGAGCGCTGAACCGATGTCCCGGACCAGCACCGTGCTGGCGGCGTCGACATTGATCGACAGTCTCCCTCCGGCAAAGGTCTCAGTTGGGATGTAGCCTAGGGTGATGTCCGCATCAGTGACGGTCGGCAGGTTTCCTCCACGGTCAAAAGCCGCAGGACCGGGGTCCGATCCGGCGGACCTTGGGCCGACCGTAAGGCGGCCGAGGCGGTCGACTGCCGCTATTGAACCACCCCCTGCACCGATCTCTATCATCTCGATCACCGGAATTCGAACGGGTATCCCTGATCCCTTGATAAAGCGTTCGGCGCGGGCAATCTCAAACTGCCGTGATGTCTGCGCAAGGCCATTGTCGATGAGGCAGAGTTTTGCCGTTGTACCGCCGATGTCGAGAGACAGAACCTCGTCGAGTCCGGCCCGACGTGCAATTTGTGCCGCAAGGATCGCGCCGCCCGCGGGCCCTGACTCCACAAGTCGAATCGGAAAACGCATCGCGGTATCTATCGTGCACATGCCGCCACCGGCAGTCATGATCATAATGGGACAGCGCAGCCCGTCTTTTGAAAATCCCACTGCGAACCGCTCAAGGTAGTCCTTCATGAGCGGTTGGATGTACGCGTTAGCAACGGTTGTTGAAAGCCGATCAAACTCCCGTGCTTCAGGGCTGACCTCCGAAGATATTGAGACTGCCAGTTGAGGACGTTTTTTATTCAGGAACTCCCGAAGCGCTTTTTCATGGAGCGGGTTGGTGTATGAATGGAGCAGGCAGATAGCGAGTGCTTCAGCACCACATGCGTCGATGCTTGAAATCAGATCATCGATAGACGCGTCATCCAATGGGATGAGGACATTTCCGCCGACATCAATACGTTCCCTGACCGTAAACGACCGTTCTCTCGGAACCAGGGGTTCAGTCTTGTTGAGGTTGATGTCGTATTGCGAATATCGGCGCTCGTAGCCGATCTCCAGGATATCCCTGAATCCTTCAGTCGTAATGGTGGCGACTCGTGCGCCCTGTCGCTCAATCAACGCATTGGTTGCAAGCGTAGTGCCGTGGATAAACCCGCTGACCTTGTCGAAGCCGCAACCAGATTGCTGCGTGACTTGTTTTACACCTTCCCGGGCCCCGTCTGCAGGATTAGCGGCGGTGGTGAGGTTCTTGTTCGACGCAAGGATTCTGTCCTGACCGCGGACAAGTACGGTATCGGTAAAGGTGCCGCCAATATCGATGGCGATTCGCAGTGATTGAAAAAAAGTCATCTTCTAATCCGAAACATCAAAAAGTCACTACACCGCATCAGGCCCCGGGGGCCGGACGTCAGCGTAGCGTGACGAGATCACAGCGCGTTGCGCGCCGGTCGAGTCTTTTCGGAACGAAGTGCAGTTTCACTAGATCATTGTACACCTGCAGATCGGGGAGTAGTAGCTGGTGCTGCCCAACAAGAGACCGGGGTAGCAGGGTTCAATCAGATCAGTTTATGCATCTCTTCGAGATTTGTGCTGCCGATTTCGCTAACGATCTTCCGGCGAAGTTTACGCATTCCACCCACCCAGCGATCATAGTCTGCAGTTTTATACTGAATGAACTGTGCGACGTCCGGGTGGGGAAGAATCAGGAACTTTTCAGCCTCGATTCCTTCAATGACGGTTTCTGCCAACTGGTTGGGGCTGATTACTCCTGGGAACTGATTTGTGTCTTCACCTTCGCCATACCCAAGCATTGGAGTCGCCACATACTGTGGGCAGATAACTGAGACTTTGATCCCATCATCACCGTGCGTTATTGATAACGACTCGGCAAATCCAACCGCAGCATGCTTGGACGCGGAATAGGCGGCATCACCAATTTGACTGAGCAATCCAGCGGCCGATGCCATCTGAACGAAATATCCTTCGCCGCGCTTGAGCATCGAGGGCAGGACGGCCCGCGCAGCGTACACATGCGCCATCACGTGAATATCCCAACATGCCTGCCAGGTCTGGTCGCTGGCCGAGGCTGAGTGTTCTGGCTCGCCTCGGCAAATTCCGGCGTTGGAGCAGAACAAATCGATCGGCCCGTAGGCGCTCTCGGCCGCAATTACCAGTTGCTGGATATCCTCTTCCCGGGAAACATCACAGGTCACGGCGAGCCCGGAGATAGCAGCCGCCGTTTCAGAAGTTTCCTCGGCAAGTATGTCAGCAACGACAACGCGAGCACCCTGATCGGAAAAAGCCCGACACAGGGCCTTTCCAATACCACGGGCGCCCCCGGTAACGACGACGGTTTTATCTTTGAGGTTCACTACAGTTACTCCATTGGGAGGGGGTTATAGACGCCGTCCAGAAACTGATCACGAATCGCGAATTTCTGAATCTTGCGAGAGCCCGTCATAGGAAATTCATCGACGCGACACCAGATCGTCGGTGTTTTTTGTGGCGACAGATGGTCGCGGCAGAAGTCATGCAGGATGCGGACTGAGATCGGCTTGCTATCTTCAGTGCGAAAAAAGCAGCCAATCACTTCACCCCACGTCTTGTCTGGAATGCCTACCACGGCCACCTCAGCGATGTTCGGATGTTCCATCAGAATATTTTCTATCTCTGTGGGAAACATGTTTTCCCCACCCCGGATGATCATGTCCTTGACCCGCCCGGTGATGCGTACATAGCCGCGG
>Ga0315336_1007030_pt1 | contig 11101 bp, 8 predicted proteins | sample ASW5metaG_FD_204512 | JGI IMG/M metagenome (GOLD analysis project Ga0315336, IMG submission 204512) | Ammonia-oxidizing marine archaeal communities from Monterey Bay, California, United States - ASW #5 | ecosystem: Environmental > Aquatic > Marine > Intertidal zone | place: USA: California... | reverse complement strand
ACGCATACGCACCGGGCGGTGGCGGTCGAGGCGATCGGGTCCGGCAAGCACGTGTACTGCGAGGCGCCCCTGGCACACACCATCGAGGACTGCCTGGCGATCAACACGGCCGCGCGATCGGCGGGCGGGGTGGTGGCGGCGGGCTTCCAGGGCCGATCGAACCCGGTCTACACGCTCGCTCGCGGGTTCTTCCGATCAGACTCGGTTCGCGACTTGGTGAGCATGCGGGCCCAGCGGAACGAAAAAACTAGCTGGGTCTCGCCGTCGCGCGACGCGGCCCGGTACAACGAGCTCAACTGGAAGCTCGACCCGGAGGTCAGCCTCGGGCTGGCCGGGGAGTGGGGTACACACCAGTTTGATGTGTTCCACTGGTACACGGGTCGCTACCCGACGCATGTCAGCGGGCACGGCTCGATTCGCCTTCACGATGACGGGCGGAAGATCCACGACACGATCGCGTGCACGCTTCGGTTCGAGGACGGCGCCGCGCTGCAGTACGGCGCGACGCTGGCGAACTCGTACGCCGGGCGGTACGAGGTATTCCACGGGACGAACGCCGCGATCAAGCTGGCGTGGAGCCACGGCTGGATGTTCAAGGAACCCGACGCCCCGACGCAGGGGTGGGAGGTTTACGCCAACCGCCAGCAGTTCCACAATGACGAGGGCATCACCCTGATCGCGGGCGCGACGAAGCTGAGCGAGCAGGGCAAACTCAAGGACGGCGTGGGGCTGCCCAACACGTCGCTCTACTACGCGCTGGAGAACTGGCTCGGCGCCATCGAGGGCGACGGTGAGGTGGCGTGCTCGGTCGGGGAAGCGGTTCGGGCCACGGCCGTCGGCATCGCGGCCAACCGGGCGACGCGCGAGGGCTCGATCGTCGAGGTCGAACTGCCCACGGTCTGATCGGAGGCGACTGCGATGGCTCAGACTCCAGTGCTCCCGCGACTCAAGGACCTCGGGCTGCTCTTCCGCTTGGGCGTGAGCTGCCTCGTTGTCACGCTCATCGGCGGGTATGTCGTTTCGGGCATTCACCTGCGCGAGCACTATGACAACCGGGACGAGCGTCCGGGCTTCACGCTCGATGATGTCCGGGCCGCGTACCACGGCATCGCCGCGCCCTCGGCCCTCCGGTCCGCCCTGGAGTCGGACCACCCCGAAGGGCTCGCGGACGCGGATCGGGCGGCGCTGCTCGACTGGCTCGGTTCGGACAAGGTGAGCGAAGATTACGACAACCTGGACCTCGGCGACGAGGCGCCGGCGGAGATCATCGCCGCGAGCTGCCTGGACTGCCACGCCCGCGGCGCCGATGACCCGGGATCGTCGGTCCCGCTTGAGTACTGGGACGACATCCGCCCGATCGCATTCACCACAGACATTCAGCCGACCCCCAACGAGATCATCGCGGTCTCGCAGCACACGCACGCCCCGGCGATGGCGATGGTGTTGCTGATCGTGGCGGCGCTCGGCGCCATGACCCGATGGCCCGGTATGCTCGTCGGCGCTCTCGTGGCGGTTGGCGGCGTTGGGCTCCTCGGCGACATGGGCGCGTGGTGGCTCGCCAAGGACAACGCCGCATGGATCTATGTCATCGTGGGCGGTGGCTTTGCTCAGGGCGCGAGCGTGATGCTGCTCGGGTTGCTGAGTCTGATCGACATGTGGCTGCCTGGGGGGCGCTCGCCGGCGGCGTCCGCCGACTAGCCGCCGGTGGCGAGTTCGTCGCGGACCGTCTCAAGCAGTCGCTTCGTCAACGCGCAGCCCTCGCGTGGCGTGTGCTTCGAGCCCTCGTACTCGACGCCGACGAACCCGTGGTAGCCCGCGTCCACCACAATCCGCATCATCCGCCGGTAGTCGGTCTTTGTCTCATCGCCCTTCCCGTCGAACTCGTGGCTCTTGGCGCTGACTGCCTTGGCGAAGGGCATCAGCTCGCTCACGCCCTTGTACCGGTCGTACCAGGCGTCGGGCTCGTTGACGCGTGACCAGTCCATGCAGAAGTTGCCGAAATCGGGGAGCGTGCCGCAGCGGGGGTGGTCCACGAAGCGCATGACGCCCGAGAGCCAGGCCCCATTCGAACTGAGGCCGCCGTGGTTTTCGACGATGACATTGATGTCGCTCTTGTCGCCGATCTCACAGAGGCGGCGGAGGCCGTCGGCGGCGCGCTTCTGTTGCTCCTCGTACGTGCCCGAGCTCTGGGCGTTGACGCGGATTGAGTGGCAGCCGAGGGTCTTGGCGGCGTCGATCCACTTTCGGTGGTTCTCGATCGCCTGGGCTCGCTTGGTCTCGTCGGCGTCGCCGAGGGCGCCCTCGCCGTCCACCATGATCAGGAGCTGGCGGACACCCTCGCCGGAGGCGCGCGTGTTCAGGTCCTTGAGATAGGTCTCGTCGCGGGCCTTGTCCTTGAAGAACGAGCTGACGTATTCGATGGCGCCGAACCCCATCGCCCGGGACTCGGCGGCGAAGTCGAGGTTCGTGATCTCGTCCGCGAAGAGGAGCTTGTGGAGGGACCACTCCGCAAGGGAGATCTCATAGGTTGCCGACCGACTGGTCCTCATTGCGAGCGCTCCCGGCAGCCCGATAGCGCTGATTGAAGCCGCGGCCCCGATTCGGATGGCGTCCCGCCTGGTCATGGGTTCAAGCATGGGTCGAGCGTATCGGGATTCGGGCGGCGAGGCGAGCGTTGAGTCTCACGACGCATTGGACCGAGGCGGGAGACCTCATCACCGATTCGGCTGGCTGGTCGCGACGCCCGCGTGTTACCCTGGCGTCTGAACGAGGGGCTTTCGGGGGGTGAAGCAGTGGCAGAGTCGAGGTATCAGCGCGCTCAGCGCATCTTTGAGTCGGTCTGTGAGCTGGCGCCCGCAGAGCGGGATGAGGCGATCGGGGCAGCCTGCGCCGGCGACGACGAGCTTGAGGCGAGCGTGCGCGAACTGCTTCGCGCCGACGAGCGGTCACTGTTCTTCGACCGCGGCGCCATCGATCCGGAGACGACGCTCGATCAGATGGTCGTGCCGGCGCTGCCGGAGCGGGTCGGGCGGTATCGGGTCTTATCGATTCTCGGCGAGGGCGGGATGGGCGTCGTGTACGTCGCACGCCAGGACAGCCCCGCGCGAGATGTGGCGCTCAAGGTGATCCGCCCCGGGCTCGCGTCCAAGTCCGCTCTGGCCCGGTTCGTGCACGAGGGAGAGATCCTCGGCCGCCTGCACCATCCGGGGATCGCGCAGATCCTCGAGGCGGGATCCGCGGGTGAAGGCTCAGCGCGCCAGCCGTTCTACGCCATGGAGCTGATCAGCGGGCGACCGGTGACGGCGTTTGTCGAAGAGCAAGAGCTGAGCGTGCGCGACCGGCTCGAGCTGCTGATCAAGATCTGCGAAGCGGTCGAGCACGCTCACGAGCGTGGCGTGATCCACCGTGACCTCAAGCCCGCGAACATCCTCGTAACAAGCTCGGGCCAGCCGAAGGTTCTGGACTTCGGCATCGCCCGCCTGACGGACGCGGACGTGCTCACGACAACCATGCACACCGGGCGGGGTCAGCTGCTCGGCACGCTGCCTTACATGAGCCCCGAGCAGGTGGTCGGCGACCCGGATCAGATCGACGGGCGATCGGATGTCTACGCGCTCGGCGTGATCGCCTACGAGATGCTGTGCGGAGAGTTGCCGCTCGATCTCCGGGACAAGCCGATCTCCGAGGCCGCGGGCATCATCTGCACCGAGGAGCCGTCTAAGCTCGGGACGATCAACAAGTCAATGCGGGGCGACATCGAGACGATCGTGGCGACCGCGATCGACAAGGAGCGTGAGCGTCGGTACCAGACGGCCGCAGACTTTCGGGCGGACATCGAGCGGTACCTTCGTGACGATCCGATCGTGGCGCGCCCGCCGAGCTTCACGTATCAGGCCCGAAAGTTCGCCCGTCGGAACAAGGCGGCGGTCGGCGCCGTTTCGGCTGTGTTTCTGGTGCTCATCGCTGCAACTGCGGTTTCGACGAAGCTCGCGATCGATACGAGCCGTTCGCTCGTCTCGGAGAAAGAGGCCAAGGAGCAGGCGGTGCTCGAGGTGGCCAAAGCCCGCTCGGTCACGGTCTTCCTCGAGCGGATGCTTCTCTCGGCGAGCCCGTGGGGGCGGGTCGGGCTCAGCGGGCCCGAGGTGACCCTCGCCGAGTTTCTGGAGACGGCGGTCGATGGGCTCGACGAGTTCGCGGGCGAGCCAGAGGTTGAGGCGTCGCTCATGCTGACGATCGGGGCGACGTACAAGGAACTCGGCCGGTACCGGGAGGCGGAGCCGTTGCTGGCAGAGGCCGTTGCGATCCGGGAGCGGGTCCTTGTGCCACACCACCCGATGATCGGCGAGGCGCTGCGTCACCTCGGGTCCACGCAGGTGCGCCTCGGACGGTCCGAAGAAGGCATCGCAACGCTGCAGAGGTCGCTCGACGTAATGCTGAGCTACCTCGATCCAAAGCACCGCGACGTCGCCCGCGTCCGATCGGACCTTGGCTGGGCGTACTACGCCACGGGCGATACGACTAGGGCGAGGGAGGAGATGGTCCAGGCGCTCGACGTCTTCCAGAGCGAGGCGGACATGAGCCCGCTCACTGTTGGTTCGCTGCTCGTGAATCTCGGCGCTGTCGAGAAGAGGGACGGGAACCTGGACGAGGCGGGAGAGTACTACCGCTCAGGCATCGAGATCATGGAGCCAGGGTCCCTCTCCGCGGCGGTCGTTAAGACGAACCTTGGGAACATCGCCTATGCGCGAGAGAACTACGAGGAATCCGCCCGCCTGCATCGTGAGGCGCTTTCTGTGCTCGAGGTGAGCCTGAGCCCGACTCATCCATCCATCGGCGCCATCCTGAACAATCTGGGCCTAGCGCTCAGTCAGCTCGGAGAGCGAGACGAGGGCGTCAGCTACCAGCTGCGGGCTCTCGAGATTTCTGGCGTCGTCTATGGCAAGGACAGCCGCGACTACAACATCACGCTCGGTAACCTGGCGTGGGATCTCGAGGAACTCGGGCGGTACGAGGAGGCCCGCGACTCGTGGCTGACGGTTGCGGACTGGTACGCCCGGAACGATCCCGAGAGCCCCAAGGGCCCGATCCGCGTGGTGCGGGCGTACGCGACCATCGGCGGGCGACCCATGCCCTGGGATGAGGCTGAGGCGGGGATGCTCGCAGGCTATGACCATCTTGTGGCGCTCACCGGCCCCGAGCATCAGTACGTCGGAGCGGCCCGCAAGGTGATCGCTGGTTTCTATGAGCGATGGGGCAGGCCCGAGCGTGCGGCTCAATACGCGGACGAGACCGGTGGCTAGTCAGCGAGCGTCTCGTCGCTCAGCGTGCTCGCGAGCCATGCGCGAGTAAACCGCCAGCGACGCTCGACGGTCGAGAGCGAGAGCCCCATGATCTCTCCGATCTGTTCGTTGGTCAGGCCGACGAAAAACCGCAGCGCAACGATCCGGGCGCTCTCGGCGTCCTCGAGTTCGAGCCGGTCGAGCGCTTCGCTCAGGGCGAGCACCTCGTCGGGGCGGACGGTCAGCTCGAACGGGGGATCGTCGAGCGGGGCCCGTTTCCGATCGCCGCCGCGTTTGAGCGTCGCCTTGGAGCGGGCGTTCTCGACGATGATGTCGCGCATGGCGCGAGCCGCGGCGAAGAAGAAGTGGCGGCGCCCGTCGAACTTGGGGTCGCCGTTGCCCACGAGCCTCAGGTAGGCCTCGTGGACGAGTGCGGTCGGCTGGAGCGTCTGCCCCGGGGGGGTCCCGGCCATCCGAGCGCGGGCGAGGGCGCGGAGCTCGTCGTAGACGAGCACGAGCAGATCGCGGGCGGCCCCGGTGTCCCCGGTTGCCGCCGCATTGAGCGTGCGCGTCAGCCTGTCTTGGTCGGCTCCCATCCCTCGCCGAGTCTACCTGGATGCCCGCGCATAGCGAAGGACGTGCCTGAGCCGAACCGGCTAGGGAAGCCGAACAACATCCGGGCTGCTCGTCGCGATCTCATTCTCGGACCGGATCGTTGGGCGGCTGGGCGGCGAGGGCGGTGGATCGGCCGCAACCTCGGTGAATCGCGTCTGACCATCCGGGGCCGCGGTGACCCGTGTGCCGGGGGAATCGAACTGGCTCGGGAACTCGCATGCGTCGGCGATCGAGAACATCTTGCTCTCGCGGATCACGGCGCCATAGTCCTGGCCGTGGAACGTGCGGAGTTCGACCGCCTTGTCTCGGAACCACTCGGGCGGTCGCGGGGCGCCCTGGTCGTCGGCGTAGATCGTGAGGATCTGATCGGAGTGCTTGCGGAGATGCTTGCGGATGGGGCGGCGCATCTCGATCTCATAGATGCAGGGGTTGAGCGCTTCGTTGCAGTGGTCCGTGAGGAACGGGCGGAGGTAGCCCGACTCCGGTCGAACGTGGTAGGCAATGCGCCAATAGCCGTTGTTGAGTTCCAGCATCGGCGGCAGCACTTCGTCGCCGATCATGATTTGTTCCGTCAGGTTCTGGTAGAAGAGCATGCCGACGTAGTTCGACGCCAGGTCGGCGTTCGAGATCACCCCGGTCGCGATGGCGCCGATGGTGAGGCTCTCGGAAAGCGGGCCCTTGGAGTAGAACCAGACGACCCAGTCCCGGGACTCCTCGGGTGTCATGCCTGCCTCGAGCCTGGCGAGGTAGCTGCGGTAGTAGATATGACCGAGGTCATGGAAGTGGGCGATTTTATCAGTGCCCATGTAGGCGCCGTGGACCTTGATGGTTGAGGACTGGAACAGCATGATGAGGCGGCGAGGATCGATCGGCAGGTGCGCCCAGGCGTAGATCCAGCCGTAGGTGCGGTAGGCGGTGTACTGATCGGCGAACGCGCTCTTGGCGCTTCGTGTTCGGAGGGCGTGTTCCAGGTGCATTGTCTCTACGAAGCCGGGTGAGAACTCGTTCCGAAAACGGTCCGCGACCGTGCCGGGTGAGGTCAGCAGCTCGACGCGTCGGTTTCGGACGCCGCGGTACGCACGCCGGAGGTCCTTGTTGAGATCATCGACGACGCGCGCCATGACTTCGTAGTGCGTCTCCTCCATGTATGGGCCCAGATCAGCGAATGCCTTGTCAGTCGGCAGAGTGAACTGATCCGTCTCGTTTCCCATCGCGGGACGCGTGAGCAGGCTCAGACCGGAGGCCACCAAGGCGACCATCACGACACCGAGGCGCGTTGTTCGAAGCATGACGACTCTCCCGAATCGTAATTACACTCCATCCAAAGCGGGGGCCCTTGATAGGCTGACCACTTGGGACCAGAATCTCCACTATATCGAGGACCCGCCCGTGGGCGCCAGATCAACTCCGAAGCAACTGCGTGGACGCCGGGTCGTTTCTGCGATCGCGGCGGCAAGTTTCGCGATGACAGTGGGCTGCAGCTCGGTTTACCACCAGGTCGCCAGGTCATCGCCAGGCGGGGCCTCCGCTTGGTTGGACGTGCGAACGGGCCAGGCGGTTGATGCACATCGGCGGGCGCTGGTCACGGTGGAAGCGATCAACGCCGACCTCAAGGCGGATCGGGCCGTCCGCTTCAGAGGCGCTCGGCTAGAACGGATGCGCGACGAGCGGATCGATGCCGAAGGGCTTGCATGGCGGGCTCGTAAGTCGATCGCGTCGATCGACGACGTTCTGGGGCTCGACACGGAGGCGGGAATCAACGACGCCAGGCGTGTGAGGGCCGGCGAGATCCGAGACCTGCTCGGGCGGGCCTCGGACGAGCTCGATGCGGCGAGCGTGCGCGTGGGGGGCGCCGTCGAGCGTTTCGCTGACGGCGCGGACGCGACCGACGGTGAGACCGACGCGATCAGCGCGCACACAGACCGAGCCCGAGCGCTGATTGATCAGGCCAAGAACGCTGGCGGTGGATAGGCGGTCCGGGCGTCAGTCGCGCTGGGCCATCATCGACAGCATGTCAACGCAACGGTTGGCGTAGCCGGCCTCGTTGTCGTACCAGGTCACGATCTTGAAGAACCGATCGTTGAGTTCGATGCAAGCCGCGGCGTCGTAGATCGAGCTCCGCGGGTCGCCGATGAAGTCCGAGCTGACGACCTGCTCCTCGGTGTACCCGAGCACGCCGGACATCGAGCCCTCGCTGGCCGCCTTCATTGCAGCGTTGATGTCCTTGAGGCTCGTGGATTTGCTCGTGCGGAACGTCAGGTCAACGCAGGAGACGTCGGCCGTGGGCACGCGCATGGCCATGCCGGTCAGCTTGCCCTTGAGAGCCGGGATGCACAACGCCACGGCTTTGGCTGCGCCGGTGCTCGCGGGGATGATGTTCTGGTAGGCGTTCCGCCCTCCGCGCCAGTCCTTCTTTGACGGGCCGTCCTGCGTGGGCTGCGTCGCGGTGGCCGCGTGGATCGTCGTCATCAGGCCCTCGTCGAGGCCGAACTCGTCGTTGATGACCTTGGCGACGGGCGCCAGGCAGTTGGTGGTGCAGCTGGCGTTCGAGAGGATGTCGTCCTTGCTCGGGTCATACAGCTCGTGGTTGACCTTGTAGGCGAAGGTCCGGACCTCGTCGGGCGTCTTGGTCGGGGCGGAGATAAGCACCCGCTTGCAACCGTTGTTGGCGATGTGCTTGCTCGCGGTTTCGCGGGTCGTGAAGAGACCCGTAGACTCGAGGACGTAGTCCACGTCGTGCTGCCCCCAGGGCAGTTCGGCGGGGTCGCGGACGGCCATGGTCTTGGTCGTCTTGCCGTTGACCGTGAATGAGTTCTCGGTGGCGGTGAGTTCCGCGGGCTTGCCGCCGATCTGGAAGCGACCGTGCATGGTGTCGTACTTGAGCAGGTACGCCAGGTTGTCCGCCGGGACGAGGTCGTTGATGAGGTTGATCTGAAAGTCCGAGCGGTCGGCCGCTATGCGGTAGACGAGTCGCCCGATGCGTCCGAAGCCGTTAATTCCCACGCGAATGGCCATGCGTCGATCTCCTGTGCTGACGGGGGTGTGGATCCGTCCGAGCTACGGTAGGCCGGCTCGCAGGATTCGTCGGCGCTCTAGTCGCGGATGTCCGACAGGGTCGTGGGGGGCGCCGCGGCCCGCAGGGCGTTGAGCACCGCCAGCACGTCAATGACCTCCTGGGCGATGGCTCCGGCGACCGGTGGGAGCAGCCCCGCGGCCGCGAAAAGCATCCCGACCACGCTCAGGGCCATGCCACCGAGGGCGCTCTGGAGCGCGATCCGACGCATCCGCCTTGAGATATGGAAGAACTCGTCCACACGCTCGAGGGCGTTGTCCAGGACCACGACCCCCGCGGCCTCGGTCGTGATGTCACTCGCCTGCCCGAATGCGATGCCGACGGTCGCAAGGGCGAGCGCGGGGGCATCATTGATGCCGTCGCCCACGAAGCAGGTTCGGGACTTCTCAGTCTCTTGGCGGACAATCTCGACCTTCTGCTCGGGTGACTGCGAGGCCCGGACCTCTGTGATTCCGACCTGCCCGGCGAGGTACTCCACCTCGCTCGCACGGTCGCCAGAGACGAGCATGACCCGGTCGAAGTGTCGCTTGCGGGTGAGGTGCTGGATGAACTCGGCGCCGTCTGCTCGGGGTTCGTCTCGGAATCGGATGACACCCGCGAGGCGATTGTCGATCAGCACAACACACTCAAGCCCGCCCCCGGTAGGGGGGAGGCGATCGATCTCACCTGGCGTGAGATCGGCGAGGCCGTTGCGACCGGTGACCATCACGCGTCGTTGCCCGACCGTTCCACGCAGGCCTTGGCCCGGGCGTTCCGAGATCTCGCCCGGCTCCTCGATCGCGAGGCGGCGGCTCTCGGCCTCCCGGACGACGGCGCCCGCGAGCGGGTGCTTCGAGTACCGCTCCAGCGAGGTGACCATTGCGAGAATCTCGGTCTCGGAAAAACCTCCGATCGGTGCGATCTCGGTGATGGTCGGCTTGCCGTACGTGAGCGTGCCGGTCTTGTCGAAGATGATCGTGCGGCAGGTGTCGATCGTCTCGAGCGTCGCGGGGTCCTTGACGATCACGCCCCGGCGCGCCGCCAGTGAGATCGAGCCGATGATCGCGGTCGGGATCGCGATGAGGAGCGGGCAGGGCGTCGCAACGACGAGCACCGCGAGGAACCGGACGGGGTCGCCCGAAACCGCCCAGGCCAGCAGCGCTAACCCGACCGCGAGCGGCGTGTAGTAGGCCCCGAGCGAATCGCCCAATCGGCGCATGCGCGGTCGGCGCTGCTCGCTCTGGCGCATGACCTGCATGATCTTGGCGTAGCGGGAGTCTTCGGCCACGCGAGAGGCACGGATCGTCAGGGCGGACTCGCCGTTGATCGAGCCCGAGATGACCTCGGAACCGGGCGCCTTGGACATCATGTACGGCTCGCCCGTGAGGTACGACTCGTCCATGACCCCGTGCCCGGAGGTGACCTCGCCGTCTACCGGGCAGGTCTCGTGTGGGTGGATCACGACCAGGTCGCCGACCCGGACCGCATCGATGGACACGTCCGCGATGTGCCCATCCTGCTTCACGTGCGCGATCGTCGGGACCCGCTTGGCCAGAGCGCGGAGCACAGATCTCGCATTCTCGACCGCCATGGCCTCAAGCGTCTCGCCTCCCGAGAGCATCAGTACGACGAGCGTGCCCGCCAGGTATTCGTGCAGGATGACCGAGGTGACGATCGAAATCCCGGCGAGCAGGTCAGAGCCAAACTCGCGCCGGGCGGCCTTGATGAGCAGGTCGAGCACGAGGGGCGCCCCGCCGCCTGCGAGCGCGATCCAGAGCGGGAGACGGGCCTCCGTGCTCGTCGGCTCGAACCAGAGGCGAAGGAGCAGGTGAGCGCCAATCGCCGCGACCGCTAGGATCGCGATGTACATCTCCTTCGTGCGCCAGGGAGAGGTGATCGTCCCGCTCATCGGTCAGACGCCCTTTCCGCGTTGGCTACGCCGGTGCGTCAGCGGGAATCCGCTCGCCGGTGCTGAACCGCACGCGCCCGCCCACGATCGTTCCGACCGCCCGCCCGCGCACCGCCCGCCCGAGGAAGGGCGTGTTGGTGGATCGCCCGCGGAGGTCGTCGGGTCCGATGGTCCAGGCCAGGTCCGGGTCGATGAGCGTAACGTCCGCGTGGCTGCCCTCGCGGAGCATGCCCAGGCCCTGCGTGT
>Ga0315336_1007029_pt1 | contig 11101 bp, 9 predicted proteins | sample ASW5metaG_FD_204512 | JGI IMG/M metagenome (GOLD analysis project Ga0315336, IMG submission 204512) | Ammonia-oxidizing marine archaeal communities from Monterey Bay, California, United States - ASW #5 | ecosystem: Environmental > Aquatic > Marine > Intertidal zone | place: USA: California... | reverse complement strand
GGGCCGGCGAGCGATTTCTTCGACCGGTCTGGACCGGACGCCTTCCGGCGCTATATCGGCGATCGAGGCGGCACCGTTGCCGGATCACAACATATTGCCCGGAAGCGGACATAATTTACGGCCAAACCGGCAACGGGCGCTCCGGCGTTTGCTTGCCTTGACCGGGGGAGTATGGCTAGGTCCGGCCATACGGGTCCGGCTATGGCCGTGATTTGCCGTGCATTTTGGAAAGGAAGCCGATCTGTCGACCGGCGCTGAGAAGGTGTTGATAAGGCAGCTGGCGCGATTTTTCGCGTTGGCGAGCTTTGCCTTGGCGCTGGCGAGCTGCCAGATGTTCACGCCGCCGGACGTGCAGGAAAGCGGCTTCCAGCCTTCCGACAAGCCGATCACCGTCGACAATGTCGTCGCCAACGCCAAGCTCGCGGAAATGGCGAAAGCACAGCATCCGCGCATTCTCGCCACCTATGGCGGCGAATATTCCGATCCCAAGCTCGAGCGCATGGTTGCAAAGGTCGTCGGCAATCTGACGGTGGTGTCGGCCAACCCGACCCAGACCTACCGCATCACCATCCTGAACTCGCCCAACGTCAACGCCTTCGCGCTGCCGGGCGGCTATCTCTATGTGACCCGCGGCCTGCTGGCGCTGGCCAACGATTCTTCCGAGCTTGCCGCCGTCATCGCGCATGAGATGGGCCACGTCACCGCGAATCATGGCCTGCAGCGGCAGCAGCTCGAGGCTGAGGAAGGCCTGGCGACCAAGGTGGTTTCCGACGTGCTCGGCGACAGCCCGACCGCCAAGGCGGCGCTGATCCGAGGCAAGCTGAGGCTCGCGCAATTCTCGCGCAACCAGGAACTCCAGGCCGACGCCATCGGCATCAAGTCGATCGGCGAAGCGGGCTATGATCCCTACGCCGCCGGCCGCTTCCTGCAGTCGATGTCGGCCTATACCGATTTCCGCTCGGTCAGCGGCGCCACCGACGCCAGTCTCGACTTCCTGGCGACGCACCCCAACACGCCGCAGCGCATCGAACTGGCGCAGCGCCTCGCCCGCAATTTCGGCCCGCCAGGCGTCGGCACGCGCGACCGCGACGCGTTCCTCGCGGGCATCGATGGTCTGCTTTACGGCGACACGCCAGAAGAAGGCTATGTGCGCGGCCAGACCTTCATGCATCCCAATCTCGGCGTCTCCTTCACCGTGCCGGATGGTTTCGTCATCGACAATTCGGCCGCCGCCGTTACCGCGACCGGGCCGGGCGACATCGCCATCCGCTTCGACGGCGTGGCGATCGACAAATCCGTGTCACTGACCGACTATATCCGCAGCGGCTGGGTGGCCGGGCTGGAAGACGCCAGCGTGCGCCAGGAGACGGTCAACGGCAACGAGGCGGCCATGGCGCATGCCAGCGCCCAGGGCTGGCAGTTCGACATCGCCGTGATCCGCGCCGGCGGGCAGGTCTACAGGCTGCTGACGGCAGCGCCCTCGGCCAGCACCGCGCTTGATCCGGTCGCGCGCTCGGTCAGCGGCTCCTTCCGCGTGCTGAGCCCGGCCGAGAAGGCGGCGCTGAAGCCGCTGCATATCCGGGTCGTCACGGTTCAGGCCGGCCAGACGATGGGTTCGCTCGCCGCGCAGATGGTCGGCGTCGACCGCAAGCTCGATCTCTTCCGTGTGCTCAACGCCATGTCGCCCGGCGCTAGCGTATCGACGGGCGACAAGGTCAAGATCGTCACAGACAAGTAGGGCCCGCAGGGAAGCACAGCAGTCCTGGCGGCAGTGACTTCAGGCCGCTGCCTCTTCCCCGCGATCGCTCTTTGCCGGCCTGTTTCGACGGCCCCGCCGCCGTTCCGACTCCAATCAGCCACCGCTGTTGTTGCTGTTTTGTGACTGCGAGTGATCTTGGTCGCCGCCACTGCCGCGCCAGGAAGGCACGAATATGGGTTTGCCTGGTGCCGCAGGGGTCGCCTTCGGCGGCGGCGGTATTGGCGTAGGTGCAGGGACAACCTTTACCTTCGTCACCACTTTCGTCACGACCCTGGGCTTGCACACTGCTATCGTTGGGGTGCGGGGCTTCGGCGAAAGCCCAAGAATGGCCATAGAATAGACGTCCTGCCGATCCATCCCGGCCCTTAGAAAAGCCAAAGCCCGGGCCGGGTCCGCGGGTACGCCGTTGCGGCCTTCCTGGAAGATCACCGCAAGGTCCTTCATGGCGTCAACATGGCCCATTGCCGCTGCCTGGAGCAGCAGGTCCAGTCCCTTGCCGGTATCGGGCTGGACGCCGAAGCCGTTGAACAAGGCACGACCCCAGGCGGCCATGGCGTACGGATCTCCCTGGTCGGACGCTTTCGAATAGAGGCTGTTCGCCTTCGCCGCGTCGACAGCCGTCCCCATTCCTGACGAGGCGATGGAGCCGAGCGCGAACAGGGCGCGGATATGTCCCTTGTCCGCGGCCTCCTGGATCGCCTGCCTGGCTTCGTCGATCCTGCCTGACGCCAGCAGCGCTCGTCCCAGCTCGTAGCGGAAGCGCGTGATGTCGGGGTAGGCCTTGACGGCTGCTTCACAAGCTTCAACGGCTCCGCCGCCAATTTCATTCGGTGATCGGCCGCGGACGACGCCCTGCAGGTCGAGGGGCTCGCCGGCGGCCTGGTCGCAAGGGTCGACGCTGGGCGACAATTTCACCGTCGCCTGCTTGGCGGCGCCGCCCGCACGGATCTCGAAGCCTACCTCGACGGGCGCGGCCGAACCGATCTGCGGCTCGTAGCGCAGATTGTCGACCTCGGCAGCCATCAGGCTCGATTGCGGCGACAGGACGCGATCGGGCAGCGACAGCGTTCCGGTCGCCGGGTAGCTCGCAAGCTTGAGGCTGATCGCGGCGTCCTTGCCCGGAAGCTCCAGTTTCAGCGGAACCGGACCGATGCCGACCGGGACACCGATGTCGCGACTTCCAATTGCCTGGGCAGCATCGGCGACCTGCGTCCCGTGCTCCGTCTGCTGGTCCTGCTGCGCGTCGGCCGGCGGCTGCGCCGGTTGCTCCGGCCCGCGCATCAGCACGACGTCGTCGATCAGCGAGGAATTCTCCCACGGAACCTGCTTGCCGTTGGTGGCCTTGACCACGTCGCGGCGCACGGCGGCCATGACCGAGCGTATCTCCTGGTTCGGCGCCAGCGCGCGGCGTGAGAAGGCGGACGAGAAGGGGCTGAGATCGCCAGAGCCGTCATAGGCAACGGCGCCCGGCTCGGTCGCAAAGGCAATCAGCGTGTTCTGCGTACCGGTGACCTGCGCAAGTCCGCTGCCGCCGGCGACGATCAACTGGTCGCGCAGCCAATAGTCCTTGCGCGGGAAGGGATTGTTGCGACAGGCATCGAGGATGATCATCTGGATCTTCGATCTCGAACGCAGCTGACGCAAAATGTCATCGACCTTGATGGCCTGGACTTCCATGTCGGCCGCATCCTTGAGCGATGCATCGACCGGGATCAGGAAATTCTCGCCGCCGATCTGAAAGCCGTGGCCGGAATAGTAGACCACCGCAAGGTCGGCGCCGTCCGCCGCCGCCAGATAGTTGCGGAACTGCTCTTCGAATTGAAGCCTGGTGAGGTCCTTGGCGGCGAACACCTGGAAGCCGGCCAGCCGGAACGTGCTCGACACGTCCTCGGCGTCCTTGTCCGGATTCTTGAGCGCCGGGATTTCGCGGTATTTGGAGTTGCCGATGACAAGGGCTATCCTTCGATCGGCATGCGCATCGAAGGCCGTGAGGCCCACGAGCATCAAGGCTGTCAGGAATACGAAGCACCGCAGCATGGCAATCCCCCATCCGCTATGATCTGGAGGCTTCAGCAAGACTGATTGCGCCACGATAGTATGTTAAAAAGCCCACACTTTATAGATACGAGGAAGAAAATCTTCCACCACGGCGATATATATCTGCTTATTCAGTATCGTTATGTGGAATCGAAAATCTTCTAATCTTTTCAGGCCGCTTCCGCCTGGAATTCAGGGTTCTGCTTCACCAGCGCCAGCTTCAGCTTTTCCATGGCTCGAGCCTCGATCTGGCGGACGCGCTCCTTGGAGATGCCGAGTTGCTCGCCGAGCGCTTCCAGCGTGGCACCGTCATCGCTAAGCCTGCGCTCCTCGATGATGCGCAGCTCGCGGGCGTTGAGCGCACCAAGCGCGCTTTTCAACCAAACGGCCCGACGCTGGATGTCGATCCTGTCGCCGACGATCTCGTCAGGCAGCGGGTCATCGGAAACCAGGAAGTCCATCCTTTCGGCGGCTCCGTTCTCGTCGGCCAACGGCGCGTTGAGCGAACTGTCGGGCGAGGACAGGCGCGAGTCCATCATCGCCACGTCGGCCTCCGGCACGCCGAGCGCCGCCGACACTTCACGATAGAGCGAGGCGTTGGAAAGGGGCTCCGCGCCGTTGGCGAGGCGGGCGCGCAAGCGCCTCAGATTGAAGAACAACGCCTTCTGCGCCGAACTGGTGCCGCCGCGTACGATGGACCAGTTGCGCAGGATGTAGTCCTGCATCGAGGCACGGATCCACCAGGTCGCGTAGGTCGAGAACCGTACTTCCCGCGCGGGCTCGAAACGGGCCGCGGCTTCAAGCAGGCCGACATGGCCCTCCTGGATAAGGTCGCCGAGCGGCAGGCCGTAATGGCGGAACTTCGAGGCCATGGAGATTACGAGGCGCATATGGGCGACGGTAATCTGATGCAGCGCGTGCTGATCGTTCTCTTCCTTCCAGCGCAACGCAAGGACGTGCTCCTCTTCGCGCTCGAGATAGGGGGCCCTCATTGCCGCCCGAACCAGTGTCCTTCCTGCCGCGTCCTCGATCATGCCGGCTCCTTTGGCGGTGATTGCGTTCAGGACGGTTGAAAAGACACCGCCGCGCCCTACAACAGCCATGCAACGTGTCAGGCGCATGGATGGTTCCGCCGCCCGAACGGGCGGGTGTTGCCCCGCGCGATCTTTCCGTTATCGGTCCGGAAAATGCTGCGGGCCCAGTTCCCTGCATTTTTGAGAATCAGATTTCTGAAACAACCTTTTTTTGAAATGTGGTTCCTTATTTCGCCGCCTTCTATCTGTCAGTTTCCGGCTCTCACAATCAGGCCGGGCACCGGTCAAAACGGGATCACAGAAAAATGAAATGGCTCAAATCGCTCCTCATCGCCGGAACGCTTCAGGTTGCGGCGATCACCGCCGGTCATGCCGGCGCCAATCTCGATCAGATCAAGCAGGCCGGCGTGCTCAAAGTCGGCACCGAAGGCACCTACGCGCCTTTTACCTATCATGACGAATCCGGCGCGCTGGTCGGCTTCGACGTCGAGATCGCCAAGGCCATCGCCGACAAGCTCGGCGTCAAGGCCGAGTTCCTCGAAGGCAAGTGGGACGGGTTGATCGCCGGTCTCGACGCCAATCGCTATGACGCCGTCATCAACGAGGTCGGCATCACCGATGCCCGCAAGGCCAAGTATGATTTCTCCGATCCCTATATCGCCTCGAAGGCGGTGCTGATCGTGCGCGGCGACAACACCGACATCAAGACCTTCGCCGACCTCAAGGGCAAGAAGGCGGCGCAGTCGCTGACCTCGAATTTCGGCAAGCTGGCCGAGAAGAATGGCGCCGAGCTCGTTGGCACCGACGGCTTCGACCAGTCGATCCAGCTTCTGATCACCGGCCGCGCCGACGCCACCATCAACGACAGCCTGTCCTTCCTCGATTTCAAGAAGCACAAGCCTGACGCCAATGTGAAGATCGCCGCGCAGGAGGAGAATGCCGATTATTCCGGCGTCATCGTGCGCAAGGGCGATCCGGAACTGGTCGCGGCCATCAACAAGGCGCTTGCCGATATCAAGGCCGATGGCACCTACAAGAAGATCGCCGACAAATATTTCGGACAGGACGTTTCGAAGTAGAGCGCGTTCATTCTTGCATTCGGACGTCGGCGGGCCGTCTTTGACGGCCCGCCGCTTTTCATATGATAGTCATCCGGCAATGCCGGCCGGGATGCGGCCGCCGCGCCCGGAAAGGAGGAGAGCTCCGTGCCGCACTGGCTGCAACTGATGCTGGAATCCCTGCCGACTTTGTTGTGGGCGGCGCTGATCTTCACCGTGCCGCTGACGCTCTTGTCCTTCGCGCTCGGGCTGATCGCCGGGTTGGTGACCGCGCTGATCCGGCTGTTCGGGCCGAAGCCGCTGGTCGCGCTGGCGCGTTTCTATGTCTGGATCTTCCGCGGCACGCCGCTGCTGGTGCAGCTCTTCCTGATCTTCTACGGCCTGCCGTCGGTCGGCATATTGCTCGATGCCTTCCCGGCGGCGCTGATCGGCTTCACGCTCAACATCGGCGCCTACACGTCGGAGATCATCCGCGCCGTCATCGGCTCGGTGCCGAAGGGCCAGTGGGAGGCGTCCTACTCAATCGGCATGACCTGGAGCCAGGCGATGCGGCGCACGATTCTGCCGCAGGCCGGCCGCGTCGCGGTGCCGCCGCTCTCCAACACCTTCATCTCGCTGGTCAAGGACACCTCGCTGGCTGCCGCCATCACCGTGCCGGAGATGTTCCAGGCCGCGCAGCGTATCGTCGCCACCACCTACGAGCCGCTGATCCTCTATGTCGAGGCGGCCGCGCTTTATCTCGCGCTCAGCTCGGTGCTGTCGGCGTTGCAGGCGCGGCTGGAGGTGCGGCTCAACCGCTATGGCGGGTTCCTGGAGGCCAATGCATGATCGGCCTTACCGACATCGAAAAGCGCTTTGGTGACAATCTGGTGCTGAAAGGCGTCACCGTCAGCATCGACGAAGGCAGTGTTACGGCGCTGGTCGGTCCTTCCGGCGGCGGGAAAAGCACGCTGCTGCGCTGCATCAATCTGCTGGAGATCCCCACCTCCGGTTCCTTGCGTATCGGCGAGGAGACGCTTGCGTTCCATCCGGGCGGTAAGGTGCCGGCAAAGGATATCCAGCGCATCCGCCTGCAGACTGGCATGGTGTTCCAGAATTTCCAGCTCTTCCCGCATCGCACGGCGGTCGAGAATGTCATGGAAGGGCTGGTGACGGTGCTGAAATGGCCTGAGGCGAGAGCGCGCGAGCGGGCGATGGCGCTGCTTGAAAAGGTCGGCATGGCGCACAAGGCCGATGCCTGGCCGGCGACGCTGTCGGGCGGTCAGCAGCAGCGCGTCGCGATCGCCCGGGCGCTGGCGCCTTCGCCGCGCGTGCTGCTTTGCGACGAGCCGACCTCTGCGCTCGATCCGGAACTGGCGCAGGAAGTGGTCGACGTGTTGGGGCAGCTTGCCCGCGAAGGCACGACGATGGTCATGGCCACGCATGATCTCAGGCTCGCCTCCAAGATCGCGCGGGAGGTTGTGTTCCTCGATGCCGGCGCGATCGTCGAGAAGGGCCCGGCATCCGTGGTGTTCGACAATCCGGAGCGCGAGCGGACCAAGCGCTTCATCGCCTCGCTCAGGCAGGAAGAGGCGCAGAAGGACGCCGCCGGGAGCGGCGCGTAGAATGGCTGCCAGAAACAAAAAACCCGGCGCGAGGCCGGGTTCTTTCATAGGCCTGGACGAAAGCCTCAGGCAGCTTCTTCCTGTTCGGATTCTTCATTGTCGGCCTTGGCGCCGCGCTTCGGACCCTTGTTGAGGTTGACCTCGATGAGTCGAACCGCCTCGGTCTCCGACATACGGTTCACCGCGGCGATCTCACGGGCCATGCGGTCGAGCGCGGCTTCATAGAGCTGGCGCTCGGAGTAGGACTGCTCGGGCTGGTTGTCGGCGCGATAGAGGTCGCGCACCACTTCCGAGATCGAGATCAGGTCGCCGGAGTTGATCTTGGCATCATATTCCTGGGCCCGGCGCGACCACATGGTGCGCTTGATGCGGGCGCGGCCCTGCACGACCTTCAGCGCGCGATCGACATAATCCTCTTCCGACAGCTTGCGCATGCCGATCGAGGTCGCCTTGGCGACCGGCACCTTCAGCCGCATCTTGTCCTTCTGGAAATCGATGACGAACAGTTCCAGCTTGTGACCGGCAACTTCCTGCTCGTCGATCGCCACGATCTGGCCTACACCATGCGCCGGGTAGACGATGAACTCGCCGGTCTTGAACCCGTGTCGGGCTGCGTTGGACTTCTTCTGCGGGGTGATCGTTGCCATTACGCCCTGAACTCCTTAGTTGTGCCGCCGGCATCATGCCGGCGCGAACCCATGGGGCCGGCCTAAGCCGACCGTTAGCCGCGCAACAGGATGAAGCCACCGGAAAAGCAGGGACCGGCACATCGCACGAATGCGACCGCCTGCCCCAGATCGCTCTGGTCCGGATTTAAAAGCTCACCTTTCAGTGATTAGGGGCGTTAGCGCCATAAATCGACGTTGTGTCACCGGCATGTTTTGCTTGTGTAACACAAAAAGTCGGAAGAATCAAGGTTTTGCTGCGTTCGCTAACGCCAAGCGAGGTCGCTGCCTGTCAAGACAGTAATTGTATCGGCCACGTCACGCGGCGTCATGCAGCGCTGCGAGCGCCTGCATCAATCGCCTTCACCGGGCTCCGGAGAGAAATATTTCTCGAACTTCCCGGTCTCGCCGTCGAAGGTCTTGGCATCCGCCGGCGGCTCTTTCTTGGCGGTGATGTTGGGCCATTTCTCGGCGTATTCGGAGTTGATCTGCAACCATCTGTCGAGACCGCCCTCGGTGTCCGGCTTGATCGCGTCGGCCGGGCATTCGGGCTCGCATACGCCACAGTCGATGCACTCGTCGGGATGGATGACGAGCATGTTCTTGCCTTCATAGAAACAGTCGACCGGACAGACCTCTATGCAGTCCATGTATTTGCATTTGATGCAATTGTCGGTCACGACATAGGTCATCGAAGGCTCCGGAACGTCCCGATTTACTCGGCTTTTTCAGGTTGAGGTAACGCCTTTGCCGGCTGCTTGCAAGGGCGCGGAGTTTGTATGCGGCCGGCCATCGGGAAATCGAATTCCAGCGGCGTCGCCGCTGGCGGTCCGACAGGCCCTATTCAATCATCGCCGAGCAGTCGGTCGGTCTGCCGTCGTTCGCGTTTGGTCGGGCGGCCGCTGCCGGCGTCGCGCAGCGCCGGAATGGCGTCAGCGACGGCCTCGTCCTTGGGCGTCGGCGCCGGCGACATGTCCTCGTAAAGCAGGCGGGCCTCGTCTGCCGGGCCGCGCCGCGTCCCGCAACTGAGCACTTTCCAGACCAGGATGCGGCCCTCGAGCGTGACGGTCAGCACATCGCCGGGCTTCACCGTGTCCGAGGCCTGCGCTGCTTTGTCGCGATTGATGCGGACGCGCCCGGCGACGACGATTTTCGCCGCCAAGGATCGCGACTTCACCGCGCGCGAGAAGAACAGCCATTTGTCGATGCGCTGGCGACCTTCTCCAACCATCTAGGCTAGCCTTGTTGGCGCACGATCTTATCCGGAAGCCCTGTTCCGCTTTCCGCCGACGCGGTTCTCAGGTGCGGGATCATGCCCTAGGCTACTTCTTCAATTGGTCGCGCAAGGCGGCGAGCTTGGCGAAGGGCGAATCCGGATCGAACCGCTGTGGGCGTTCCTCGCGCGGCTTGCCCTGGAAGGCCGGCTTTCCGCCAGGCACATTGCCCTTGCCGTCCTGCCTGTTGCCCTTCCAGTCGGGCCGGCCCTCACGGCGGCCTCCCTCGTGGCGATCAGGGCGCTCGCCCTGCGGCCTGGCTTCGCGCCGTTCACCACCCTCGCGCCGGTCGCCTGTCTCGGGTCTCGGCTTGAATTTCGAGCGGTCGAAGCGCGGCTTGCCGGCACCGTCGCGGCGACCTTCATGTGCAGGCCTGTCGCCAGGCTGGCCGGGTGCGGCGCCCGCCTGTCCGTCGCGCGCGGGCTGGCCGCCGCGTGGGCGGTTGTCGTGGCGATGGCGCGGACGCTGATGGTCGGAACGCGCCTGACGCCACAAGAGGACCGGCTTCGGCTCCTCGGCCGGGGTATCGCCCGCGGCGGCTTCCGGCGCCGTCGTTTCAGTCGATCCGATCGTCTCGCCTGCGGTCTGGGTCTCGGCGTGAATCGCGGAAGCGCTTTCCTCAGTCTCGCCGGCCGGCTCATCGCCTGGCGCCGCCGGCTCGCTTGCCGTCGCGGCTTCCGCCGTTGCTTCAGCTGCCACGGCCTCCTGTCCGGCTGTTTCGTCGACGGGTTCGACCGCGCTTTGCGCCGGGGTCTCCGGCGCATGGGTTTCGGTGCCGGCCGTCTCAGGGCTCTCCACCGACGCTGCCTCGGCAGTGGCTTCGGGCGCGAGCGCCTCCGCCGCCTGGCTGGCGCGGGCTGCCTCCTCGGCGGCCAGCTTCGCCGCCGCTGCTTCGCGGGCGGCATTGTCCTGGGCCTCGAGCCTCGCCTTCACTTCGGCGGCTGGCTTCGCCTCGGCGCGGTAGCCGAGGCCCTTGAGGATCTCTTCCATGTCGTCGGCCGTGGCGCCGAGAATCGACATCATCGGCGGCGTCACCATGAAGGCGTGGCCGTCATAGGCTCCGTCCGGGCGTTGGCCGAGGCCGGGTTTCCAGTTGGTCGCCGGGCGGATGAGGTCGGCAAGCCGCTCGAGGATATCGACGCGCACGGCGCGGCGGCCGAGATTGCGATAACCAGCGAGCTTGTAGAATGTCTTATCGAAGGCCGGATCGATGACCACCGAGGTGCGGCCCGATGCCAGCGCGTGCACGACGTCACCAAAACCGGGCTTGTCCTTGCCGTCGTTCTTGAGTGCCCAAAGCAGCGTCACCAGGCCCGCCGGCGCCGGCTTGATGAGCGCCGGCACGAAGACATGGTAGGCGCCGAAGCGCACGCCGAGCCGGCGGAGTGCCGCGCGGCCTTCCTGGTCGAGCGACTTCATCTCGTCCGCGATGTCGCGGCGATTGATCAAGCCGAAATGCTCAACCAACTGGAAGGCGATGCCGCGCGCAATGCCGGTGAGCTGTTCGGCATTCTTCAAATCGACCAGCGGCTTCAACAGTGACTCGATCTGGAAGTTGACGAAGCGTTCGGCGCGCGCCGCGACCTTGTCGCGGGCTGGGCCGTTCAGCTGCTCGTCGGCAAGCAGGACCAGACGCGGCTTCAGCGCTTCGTCGGCGCCGACCAGCGTGC
>Ga0315336_1007028_pt1 | contig 11101 bp, 6 predicted proteins | sample ASW5metaG_FD_204512 | JGI IMG/M metagenome (GOLD analysis project Ga0315336, IMG submission 204512) | Ammonia-oxidizing marine archaeal communities from Monterey Bay, California, United States - ASW #5 | ecosystem: Environmental > Aquatic > Marine > Intertidal zone | place: USA: California... | reverse complement strand
GAACGGCAGATCTTCGACTCCCCCAAACATCAACAAAAGCCCCCACCGACAATAGAGTTCCCACAGCAAGAAGTGCTATGGGAAAACGAGCTGACCACTCCTGAACCCCAAAGAATTTAAAACTAACCGCTTCGAGCCAAAAAAGGAGAGGAGGTTTCTCTAGCCAAGGATGATAGTCTAGAGTCGGGGTCACATAATTGCCCCCTAGGTTCATTTCCTCGCCAATACGAGCATATCTAGGTTCATCGGCACCAATAAACGTCAAATTCCCTAACTGGTAAAAACAAGTAATATAAACAACAATTCCGCAAAACAAGATGATGAGCCATTTTGGAAACACAGAAAGATTTTACGAAAGAAAGATCAAAAGAGGAAATTAGTAAGGAAGATAAAAAAAAAGAGCGTAGAGAAGAAACTAAGTTCTCCTTTACGCTCTCTCTTATTTTTCGGCAAAACAGACGCCAAAAGGGGGCTTGTCTTACATCATGCCACCCATGCCACCCATGCCACCCATGCCACCCATATCGGGAGCAGGAGGACCGGAAGCCGAAGCTTCTTCTGGCATGTCAGTAATAAGCGCTTCTGTTGTCAAAAGCAGACTAGCAATAGAAGAAGCATTCTGGAGAGCAGTCCGGGTAACCATAGTTGGATCAATGACACCGGCCTCAACCAGATTTTCGTATACCTCTGTATTGGCATTAAAACCAACATTGGGATCATCACTATCCCGAACTTGGCCCAACACGATAGCACCTTCTTGACCTGCATTCTGGGCAATTTGCCTTAGAGGCTCTTCGAGTGACCGTTTGAGAATATTGATGCCAACCTGCTCATCTGAATCCTCCAACGTGAAATCCGCAAGAGCTATAGCACCTCTTAAATAGGCTACTCCACCTCCAGGTACGATCCCCTCTTCAGCAGCTGCCTTGGTAGCATGCATAGCATCTTCTACACGAGCTTTCTTTTCCTTCAACTCGGTTTCAGTAGCTGCACCAACTTTGATAACTGCTACTCCACCAACCAACTTAGCCAATCGCTCTTGTAGTTTCTCACGATCATAATCGGAGGTTGTTTCTTCAACTTGAGCACGGATTTGGTTGACCCGGCCACGAATATCCTCCTGATCACCAGCACCCTCTACAAGAGTGGTATTGTCTTTATCAATCGTGATTTTCTTGGCCGTACCTAAATCCTCAAGAGTGACATTCTCAAGCTTGATACCAAGATCCTCAGAAATTACTTTTCCACCGGTCAATATAGCAATATCTTCCAACATGGATTTCCGGCGATCACCAAAACCGGGAGCTTTCACTGCACAGCCATTCAGCGTACCTCGAAGCTTATTGACCACCAAAGTCGCCAATGCCTCTCCCTCAACATCCTCAGCAATTATCAAGAAAGGCTTACCTGTTTTAGCCACTTGCTCAAGCAGAGGCAGCAAATCTTTCATTGAGCTGATTTTCTTTTCGTGCAAGAGTATGTGGGCTTCTTCAAGAGAAACCTCCATTCGCTCTGGATCGGTAACAAAGTAAGGTGACAAATAGCCACGATCAAACTGCATACCCTCCACTACTTCTAAAGAGGTTTCAATCGATTTGGCTTCTTCAACTGTGATAACTCCATCCTTGCCAACTTTTTTCATAGCTTCGGCAATAATCTCGCCAACAGCGCTATCGTTGTTGGCCGAAATTGATCCAACCTGGGCAATCATGTTGCCCTTGACGGGTTTGGAAAGCGCACGAATTGCTTCAATCGCATGAGCCACACCTTTTTCAATCCCACGTTTCAAAGCCATGGGGTTCGCTCCAGCTGTAACATTCTTAATACCTTCCCGGACAATCGCCTGAGCTAAAACCGTAGCAGACGTCGTACCATCACCGGCAACATCACTGGTTTTGCTTGCTACTTCGCGAAGCATTGCAGCCCCTACTTTTTGTAGACCATCCAGTTCAATTTCCTTGGCCACAGTTACGCCGTCCTTAGTCACGACTGGAGAACCAAATTTCTTCTCTAAAACAACATTGCGACCCTTAGGGCCAAGTGTAATCTTCACCGCATTAGCTAATCTGTTCACACCTTCAATTAATGCTCGGCGTGCATCTTCACCATGCGTTACTTCTTTTGCCATATTATCCTCCTAAATATTACAAAAATTCTTCTATAGAAATAGTTATCCAAACCCTCGAGTTTAGAGCTTGTTCCCTTTTCAAACCAGAATTCCCAACACCTCGTCTTCACGCATAATTAGAAATTCTCCATCATCAATCTTCACTTCGGTTCCTGAGTACTTACCAAAAAGGATCTTGTCGCCTGCCTTGACTGACATTGCGACCTTCTGCCCACTGTCGAGAACCTTCCCATCACCCACAGCCACTACTTCGCCCTCCTGGGGCTTTTCTTTAGCTGTGTCAGGGATAACAATCCCGCCACGAACTTCTTCCTCATCACCTTCAAGACGATTGACCAAAATACGGTCATGTAACGGTTTAATATTCATAGAACTACACACTCCTTTTCTGCTCAATTATCAATAAAATTATAATTATTCTTGACGAAAGCCCTATTACCCCAGCCACTTGCAACGAGCAGTTGGCACTCCCCGTTGTTGAGTGCCAATTATAGCAACAGCCTCTTGACCCCGTCAACAGTTAGAAATAAGATCAGATTTTTCAATATGCAAGTTTCATTGAAGAAAATCTTTTATTACAATCATCAGATATTGAGCTAAAACGGGCACTGTAAAATAAATGCTTTCACAACATTAGGTAGGAATATTCGATGAACAATTCGCAATCACCCAACATTACCACACTTGATCTTTCCGGAATTTCCAAAGTTCTTAGTGGAAAAGTCCGTGAAATGTTTGACCTCAAAGAACATCTTCTTATGGTAGCAACCGATCGTCTGTCGGCTTTTGACGTCATTCTTCCCGACCCAATCCCAAAGAAGGGAGAGGTTCTTACGCAATTATCGGCCTTCTGGTTCAGCCAACTTCAGGATGTTGTTGAAAATCATTTAATCTCATCCCATATCGAGGACTTCCCAAGTTCTCTGGACCCTTTCAAAGAACAACTTGCCGGTCGTTCAATGTTAGTACGCAAATGCGAACCTTTGCCCATAGAATGCGTTGTAAGAGGTTACCTGGCTGGTTCCGGATGGAAAGAATATCAGACCAACAGCACAATTTGTGGTATTCAACTAGCCAGTGGGATGAAGGAAGCGGAGGAACTTGCCGAACCTATTTTCACCCCATCCACCAAGGCTACAGAGGGCCATGACGAAAACATTAATTTCCAGCAAGCTGTAGAACTGGTTGGTGAGGAAGTGGCTGAACAAGTACGCACCCTTAGCTTGGCACTCTATAAACACGCTAGGGACCATGCAAAAGAAAGGGGCATCATTATCTGCGATACCAAGTTCGAATTTGGCCTAATAGGATCAAAAATCATTCTGATCGACGAAGCCCTCACACCAGATTCCTCTAGGTTTTGGCCAGTTGACCAGTATCAACCCGGCAAATCTCAACCTTCGTTTGACAAACAATTCGTCCGAGACTACCTAGCAACACTCGACTGGGACAAAAACCCTCCCGGACCCCAGTTGCCAGAATCTATTATTACAGCCACTTCACAGCTTTACTTGGAAGCCTACTATCGTTTAACGGGAGAAAGTCTAGGAACAAATTGACAGTCATATACCAGTTTCCAAGGACTAGCTAGTCTCCCATGACTCAGCAACAGAAAAAAATCAAAGATAAACTGGAGGAAATTGTTGGAGAAATTATCTCCAAAGGGATCTATTGGTCAGAAGCCACTTCCCAATTTGAAAAACTCTTCATTATCCGAGCCCTGCAAAACAGTGACGGCAATCTCAGTCGAGCTGCAGAAATCATGGGTATTCACAGGAACACAATTGCTAAAAAGATAAGAGAATACAGAATAAAAAAGAAGGCAATAGACTAAAAATTAACGTCTGGGGAAAATAGGATCCTAAAACGATCAATGGGCACGCGACCAACCATAGGACAATATATCCCCCTGTCCCTTTGTCGCTAGTATTTGACTGAAACAATCTTGGATACCCCAGGCTCTTCCATGGTGACTCCATAAAGAACTTCGGCAGCTTCCATAGTCTGATTATTGTGGGTCACAACAATAAATTGTGTTTTCTCGCTCATCTGCTGAATCAGACCTTTAAAACGAGCTATGTTCGTGCTGTCCAAGGGGGCATCTACTTCATCAAGCACACAAAAGCGACTGGGACGATAGGCAAAAAGGGCCATTAAAAAAGCAAATACAGTCATTGCCTTTTCACCACCCGAAAGTAGCATAACGTTCTGAAGCTTCTTTCCAGGTGGCTGTGCAAAGATATCAATGCCACTCTCCAATGGATCATCCTCATCTACCAAACGCAATCCACATTCTCCACCACCAAAAAGTTTTTGAAAAATTTCATCAAAATGTCCATTAATAGATTCAAAAGCTTCTTGGAATTTTTCACGACTATGGCGGTTAATTTCCTGGATGGCCTTGCTGGTATCTGCAATAGATATCTCGATATCGGAACGTTGAGAACACAAAAAGTTATGACGTTCCTCGTTTTCTTGATATTCCTCGAGAGCAGCCATATTGATGGGCCCGAACTTTTCAAGACGTTCCTGCAACTGCTCATATTGCTGTAAGGCCTCTGCAACCTGAGCATCTTGCAAATCCACCTTAACGCTAGCTTCCTCCAAAGATGCCTGCAATCGTTCCAAACACTGCTCACTAATACTTTCAAGTTGCGTTTCCAAACGGGCCCGATCAACATCCAATTGAGCTTTCTTTTCCTGCAATTCACTCTTATCATTCCGCAAATCAATCAAATTTTTTTCTGCTTCTGGAAGAGTCTGTTTCCAGTCGGTATATTCATGCTCTAATTCCTGTAAATTAGCTTGCATCTCAGCGTCTCGAGTTCGGTTCTTATCTAGGTCCGCACCTAAAATCCTTAATGCCGCACTCATTTGGGACAGACTCTCTTCCCCCTGATTCTGTGCAGATTGGCTGGCTTGTTGGCGAGATTCGAGGCTAGCCTTTTCCACTTCAATCCTCTCTAAAGTCCGCTTCACAGCCGCCCGTCTCTCTTCCAGTACCTTGCGTTCCGATGAAATCAAATGGAGATGTTCTTGCCTTCTCCCAAGTTCGCTGCGCAATTGTCGCAACGTATCCTGCATCTGGGAAAAAACCTGTTCAGTTTCCACTCGAGAACTATTACCTTCATTTAACTGCTCCTCAACTTCACGAGCTTTTTTGTGGTTTTCTTCTCGCTCACACTCTAATTGCTTTAATTCCTCGCCTGCGACTCTCAGTGCCTGCTCCTGTCTGTCCCATTCTCCCTTCCACTGTTCTTGCTGATGGGTCAACGTAACGACTTCCTTCTCCGCCTGATGCAAAGAAATATCGCTCTTATCAAACGATTTCATCGTTACGTGCAATGCTTGCTGCTGCTGCTCTTCTCTCGCTTGGACTTTCAAAAAATCTTTTTGCAACCCCGAAATTCTTTTTTCCAATTCTCCTTTCTTCCGTCTCAAGCTCAGCAACCCCATCTTCTGACCTTGAGCTGAACTGGCGGATAGTAACCCTCTCGGAGTGAAAGCTTCACCTGCTAGCGTAACGAAGGTATTCTCCGGATATTTGTGAGCTAGATTCATAGCCTGCCCTAAATCAGAAACCACTACAGCTTCCGCTCTCTGAGGTAAAGCACGACGGAAGGCCTCATAAACATCCGGCTCCATCTCTAACAGATCAGCCAATGGCCCATGAACCCCTTCAAGCCCCGAATCGTTTCCGTTACCTTTTTTGAACCCATTTCCATTGCTTTTCTTGAAACCATTGGAAGAATTTAGTGTCAGAAAGGTACACTTTCCACTCTCGATCATCTTCAATTCAGAAACTCCCTGCACTGCCTCATCCAAGGAGTCTACAAGTATGTATTCCAGTTCTTCTCCGAGAAACTCTTCTACTAATTTCTCATATTCTGGACTAGTCTCTATACACTCAGCCAGAGTACCCCCGTTCCTAATCGATTGACTGGTCGATGGGTGATTCAAAAATTTTTGTACTCCTTCACTGTATTGAGAATGACTTAATTCAATTTCTTGAAGAGACTGAAGTCTCTCTCGTTGGGCAATTAGCTGATTATGCAATTCAACTGATTCCAATCGAAGTTCCTCCAAACGACGCTCCAGAACATTTTTTTCCTCCCGTTGCTGCTGCAAAGTGTTTCCTAATTCAACAACTTCAGTTTTCTTGCACTCCAAAGCTCGCTGGGTCTTTTCCAAATGCAACCCGCTTTCTTCTAATTTCAATTCGTGACCTGAGCGTTCCTCTTCTAATCTCTGCAAGACTGGCTGAGCAGATTCAAGAGTTTGTGAAAGTTGTTTTTTGAGATTGTTAAACGTGGCTGTATCAGCCGCCAGACGAACCAAACGACTGCGCAGCTCCTCAATTTTATCCTCTGCCTCACGAACTTCAATTTGGTGACGATCGACAACTCCGGCTTGCTCTTCAACAGCGCTTTCGACCTGTTTTTCTTGGTCTAACAAAGTAGATGTTTCCAATTTGAAACCAGACGATTCTTCCTTAACCCTTTGCAGTGATTGCTGAATTGTTTTCTGCTCTTCCGCATTGGATTCGAGGAACTTTTCCGAAGTGCTGATTTGCTCCTTATGATATTGAATAGAATTCTGAGCACGATCGACCTCGAGCTGCATTTTCGAGCGCGCTTGTCTAAACTCAGAAAGCTTTACTTCTAATTTTTCTCTCTTCTCTAGTGCTATCCGATGAGCCTTTTCCTTACCGGTCAGTTCCAAACCAACACTCCGCTCCTTTTCTTCATACTCCTTCAATTCTTTGTCCAAATGTTCGATTTGCTTGGAAAACTGCTCCGCCTCAAAAACAAACTTTAACAATTGGGATTGGCGAAACTGTTCTCGCGCCTCCTTGTAACGTTTAGCCTTTGCCGCTTGTCGCTTTAAGGAGCGAAGCTGGCGTTCAATTTCGGCGACGATATCGTTAATTCGAACCAGATTCTGCTGAGCCAATTCTAGCTTTAGTTCAGCACTTCTTCGGCGACTTTTGTACCCAGTAACACGAGCCGCTTCCTCAATAACGGTTCGCCTTTCCAATGGCTTAGCGCTCAAAAACGAACCGATTTTACCTTGGGCAATGAGTGCATAAGGAGCAAATCCCACTCCCGCCTCTTCCATCACGGAACGAATATCTTTTAAACGACAGCGCCGTTGGTTAATAGAGTACACGCTCTCACCGGAGCGATATAACTTGCGGGAAACCTCTAACACTTCTCCAGAAATACCCGACTTAACTAGTTCAATTGGTTTCCCATTATGATGGGAAAAAACTAATGTGGCTTCTACCACCCCCGATGGTTTGCGCGTGCGAGTACCATTAAAGATGACATCGTCCATCTTTTCTCCCCGCAGGTTTTGAGCGCTGTGAGCTCCCAACACCCATCCGATAGCATCCGCTAAATTTGACTTGCCACAACCGTTGGGACCAACGACTGACGTAATACCTTGAGGAAACTGCAAGCGAGTCTTGTGCGCAAAAGATTTAAATCCAACCAACTCCAACGCATCAAGTTTCAGCATAAAAAACCACCCGAAATACTTCCCAAACCCCCATCTAGGTTGTTCATAATGACAGGCGCCACTGACAAATGATTAGGCCAAAATTAGGATTAACCAACACTCTTACCGTTTTGCTATAAACTCAAATAAAATCAATGACTAAGACTGCGCGCAAGCTGTTCACTTCAGGTTGAATTGACCGCTTAAATAAGCAGTCGGTATACTACTCAATGCAAACTCTGCTGCTTCGTCTGCACTACAGAGATAAAGAATGAAATCTATAACCTTTACAGTTACTTCATGGCTCTTTTTTTTGATCACACTGAGCAGTTTGGCTCAATCCCAGGAATTTTATCCTTTGGGAGATATTAAGCTGGGCCAAAAGGGCTATGGAAAAACTGTTTTTGAAGGTAACAAAACAGAAGAATTTGGTGTAGAGGTGCTAGGAATTCTCAAAAACATCCGACCAAAACAAAACCTTATTTTGACTCGTTTGTCAGGAAGTAGAGTTGATCGAACAGGTGTTTTTGCCGGAATGAGCGGCAGCCCAGTTTATATTGACAACAAATTAGTCGGAGCCATTGCTTACTCCTTCCCCTTTTCTCGAGAACCCATTGCAGGAATTACTCCCATCCGAGAGACAGTTGACATATTCAAAGAAAAACCTGGAATCCGCTCCATCAGAGCAAGTCAGGTTAATTTGAATGAACTCCATAAGGTAACAAACTCCAATTGGCTCCAATCTGGTTTTGCACGTCCTGAAAAACCCCTAGCCCTTACATGGCCAGATTACCCAACACAAACCAAACTTCAGGCCATTGCCACACCTTTAAATTTTTCCGGTTTTTCAGGTCATACTATCAACACATTCTCCTCTCAATTGAAAGCTTTAGGACTCATCCCAGTACAAGGAACTGGAAATGCTAAAGCAGACAATTATGAAAAATCTGTTCTTGAAGCAGGCTCCACTATTTCGGTCCAGTTGGCAAGGGGAGACATGGAACTTAGTGCCTCCGGTACGGTTACCTATATTCAAGGCCGAAAAATTTACGCCTTTGGGCACCCCTTTCTAAGCATTGGATACACTGATCTTCCCCTAAATAAAGCTACTGTACTAACAGTCATTCCAAGTTTCAGGACTAGTGAAAAAATATCGGCAACTACCGATTTTCTAGGAAGCATCAAACAAGATCGGGCTACTGGCATCATGGGTCTAATGGGCGAAAATCCCACTCTCATACCAGTTTCGATACAACTTCGAAAGAGTCGTGGCGGAATTAGAGAGCTTAACTACGAGGTAGTCACCGATCGCTTCTTGACGCCTCTGCTCATGGCCCTCACTGTTCATAATGGCATTATGTCGTCTGAGAGGTCTATTGGAGAACAAACTCTGAAAGTGAAAACCACCATTTCCCTGAAAAACCAACCTAAGGTGCACTTCGAAAACAGCGTTTCTGAACTTACCAACACCTCCCTCTTTGCGGCTCTAGCAGCTTCGGCTCCCGTAAAATTTCTTTTTAGCAACACCTTTGAAGATCTAGTAATGGAAAAGATTAATATTGAAATCTCCTCAGTCGAACAAAGTCGAGTTGCTGTACTAGAAAAAATTTGGCACGACAAACTTGAAGTAAAAACAGGTCAGGAAGTCAACTTAACCGTATTCGTAAGACAATCCAACGGAACACTCCAAGTTGATAAATACCCTTTAAAAATTCCAGAAGAAATCGAGCCAGGACCCGCTAAATTATTGGTTAGTGACGGCTTGTCACTGGGAAAATTAGATGAAGAAGCAGGTCTGGGACAATTTACCCCTCGGAACTTGGGACAATTGGTCAAAGCTATCAATAATATTAAAAAAAATGACCGTCTTTACGTTCGCCTTTATCGTAATCAACCAGGAGCAATTATAGCAGGAGAAGGTCTGCCTAATCTCCCTCCCTCTATGCTGGCCCTATACAACTCAAACAAAACTTCAGGAGGCATATACCCAATTGATCGAGCAATCTACATAGAACATGAATTGGGTGCTACAGACCTTGTCATCACAGGCCAGCAGGAGATTACTATTAATATCAAATAAGCTACTATCTTCCTTTCCTCGGATAACAAAATTATGAATAGAAACTATTTTTTCCTCTTGGGAGTCTTTTTACTTTTCAGTGGAGGACTTTTGCAGGCAACTCGACCAGCTCGCTGGACCATATCAACACAATCACAATTTCTAGAAGGAGAATTTAACGGTGTTTCGGTGACTAGTGACGGAAAACTTGTTTTAGCCCCTGCTCTCAAATCAATGACAGATACTGGAGAAGCCTACGTCTATGCAACCGTCATAGATAGAGCTGGGAATCTTTATCTGGGCAGTGGGAATAATGGGAAAATTTTTCGTGTTAACCCAGATGGAGAACAAACTTTGTGGACGACAATGGATCGACCTGGTGTATATGCATTGGCTGTGGATTCTCAAAATCAAATTTACGCAGCTAACGGACCTAATGCTAAAGTCTATCGCTTAGATGGGCAAGGAAACCCCAAGCTTTTTTTTGATCCTCAACAACGCTACATCTGGTCTCTCTTGGTTGACAAAACCAATAATCTTTTGGTGGGCACTGGACCAAATGGAGTAATTTATAAAGTGACTCCCGAAGGACGCTCTGAAGTTTTCTACGATAGCAAAGAAAGTCATATTGTCACTTTGGAATGGGATCTGGAGGATAATTTACTGGCAGGCACAGCACCCGGTGGACTGCTTCTCCGCATCACTCAAGACGGATCCCCGTTTGTTCTGTATGACTCTCCCCTACGTGAAATTAAAACCATTGCTTTGGACCGTTATGGCAATATCTACTTCGCCGCACTAGACACGCCTGACAACATGCAAACGTCCTCTATCCCCATAAGCTCTGCCGCAGAAACTGCAACCGATCTAGAAACAATCGGGGCAGAGAATTCTGTAAGCACAATGAAGGTCTACAAGTTAGACAAAGAAAATCTGGTTGAGACACTTTACTCTTCCAATCACCAAATTGGCTTTGATCTCTTAGTGAGAAGTAATGGAAGTTTATTGTTGGCCACAGGAAACAGGGGTCAAATTATTTCCATCGATCCCTCAAAAAGGTTGACCCACCTCTCTCAAACTTCACACGAGCAAATAACCCAACTATTAGAAAGTAACAATACTATCTACGCTACTACCAGCAATTTGGGAACACTTCTTCAACTACAGTCACAACCCTCAGAAACCGGAGTTTATCTATCAAAGGTCTTTGATGCAGGCATGCTAACCCGATGGGGAATGATTAAGTGGCAAATTAGTGACCCTAGCGATTCTCCTTTGAAGGTTCATACACGATCTGGCAATACTGAGGTTCCCGATGAAACTTGGCAAGGCTGGAGCAATCCTTACACGAACGCTAACGGAGATCACGTGACCAGCCGTCCAGCCCGCTTCCTGCAGTGGAAAATTAACTTCTC
>Ga0315336_1007027_pt1 | contig 11102 bp, 8 predicted proteins | sample ASW5metaG_FD_204512 | JGI IMG/M metagenome (GOLD analysis project Ga0315336, IMG submission 204512) | Ammonia-oxidizing marine archaeal communities from Monterey Bay, California, United States - ASW #5 | ecosystem: Environmental > Aquatic > Marine > Intertidal zone | place: USA: California... | reverse complement strand
CTGTTTCAAACTAGCGACCTGCTGCATTGGGGATGAGACCCAACTCCACACGCACATGTGCTACAGTGAGTTCAATGATGTCTTGGCGTGGATTGCTAAAATGGATGCCGATGTCATCAGCATAGAGGCCAGTCGAAGCGGCATGGAGATCCTGTCTGCACTTGAGTCGCACGAGTTACGGAATGAGATTGGTCCTGGAGTTTACGATATCCACAGCCCTAGAGTACCAACAACCAACGAAATCTCAGCCCTCTTGAAGAAAGCCCTCCGCGTAATTCCCGCTGAACGACTCTGGGTAAACCCGGACTGTGGACTGAAGACACGGAACTGGCCGGAAGTACGGGACTCACTAAAGAACATGGTTGTGGCTACACATGAAATGCGTGAGTGGGTTGCTAAGAACGGGTAGCAACATTAAATCAGCGGCACTGTACATGAAGCTCAAAAGAGATATTCATTGTTCTTTATCTTGAGTCAGCAAATAGGCGTTGCGACTCCTCATTTGAACATATTGGCAAGATGATCGCTTCTGTGCGACTTTCGCACGCAACGCGCCACTTGTGAATTCGCTTATACTCACAAGTGGGCTCTCATAACTCCTTAGAAATCATGATGGCCGTCCTCAAGAAAAGTGGTTGGCGTCGTGATCCGTACTGTATGCCCTGACAGGAAGACGCGAACGTAGGCTACTATTGAAATAACGAACTATGCTGAACTGCGCCATAGCATACGGGATTTCCTGATACCTGAGCAGTGTAGAGCCCCGATACCCTTAAGGTATGCACGTGTCTAAGATCGTCCTGGTTTCGATGCCACAGAAGGAATTTTCGAGTCTAGACACTGGTATGCAGGGGAATAGCAATGAGACATGTTCGGATTCACTTATCGCTTTTGCTCGCAGGATGGGCCTCGGTGCTTCCGTCTTTACAGGTCTACGCGACCCCCACCGGTCTGAACAACATTCCCACGGCGGACGTGACGCCGGAACGAACGCTCGTGCTACAGGCGTTTGGCAATTTCGAGGATGACTCCCGGCCGGATGCATGGACTGGATTCAAGTACGGGCTGCTGCGCAATCTCGAAATCGGCTTTGACGGACAGCTCAACCCCGAACCTTCCGACAGCGGAATCTTGGCCGCCCAGGCAGATTACCGCATCGCGTTGAGCGATGCCGCGGCACTTGGAGTGGGGATTGCGAACCTGGGAGACAAATCACGCAGTGGTGAAGTGGACTATTATACGGTGTTCTCCCACGATCTCCGTTATCTGCGACTGCACCTCGGCGGAACGCTACAGCACAATAATGAAGGTGTCTTTGCAGGGCTTGACACAGACCTGTTCCACTTCGAACGCGAATTCAGACTTCGAACCGATATCCGCCAGACCAATGAGCGCGACGATGTGCTCGTAAGCGCCGGGTTCATTTGCGACCTGGGTTTCGATGTTCTACTAGAGTCATGGGGCTCGTTTCCATCCGAGTCAGATGGTGAAGATGTACTGACGGTCAAGTTTAACTACGTGGTTTCGCTGTGATCCTGAACAACTAAGGAGTGAACGTGAGGATAATAGTCAAGGCATTCACTCAGACGACGGGAATTCATGAGAGGGCTCATTCATGAATGCGGAAATCTTATACCATATTCAATCAGGTCCGTTTTGGGATTGGCGCGTTGCTATGGACCTATTTCTGGGTGGAGCGGGTGTGGGTGCCCTACTATTCGCCGTACTGGTCGATGAAGGATTCAAGGGAAAGTATCGTCACATCTGTCAGACTGCTGCTTGGCTTTCGCCGCTGCTTATCGCGGCGGGACTGTTTTTGGTCATGTCAAAATTGGGGAGGCCTTTTCATCTGTTTCTTGCCTACACAAATTTCAATCCAACTGCACCCTTGTGGTGGGGTGGTGTCTTCCAGCCCATCTTCCTGGTCGGCGCCATTGCTTATGCGATCAAGTGGACCAGAGCCCCGTTAGTTGACTCGAGTCGGAAATGGCTGGGACGTTTGCTTGGGCCGCTGGCATTGATCGTGGGGGTCTATCACGGCCTGCTTCTGTCGGTCATGGTCTCCCGCCCTCTATGGATCACGGGGCCGACCGTGGTTGCAGCCCTATTGGCATTTGCATCGACAGGCATCGCCGTTGTGATGCTGGTGCACCTCATTCGGATGCATGTAGCCGGTCGGTCCGACGACAAGCATCACGTCGCAGAATTTTTGGACGACTTGCACAGCGTGCGGAACATCCTCGTCGGAGTGCTGGTTCTGCAGTTGTTCACGTGTTTTCTCTGGTGGCTAAGCTTGAAACTTGGCGCCCTCCAGGATCAGCAGGCGCTCATGGTTGCAAATGAAACCACTGGCCCCATGTTCTGGTGGCTGGGCATAGGCCTCGGCATTATTGCACCGCTTGCGCTTGGGGCCATAGCCGTATTGCGCGGTGAGGCTACGCACCGTCGCCTGCAGATGACAATGATCGGGCTAACCAGTGTTCTAATTCTCGTAGGTGGATACTTCTTTCGTCTGGCACTTGTCCTTGGGGGCCAGGGCCATTTACCAATCAACATAGTATTCTAAGGAAAGTATGGCATGACGACATCTCTTGAAAGTCCAGTGGGAAACAGTCTTGTCAAACCGCTGACAAGGCGCCACTTCCTCAAAACGACAACTGGCGTCGGACTGTTCACCGCAGTGGGTGGTGGTCCGTTATTGAACTACTTTGCTACCGCGGCACCAACAGGAGGGATGACGAAAACTCTCGGAAAGTGGATTGCATCGACTTGCCAAGGCTGCACGAGTTGGTGTCCCGTCCAGGTTCACGTGGTTGATGGACGCGCCATCGGCGTGCGAGGGAACCCCCACTGCAAGGCCAATCATGGTGAGATCTGTCCGAGACCTCACATGGCCCTTCAGCAAGTGTACGATCCTGATCGAATCAAGGTCCCGATGAAGCGCACTAACCCGAAAAAGGGACGTCATGAGGATCCAAAGTTCGTTCCCATTAGCTGGGACGATGCCATGGACATAATCGCGGATCGGATGATGGCGTTGCGCGCCAACAACGAAACGCACAAGTTTGCTTTCTTTCGCGGACGGTACAGTTATATGCGCGACATCATTTATTCCGCACTACCCAAGATCTTCGGTTCCCCGAACGGCATCAGCCATTCCGCGATATGTGCCGAAGCGGAAAAGTTCGGTGCGTATTTCACGGAAGGATACTGGGACTACAGGGATTACGACCTTGAAAACACACATTACGTACTGTGCTGGGGCGCCGATCCTCTGTCCTCCAACCGACAGGTGCCGCACGCCATCAGCGTCTGGGGCAAAGTCAGGGAGCAGGCGAAAATCGCAGTGGTCGACCCTCGGCTTTCTGCAACCGCCGCAAAGGCTGACGAGTGGCTACCGGTTCTGCCTGGAGAGGACGGGGCCCTGGCTGTAGCGATGGCACATGTAATACTTGTGGAAGGACTGTGGAGTCGTGAATTCGTCGGAGACTTCGCGGACGCACAGAACCGCTTTTCGCCTGGAAGGGCCATCGATGAGCTCATGGTCGAAACGACGGACGATGGAACCATTGAAAGGCCTGTATTTACTGAGATTCATACGCACGGTCTTATCAAGTGGTGGAACTTGGAGCTAAGAGATCGCACGCCGGAATGGGCTGAGAAACAGTGCAGCATTCCGGCGGAACAGATTCGTCGGGTCGCGATCGGGTTTGCCAAGGCTGCTCCGCGTGCAATCAGCTGGCTCTCGCCCGGTGCGTCTATGCAGGCTCGCGGCGGATACGCGGCCATGGCGACGCATGCACTGAATGGTTTGGTGGGTTCCGCCGATCACCTCGGGGGTACAGTCCAGAAAACCAAAGTGCCAGCAGACACGGCTCCGGATATCAGCGCATACCAGGACGAGATTGCCAAGAAGAACTCCAAAAAACCAAAAATAGACCAACGCGGAAGCCTAGTTTTTCCTTCGCTGAAGAAAGGCAAGAGCGGCGGCGGCGTGGTCACCAACAACTCTGCGGACGCCATCCTGAACGAGGATCCCTACGAGATTAAAGTGGCGATAGCCAACTGGGCTAACTTCGCTTTTTCGTGCTCGGGGTCCGAGCGATGGGAAAAGGCCCTGACGAAATTGCCGTTTTTCGTCCACATCACGACGCACGCATCGGAAATGAGCCATTTCGCCGATGTGGTGCTTCCAGCTGCACACCAGATGTTTGAAAAATGGAGTTTTCTAAAAAGCAAACAGAACCTGTACGGATACTCCTGCCTGACCGAGCAACTCATTAAGCCGTTGTGGGACGTTCGCCAGGATGAAACTGAGATCCCATGGATGATCGCTGAAAAGCTGGCGGAAAAAGGGTTCGACAACATGCACCGCTATTTCAAGGAGCAATTTGCCGATCCCGAGACCGGTAAGAAACCCGAGAGCAGCGAAGAATTCGCACTTACTGCGGTCAAACAATTCACAAGGGCCTGCTGGGACTCAACGCATAAGGACTATGGCAAGTACGGGGACCGGCTTAACGGGTGGAGCGAGTTCGTCGAAAAGGGTGTTTGGAATTCGCACCGGTTTAAGTATGGCAAAAAATGGGGAGCCTTCAAAACAGAGACCGGAAAATTTGAATTCTATAGCGAAACGCTGAAGAAAGCGTTGGCGGCTCATGCGAAAAAACATGCCACGTCCGTGGATGCGGTACTCGAAGCGACACATTATACCGCACGAGGTGAACTTGCGTACGTTCCACACTCTGAGCCCGCCTTGCGATGGGGAGACGACAAGGAATACCCGCTCATTTTCTTTGAACACCGAAGTCGACTGAATCGCGAAGGACGTTCGGCCAATTGCACCTGGTACCAGGCACACAAGGAAGCCGACCCCGGCGATGAGAACTGGGACGATGTGCTAAAGATGAACCCAGTTGATGCGCATAAACTCGGGCTGAAGAACCGAGACATGGTTAAGGTCAGCTCACCCAGTGGAGATATTACGGTGCGGTTGAAATTGTGGGAGGGCGTTCGGCCAGGAACCGTGGCGAAATGCTTCGGACAAGGTCACTGGGCCTATGGACGGGTCGCCTCGTTGGATTTCCAGAATCGGATCCCTCGAGGCGGCAACAATAACACTATTCTTCCGCCGGAATACGATCGGCTTAGCGGATCGACAGCGCGGCACGGAGGCGTAACCCGAGTCAGGGTGGAAAGAGCTTGATAGTGGAAGGAAAGTCAAATGGCTAAGAAAAAACAGTACGGAATGGTAATCGACCTGCACCGTTGTGTGGGTTGCTCGGCCTGTGACATAGCCTGCAAACAGGAAAACAACTTGCCGGATGATTTCTCCTGGTCGAATCACATGATCGAGACCAAGGGAACCTTTCCGGATGTGCAGTACCGCTACGTACCCACCTTGTGCAATCACTGTACGAATGCCCCGTGTGTAACCAATTGCCCGACTAAGGCCCTATACAAAAACGATGATGGTCTGACCATGCTCGATCCCGATAAATGCATTGGATGTCGGGCCTGTCAGATCGCGTGCCCCTACGGCGTGATCTACTTCAACGAGAATGAGCCGCACGAGGATGTTCGCAACGACGATGTTCCTGTGATTCCGGGCTGCACATCAACAAGCCGGGAAGTTGCTGATAAGATCGGTACGCCAATCCCCACATACAACCCCGAACGGGCCGAAACTTTTCCCGGTATCCGGCCAAAAGGTGTGGTGGAGAAATGCACCTTCTGTGATCACCTGCTGGCCAAGGGACAACTACCGGCCTGTGTAGAAGCATGTCCCGCGGGAGCGCGCATCTTCGGCGACCTTAATGATCCGGCGAGTCCACCGCGCAAAATTCTCACCAAACATAAGCCAAGCGTTCTACAGCCGGAGAAAGGAACTCGACCGAATGTCTTCTACATCCGTGAGTACTAATCGATCACCGCGCCGAATGGACGCTGGGGAGGAGACCGCAGAGTTGCCCGAGGTCATGAGGGCGAGCCTCTACCAGGTCTTGGCAAGAATGTTTTCGTCGCCCTTGGAGATGGAAGACAGACACCCACGCCAGCTACGCGAGATTATCCCAGAGATGTCGGCTGCATTACAAACGGCGTCGCTTGAGGTTGCCGAGAACTGGGAGAACGGACTCATTAATCGCGAGGCCCTGTCGGTGGCATATGCACGGCACTTCTTAGGCCCCTTCGAGATTCTAACCCCTCCCTACGCTTCATTCTACCTGGAACCTGATCAACGACTCATGGGCAGAGTCAGTATGCAGGTGGCCCGCTTTTATGTCGACGCCGGGCTGGAGCCGGGGCAAGGCACTCATGAAGCGCCCGACCACGTGGCGCTTGAATGGGAATTCATGTATTTCATGACATACCAGTTCCTGCTCACGGGAGATGTGGCATGGGTTGAGCAACGAGAAAGATTTTTCTCGACTCACTTGACCCGCTGGATGCCGTCGCTCGCAGCTGCGATGAAGAAAACAGCTGAAAACAGCTTCTATTATTCCGTGGCCAAGTTCCTCGAACTCATTGTGCGGCAGGATTCGAAGAGAGTGAAAGCCAACTAGTGCAAAGAAAGACTATACGCCATTCGAACACAAACCACGGCGATTGATACAAGCAAGGAGGAGTAGCTGATGAGAATACTCATAACGGCATGCATCGTGGCGGCCATGAGTTTGAAGGTATCCTCGGTCAGGGCGGCTGAAGTATCCGACTACACCGTCACCTGGAAAGACGGTTTGCGCGTGGAGAGCCCCGACAAGGACTTCAAGATCCGCATAGGGGGCCGGTTACAATATGACTGGACCTGGGCTTCCGAGGATAACAGGGTACGAGAAGAAATCAGCGAAGTGAAAGACGGCTCGGAAACACGGCGAGCTCGGCTCTACGTATCCGGGACTTTGTACGAGGTCACTGATTTCAAGCTTCAATTCGATTGGGCAGGACCCGATACACAATTGAAAGATGCCTACCTGGCGTTAAACAATCTGCCCGCATATCTGAAGATCGGACATTTCAAGGAGCCATTTAGCCTCGAGGAAATGACCAGCAGCAAGTACTCAGCGTTTATGGAGCGAACACCAGTTGTAACTGCGTTCGCCCCCTCCCGCAACGCGGGTGTTGGACTCTCCTCCACTTTGGCGGACAAGAATGTTGCCTGGGCGATTGGCGGCTTTCGCATCGTGGACAACCAGGGACGTGTGGTGGATGACGATTCCTACAGCGCAGCGGCCCGGATCACGGGTACACCGTGGTACGAGGAAAAAGGCAAACGGCTGCTCCACCTTGGTTCGGCGGCAGCATATCGGAAATTGCCGGGCACGATCCGGCTTCGTGCACGACCTCCAATTCACAATACCGATCGTTTAGTGGACACAACTACCACTATAACAGATCCTGCAACCGGAGAAGAGCGAACCGTGAGCATCTTGGGCGAGGATGCCTGGTCTTGGAATGTGGAGTCTGCGCTCGTCCACGGTCCGATATCCGCCCAAGGAGAAGTTATCTGGCTGCTTGCAGACACGAACGAGGGTTCTGATTTCGATGGTGTTGGTTGGTACGCACAAATCAGTTACTTCCTGACGGGAGAGAACCACTCCTACAAGCAGAGTTCAGGTGCTTTCGGAGGTATCAAGCCCAAGGAAAATTTCGGCAAGGGAGGCAAAGGCGCATGGGAAATCGCAGCGCGATATGACTGGCTTGATCTAACAGATTCTGACGCGGTAGACGGCAAACTCGAGGACGTTTCACTTGCAGTCAACTGGTATTTGAATCCCGCCGTGCGTCTCTCGGCCAACTACATCTATACCGATCGCGAAAACCTGGGTGAAGTCCACTTCGGAGGAACACGTGCTCAAGTGGCTTTCTAATCGTGCACAACGCTTATAGTTCTCGGGCACTATGGCACTGCGAACTGCCCCGGAACAATCTGAATGAACTAAGTGTAGATGCTGGCGCTGTTCGCGGCCTCTCGCCCCTTCATGGCAAAGGCTATTTGGACAAATCGTTGCAATCGACCGCGTTAAAACATCACCTGAAAGGCGTCTTTTCCAGAGTTCAAAACTAGCATTGTATTGTGTTCAAGGGAGACTACATTGTTACGTCTGTGTAAATCTTAGGAAGGTATTCATGACCATGGAAATGGAATACCGCCGACTCGGCAAGTCCGGCCTCAAGGTTTCAGCTCTGTCTTTTGGCTCCTGGGCGACTTTTGATGCTCAATTGGATGTCGAAGAGGCTGAGGTCTGCATGAAGATGGCATACGACGCAGGCGTAAACTTCTTCGACAATGCCGAAATGTATGCAAACGGCGCTTCTGAAGAAATTATGGGGACCGTCCTAAAGAAAAGCGGCTGGCGTCGTGACTCGTACTGTGTTTCAAGCAAGGTCCGCTGGGGATGCGTGGAAAACCCCCTGCCCACTCAGGTCGGGCTAAGCCGCAAGCATGTTATCGAGGCATGCGAACAAGCCATGCAAAGGCTGGGTGTTGACTACCTGGACCTCTACTTCTGCCACAGGCCGGATGACGAAACGCCCATGGAAGAAACCGTGCGTGCCATGCACACCTTAGTTGAGCAGGGAAAGGTGCTTTATTGGGGGACGAGCCATTTTTCTGCGCTTGAGATCATGGAGATGCATTCGGCGGCACGTCAGTTCGGTCTGACACCGCCAACAATTGAACAACCGCTCTACAATATGTTTGACCGTGAGAAAGTTGAGAAGGAGTTTTGTCGCCTCTATGACGAGATCGGTCTGGGCACGACCGTTTTCAGTCCACTCGCGGGCGGTGTCCTCACAGGCAAATACAGCGACGGTATTCCTGAAGGCTCCCGCATGTCGCTTGAAGGGTTTGAATTTATGCGCAGGTACTACGCGAGCGATGACGGCAAACCATGCATTGAAAAGGCCATAAAGCTCAAACCGATTGCGGAGGATCTTGGAACCAGTCTGGCACAGCTTGCGTTGGCATGGATTCTTAAGAACCCAAACGTTAGCACAATCATCCTCGGGGCTTCCCGCCCCGAACAGTTAACCGATAACCTTGGTGCATTGGGAGTTGTTGGCCAGTTGACAGATGACGTGCTGACAAGCATCGAAGACGTCCTGGAAAACAAGCCGGTATAGACATGTCGTGTGAGCAGATCACGCGTTTAATGTTCGCTTAAAAGGAAAGAGATAATTGTGAACCGCAGCACGAAAACCTTTTTACGATCCTACGCCGTGGTGGCGACTCTTATCCTAGTCGTGGCCTGTTCATGGGGCTGCAGCACATTGAGTAGTCAACCTGAATGGTCCCAGTGGCGGGGACCTAATCGCGACGGAAAATCCGCAGAAGTCGGTCTGCTCAAAGCTTGGCCGGAGGCCGGGCCAACGCTGTTGTGGGGGGTCAAGGGCTTGGGGGCAGGATATTCTACCGTTTCCATTGCCAAGGGCCGTATTTACACCACCGGCATGCAGCAGGAAGACGGAAAAGGTGTGCTCTTTGCTCATGATCTCGAAGGGAACTTGTTGTGGCAAGCCCGGTGCGGCTCAGACTGGCAAGGGAGCTACCCGGGTGCACGTTCAATTCCCACGGTTGACGGCGACCGTGTTTACGTAATGAGCGGTACGGGCACGATTGTCTGCTTCGACTCCCGTAGCGGAGAGCGCAAATGGGCGGTTGATACCGTCGCAACGTTCGGTGGCGAGTCTCCAAAATTTGGTTATGCCGAATCTGTTCTGATAGACGGCGAAAAGGTGATTTGCTCGCCCGGTGGCGAAGATGCAACCCTGGTAGCGCTCAACAAGTTTACGGGCGAGACGGTCTGGACGACAAAAGGCTTCAGTGATCTGTCCGCCTACTGTTCACCCATCCTCGCGGAAAACGAAAGCGGTCGGTGGATCGTTACGATGACGGAAACATCGATCGCCGGTATCAATGCGCGGACCGGCGCGGTCGCCTGGAAGGTGCCACACCAGGCTCTCGAGGGTATTCATCCCAACACGCCAATTTACCATGACGGCGCCGTGTACGCGACCAGTGGTTATGGTACGGGAGGTGAATTGGTTCGACCCTCGGCTGACTGGACAAGTGCGACGCAGGTATGGGCCGATACAACATTGGACTGCCACCACGGGGGTGTTGTGCTGCTCGACGGTTATATCTACGGAACTGATTCGGGCGGCATCTGGCATTGCCTCGAGTGGAGCAGCGGTGAAACGGCCATAAAGGAGCGCGTAATTGGTAAAGGGTCCCTAACCCATGCCGACGGCATGTTCTACGTCTATGCTGAAAATGGCACAGTCGGTCTCGTCCAACCTTCACCACAAGGGTCAACAGTCGTCAGCACCTTCAGGATCACTGAAGGGACCGGTGAACACTGGGCCCATCCGGTTGTTGCTGACGGTCGGCTATACATTCGCCACGGCGATGCCTTGATGGCTTACGACGTCAAAGGTACCGGAGCTGAGCAAGGGGAAATCGTGGCCATCGAAGCCATTCCGCAGACAACCGAGGACGGAACAGTATTGCCTTCCAACGTGAATACGCTCATCGCCAAGGGTTCAAATTGGTCCTATTTTGACGGCGATGCATCACCCGGGGCGAATTGGATGGACCAGGTTTACAACGACAGCGCCTGGTCCAACGGACCCGCGCTGCTTGGTTACGGTGATGACGACGTCGTCACGACGATAGATTTTGGACCCGATCCAGACAACAAACGCATAACCAGTTTCTACAGGCGTGCTTTCGTTGTGACCAACCATGTAGGCATCCTCGCCGCGGAACTCCGCGTCCTGCGCGACGATGGCGCCATCGTCTACCTGAACGGAGCCGAAATTTACCGCAACAACATGCCCACGGGAACGGTCAGCTTTGGCACTCCTGCATCTGGTTCGGGGTCGGGTGGCGAACGCAGTTATTTCAAGTCACGTTTCAACCCAGAACTTCTCGTCGAGGGTACAAACCTTGTAGCCGTTGAGATACACCAGAAAGACACTACGACATCCGATTCCCGTTTTGATTTTGAATTGGTGACATGGGAAGGCGACTCGACAATTGTCGACGAGTAACCTGGCCAGGCAAATTGAAACTCGCGAGACGCGCGTCTGTGCGTACAGTG
>Ga0315336_1007026_pt1 | contig 11103 bp, 4 predicted proteins | sample ASW5metaG_FD_204512 | JGI IMG/M metagenome (GOLD analysis project Ga0315336, IMG submission 204512) | Ammonia-oxidizing marine archaeal communities from Monterey Bay, California, United States - ASW #5 | ecosystem: Environmental > Aquatic > Marine > Intertidal zone | place: USA: California... | reverse complement strand
ACCGGTTGGAGTGGTTGTCCGCTTTGCTGGGCCGATCCGGACCGACGATCGGCGTGGGGCTGATCAAGACGCGGAAGGCCGCGTCACTTTCCAACACAGTTTGCTTCAACCAAGCGAGTTGTTCCTTGCCCCAAATGGTCTTGTCGGGACCGTCCGTCCTATCGTTGGGTGAGCGGAAATCTCGCCCTTCAACCATCCAAACCTGCAGGCCGCTTCCCCATCGCACCGTCCGGTACGTCCGCTTTCCCATCGGTACTTGTTCCCGGAAGATTGCCAAGCCGTCTTCGAACGTCAGCGGATGCATCCACTTTGCATCCATCGTCGGCCAGCAATCGTTGCACCACGCATCATGGTCGTCTTTCTCCCAATATCCGGGGACGAAGCGGTGAAACTCGACCAGCCGCGGCAGCGAGTACATCCGCTGCCAGTGATAACGGGCGAGTGAGACCGTTCGGGCTCGTGGTGATTCGCTATCGAGGTAAACCGTATCTCCAGTTGGGATGAGAAAGTCGAGATCCAACGCCTGCATCGCGGGATAAATGTGGTATCCCTGCGGGTGATCGAGATCCCAATACGACTGGCCCGTGACAACCGCGAAAGTTGCGTCCTGCCATTTGTCCTGCGTTGCCGGTGTGCCGAAGGAGCCCGTCCTGACGGCGGTCACTGGCTGGCCGGCGCCATCTCGCGCCTCGACCTTCACATCATACCGTGTTGCGGGTTGCAGCTGCTCCAGCAGGAACTGGTGCGTGAAGTCATGCTCCGGCCGGACATCGACCCAACCGATCGTCCAGCTAGACGTTAAGTCCCCCCGTATGCCATAGGTGACACGCAGCTGACCCACTCCACCCGGCGTGGCCCCGTCACGCTCTTCTACCGGTGTCTGCGACGGTACGTACGCTACGACTTTTGGTGTCCGCTTGCTTGGTTCCCGAACACCGTTCCAGTTGCGTTCGGGGTTCTTTGTCACGCGCGTCCAAAGGATGGCAGAGTCCTGTGTCACCTCACCAACTCGAAACCCCATTGCCAACTTCGCGCCGAGAACTTCGGCCGGTTCTCCTAAGGTGACGACGAACAGCAAGATCAAGCTCGGTCGCATCCACCATCGTTGGAACATAGAACATCTCCAGGTTGTGACTCTTTCGGTGTGACCGCATCACGGAAAACGAGACAAATCCGCTTCTCCGGCGCCAGGGGGGCGTCGCGCCGAAGCTGTGGGACATTCCCTCCCGCCAAGGTCTGTTATAGCGGCCTGCACTTCAAAACGCGACAAAAGCGTAAGACGCTCTACAAGTGAATTGTTGCGCGTGAACGCGCCGCTTGTCGTGGGCACGTCAAATCGGTTCAATGGAGGAGATACCGATACGGTGGGGCAAAACAAACGGGCCGCTGAGCACCGAACGTCGCAAAAACTGGTAACGGCTTCCTTTCGGACGCTCCAGCGGACCCCGTCAACTCCCAGCAGCAGGACCGAACATGATGCAGTCAAACAACAGCAGCCGTCGTATGCTCACCGTAGCAGTTTCGCTGGCGGTTGTTGCCGCTATCGCGTCTCAAAGCCGCGCCGCGGAACCGGCACTCGCGGAAACCGGGACCATCGCTGGCATGGAACTATTGTTCGCGGACGGCTTTGAATCGGGCCGGGCGGACCGCTGGGAACCAACCGATGCGAATGCGTGGCGAGTTGATCATGAGGGCGATAACCATGTTCTCAGTCAATTCGTCAAACGCAGCAACTATGATCCGCCGGTACGATCTCCCTACAACCGCGCACTGATCAAAGATGTCGAGGTGAGCAGTTTCGTCCTAGACGTCAAACTGCGGTCGACCCATCCCGACTACCCCCACCGCGACTTGTGCCTCTTCTTCGGCTACCAGGACGCTTCGCATCTGTATTACGTCCATCTTGGGAAAAAGATGGACGATCACGCCAACAACATTTTTATCGTCGACGGCAGCAATCGGAAAAAGATCTCCACCACCACAACTTCGGGTACGAACTGGGACGATGACTGGCATCACGTGCGCATCGTGCGTGACGTCGTATCGGGTGGCATCGAAGTTTTTTTCGACGACATGACCAAACCGGTGATGACCGCGACGAATTGGAACTTCACGTGGGGTCGGGTGGGTGTTGGCTCGTTCGACGACACCGGAAACTTCGACGACATTCGGCTTTATGGTGTCCGCACGCAGCCGCTGCCCGGCACGAAACCGCTCGCGATCACAGGTCCCTTGGACGCGTTTATGGTAGAGGGAATCAACAAGTTTGCCTTGCGGGCCTTGGAGGAATCCTCGCAACAGCGGGCCTCCCGTTGGAACCGCGACTACAGCGATCCTCAAGCCTATTTCGAGAGTGTCCAGAAGAATCGTGAGCGATTTCGGACCGTTATCGGCGCGGTCGACGAACGAGTTGCCGGGCCCGGCATCGAGCTGACGGCCACGACCGAACACGATTCCATCGTCGCCAGAACCGATTCGTACGTGGTCCACCGGGTGAAATGGCAGGTGCTCGAAGGTGTCACCGCAGAGGGTTTGCTGCTGCAACCAAACCAAAGGCCGAGCGCCCGTGTGATCGCACTTCCCGATGCCGACTGGTCTCCCGAAATGTTCGCCGGACTGACCAAGGGAGTCGACACTCGCTCACACATTCCGTCCCGGTTGGCGAACAGCGGAATCGAGGTGCTCGTGCCGGTTCTGATCAGCCGCGACGACACCTATTCCGGCAATCCCGACTTTCGCATGACCAATCAGCCACATCGCGAGTTTGTGTACCGCATGGCGTTCCAAATGGGTCGACACGTCATCGGCTATGAAGTGCAAAAGGTTCTTGCCGCCGTTGATCTCTGCACGCGGCTGAACGACGCGGGAGGCGATCCGCTGCCGGTGGGGGTCGTGGGAGTCGGCGAAGGGGGGCTCTTGGCGCTCTACAGCGCCGCGTTGGATCCCAGAATTGAATCGGCCATGGTGAGCGGTTTTTTCCAGCAACGCGAACAAGTCTGGAGCGAGCCGATCTATCGCAACGTCTGGAGCTTGTTGCGGGAATTTGGTGACGCGGAGATCGCCAGTTTGATTGCGCCACGGCGGCTGGTGATCGAAGCCTGCTCGGTTCCCGAAATCAGCGGCCCACCAAAACCACGCTCTGGCCGGTCCGGCGCCGCACCGGGGAGAATTGAGATCGCTACGCTCGGTTCGGTTCGCGTGGAATACGATCGTGCCCTCGATCATTACCAGAAACTCAATGCCGCTGAAGAGCTCGCGTTTATTGCCAGCGGAGAAGGAGATGGCCCTGCCGGCACGGACGCGGCCTTGACGGCGTTTCTGCAGGGGTTGGGACTGGGCAGTCCTTCCGCGAAGAAGTCGACCGACTCGATGCAAGTCGCTCAGTCCGTCGACTCCGAAGAGTGTCAGAAGCGCCAGCTCGACGAGATGGTCGCGTTCACACAGAAGTTGCTGCGTCACAGTGCGGCAGTACGGGACCGGTTTTGGTCAAAAGCCGACCGGACATCGGTCGCTAGCTGGGTGGCATCGGTCGAATACTACCGGAATTACGTTTGGGAGGAGATGATCGGGAAACTTCCCCAGCCGACGATGCCGATCAACGTGCGCACGCGCAAAGTCATCGACGAGACTGCCTATGCCGGCTATGAAGTGGTCCTCGATGTCTATCCCGACGTCATCGCTTCGGGAATTTTGCTCGTACCGGCGGACATCCAAGCGGGAGAGAAGCGGCCGGTCGTCGTCTGCCAACACGGGCTGGAAGGACGGCCCATGGACACGATTACGCCGACCGCGCCGGCGTACAATTACTACAAGTCGTTCGCGGCGCGACTTGCGGAGCGCGGGTTCGTGACCTACTCACCGCAAAACCCCTATCGTGGAGCTGACGAGTTTCGCACAATTCAGCGGAAGTCAAACCCCATGCAGCGGTCATTGTTTAGCTACATCGTCCGCCAGCACGAACGCACGCTCGATTGGCTCTCATCGCTCGAATATGTCGACGCCAATCGGATCGGGTTTTACGGCTTGTCGTACGGTGGAAAGACCGCGGTGCGGGTGCCCCCGTTGCTTTCGAGATATGCCTTGTCGATCTGCTCGGCCGATTTCAACGAATGGATTCGAAAGAACGTCACGAACAATGCCCGCTACACCTACATGTTCACCGGCGAATACGAAATGTTCGAGTGGAACATGGGGCATACGGCTAATTATGCCGAGTTGGCCAGCCTGATGACGCCGAGACCATTTATGGTCGAACGTGGTCATGACGACGGAGTCGCCCCGGACGAATGGGTGGCGTGGGAATACGCCAAGGTTCGGCGTCACTACGTCAAGCTCGGACTGCCCGACAGCACGCGCATCGAATTCTTCGATGGTCCCCACAGCATCAATGCGGAGGGAACCTTCGCGTTTCTGCACCGTCATCTGAATTGGCCCGAGCGGGCAGTTTTCCGGCGCGGTCAGTAGACTGCACAGTACTCTTCCGCAGCAGCGGTCAGTCCGTGACGGTGATCCGGTGAAACCCGCTCGGCGTCGCGCCACTTTGCCGGTGGAAACATCACTTCGCCGGCGCAATGTCTCCTTGAAACATCCGCAGATAGCTTTCGTAGCGTCCCCGCGCGATGCAGTCGCGCTCGACGGCGTTTTTGACGCCGCAACTCGACTCGTGCGTGTGTGTGCAGTCGGGAAACTTACAGAGCGTGACGAACGGCCGAAACTCGACGAAGTAGCCTTCGACCTCCTCCGGCATGACGTCCCAGAGCTCGAACTGGCGGATACCTGGCGTGTCGACGACCCAGCCGCCGAAATCGAGCTCCAAAAGCGTTGCCCGCCGCGTGGTGTGTCGGCCTTTGCGCGTCCAATTGCTGATGCCCCCTGTCCTCAGCCGCAGCCCCGGCTGAACCGCGTTCAACAGCGCCGTCTTGCCGACGCCGCTTTGCCCGGTGAGCACTGTCTCGCAATCCTTTAACAGCGACTGCAGACGCGAGATGCCGAGCGAACTTGTGGCACTCGTCAGCACGACCTCGTAGCCCAGCCGGCCGTATATGCCGACGATTGATTGCAGTTTGGCCGGTTCGACAAGATCGATCTTGTTGATGCAAATGATTGCGGCAACTTCGCCTTTCTCGGCACTGACGAGGAACCGGTCGATCAGATTCGGTTTAAGCTGGGGGTCGGCGGCGGAAGCCACCACAAGCACCTGGTCGACGTTGGCGACCAGAATGTGTTCCCGTCTACCCGCACCTCGGGAGAGGGTGCCGCGGCGAGGATGCACCCGCTCGATGACTCCCTGAGAGTTATCGAGCGGCTTCATCAGGACGTGGTCGCCGGTGACGACGGCGTTGCGTGCGTTGCGGGTCATGGTGCGGATCACACGACGAACCGTGCACTCGTATTGAGTTCCGTCTTCGGCCCGGACGATCGAATTCAGACCGACCGCGCTCAGCACCCGCCCCCAGAGGCAATTCGATTCGTCGACATTTCGCAGTGGGCCCGCTTCATCCTCTGTACCGAGAATGGTGCGCCGGCGCGTCAGTTCGCCTTTGCCACTCAAGCGTTCACTGGTCTGAAGATCTTCAGCTCTGGCGCTTTCGTCGAGTGCCTGTCGTGTGAAGTTTTGGCTCCGTGAACGTTTCTGTCTGTTTTTTCGAAACGCCACGCGCAGTTTTTTGTGTTTGCTCTTCGCCACTGCCGCAGTTCAGTAGGGTATTGCCGCCGGCTTACCCAGCAGCGAGGAAAGAGGCACGACCAGATAGTCTCACAGACTCGACTGCAATTCGACCCCTCGAGCAGCCTTCGCGGGCAGTTTGCCCCCCGGACGGCATCTTTGTGAAGGATCGCCAAAAAACAAAGCGGTCAGTCCGAATCGCTCTGCCGAGAGCTTTCAATCGGGTCGATAAACCCGTGAATTCTCTCAAAACCGCTTGTTATCACTCCAGTTGCGTGCTTGCGGACAAACCGATCCGCCCGAACAGGAATGCTTAACGCAGCATTAGTCGTCCTCTTCCAACCAGTCGGGATCGAGTTCGACTTCTTCCCGCATTTGCGAGGAAGATCGGCTTTCGCCGCCGACAGTCAACTCGGAGGAACTCTCCGTCTCGTCGTGAACCAACCCTGCCTTCTCCAAGAGACCCTTGGCGAAAGGATCTTCCTCTTCCGGCGGGGGACCGTCGGTCTGAGGGGAATAAATGACCTCGTAGTGGTGCTTGGCAACAGAGAGCACGTCCCCGGGCATCAGCCACTTCGTGTCGCAGCGAGCGCCGTTTACCTTGATGCCGTTCGTGCTGCCGAGGTCCCGCACGCGCCAGTAACCATTGATTAACTCGACTTCACAATGGTGCGAGGAGACATTCGGAAAACGGAGTGAAATATCACAACTGCTACGCCGTCCTACCATGAGGCGCGGTCTCAGCAATGGAATGGGATCCCCACCCCCGCATGGAATCAGTTCGCCAAGCATTGATTTTCATTCCACCGACGCGTGTAGGCCGTCCATGAGATAAGCGATAAAATACAGAAGAAGATGAGCGAATCATCAAGTTTCCGAGGGCAACAGTCGCGTGCAACCGCCACAAAAAACCTGGTAACGCACTCAGGACACCAGCCCGCGTGGGATAAAAGACCACCTTACACTCTATCGCCGGAGATCCGCGTAGTCAATTCGTGATTAATCGTAAACCCACCAGCCTGCCCTATTTGCGGAATCGGAAGGGTCGCTATCAACCAATTTCGTACCGGAACGAACCTTTGCAGGGAATTGTTGGCCGTATTGCTGGGAACTTCGTAGAATGGAGAGTGACTGAAGTGGGCCAAGCGGTCGCTGTAGTGGTTTTCTGCTACAGAGGAAAGTCCGGGCTCCGCAGGACATGGTGGTGGGCAACACCCACCGTCCGCAAGGACAGGGCAAGTGCAACAGAAAGCAAACCGCCGCACGCAGGCTTGTTCGGTTTTCCGGATGGCCGACGCGCGGTAAGGGTGAAACGGTGCGGTAAGAGCGCACCAGCAGGCCGGGTGACCGGCTTGGCTAGGCAAACCCCACCAGGAGCAAGACCAAGCAGGGAGAAGTGCGGGAATTCCCGCCGCGGTCCGGTCCGGCCCGCAACCGACTCCCGGGTAGGTCGCTTGAGGCGGCGGGCAACCGTCGTCCCAGAGAAATGGCCGCTCTCGACAGAACCCGGCTTACAGGCCCGCTTCGGTCCTCTTAACAACTGCTCTCTCTGCTTCCCTGTCCGGAGATCGCTTTCGGGCCGCTGCTACGATTCGCCCCCAAGCAGCGAGTCACCCGAGCCGTCACGTCTCCGGCGGAGAATTCTCCTGCCGGTCGCTTGTAGCCGCCGGTTCGCTGCTCTCCGGTTCGCGCGTCAGGGACCATTTGAGCAGCGGGGGCGTGAGCATCGTCGTGATCATCACCATCACGACTACGGCGGAGAACGTATCGGTGTTGATGACCGGTTCGCCGTTGGCAGTGAGGTTCCTCCCGACTTCGGCGAAGATCAGACCGACCTCCCCCCGGGGAATCATGCCCAGACCGACAGCAAGCGAATTCAATCCTGGTTCGCGAACGCCAAAGGCACAAACCTGTTTCCCAATCACGGCCATCGCCGTAATAGCCGCGGCCAACCCCCAAAGGGAAGGTTTCGCGAAGCTGGCCAGGTCCACCTGCGTTCCCATTTGCACGAAAAAAATAGGGACCAACAACGCGCTGAGCGGGGCGAGCGCGTCTTCCAACTCGAAATGTTCCTTGTCTCCCAGTTCGCGATAATGCGCCCGTTCGAGAATCAATCCCGCCGCGAAGGCACCGACGATTGGTTCGAGCTGCACCAAGGTCGCCAGCCAAGAGAATCCAAAACAGACCACAAGTGCAGCGGAAACGAGCAATCCGCGCCCACGTAAGTAACTCGCCGCCTTGAAGACCGGCCGAGTGAAGATCACGTTGCCGATCGCAACCGCGCCGATGAGAAATCCAAACGCCTTGCCGACGATCAGTAGCACAGCAGCAGGCTCGACGCTTCCCGTTCTGATGATGCCCGCAACGACCGTGAGGATCACCAGCCCCAAGACGTCGTCGATAACGGCGGCACCCAGGATGATTTTCGCTTCGCGTTGCTGGCTGCGGCCAATATCCTTCAACACGCGCGCGGTGATGCCCACACTCGTTGCACACAACGTGGCCCCGATAAATGCGTGTACCTGCCAACCCTGTTCCGGGATGATGAGCCAACCGACGAGCCAGCCCAAGCCGAACGGCGCAATGACTCCCAGCACAGCAACGAACAGCGACGAGACCCCGACCGACATCATCTCGCGAACCGTCGATTCCAACCCCACTTCGAACAGCAGCAAAATGACACCCATCGAGGCGAGAATCTTCAGCACAGCCGCCGGGTTGTAGAGCAATTCTTCGAGGTTCGCCGGCGCCATCTCGGGCAGCTCTTGAGGAATCTTGAACAACGGTTCGAGAACATCCCAACCGGTGAGCAGGGTGAAATTGCCCAGAATTACACCGACCGTCAATTCCCCCAGCACGGCCGGCTGTCCCATCCGCTCGAACAGGTCTCCCCCCACCTTGGCGCACAGCAGGATCAGGACAATAGCGATGAGCACATCGGTGACAGGGTTCGTATGGTGTGCGCCGTGAGCCTCCGCGTGATCGTCCGCGCTGGTCTGGGACGAGGGATTGCCCGCGTCGGAATCCGCGGCCGAATCGGCTGCCTTGGTGGTGCCAGTCTGGTACCAGTCGCCGGAGAAATAGAAGCAGCAAGCCGTCAACAGCGCGATCAACCAATAATGGCCGCGTCCCTGTCGACCTGGTCGTCCACGTTGTTTGAAACGGCGGAGAGGCGTTCGCCCCAAGCGTATGCCAGAACCCGCTGGGGGGATCGAAATCTCCCTCGCGCCGAGATGTTTCTGAATCTTCAAACCAAGTCCCCGTGCCGAAAAATGTTCAGACTACGCAGATTGCGCAGAAACGGCGAAGCCCTTTGGACAACCCTGCATTGCCTGGTTTAGCAGAATCGCGATAATATACCGTGATGCCCCGTTGGTGAAAACGATCGCGCTGCTCTGCCTCTCTCCCGCCGCTTCGGATTTCCAGTCAACTGCCGGTTTTGACTCGTCCTTATCACCCCGTTTTGGCGAATTGCCATGCGTACAGGAACGTTCGAAATGCCGCTGCATCATGCATCGATTGTCGCGACTCTGGCAACGATCGCGGGTTTGTTTGTCGGCGTGCCAGCTCTTGGTAACGATAACGTTCGCGTTCCGGAAGGCTTTGCCGTCCGCTTGTATGCCGACGATGAACTCGCGCACAACATCTTCTCGATGACGCTTGATGCCAAAGGTCGGGTGGTGGTCTCCGGCCCGGGATACGTAAGGATTCTTCTCGATACCGACGACGACGGCAAGGCAGATACGTTCAAACAGTTCGCCGACGGACCAAAGGCAGGTGCCCAGGGAATGTATTTCCTTGGTCGCGATCTTTTATGCACAGGTGACCAAGGGATTGTCCGGTATCGCGACGACGATGCGGATGACCGCGCCGACGGACCGCCGGATCTTCTCGTTAAGATCAAAACGGGTGGCGAGCATCACACGCATTCCATTCAGAGAGGTCCGGACGGTTGGTGGTACGTAGTGGCGGGCAACCAGGCGGAAGTTACCGCCGACTATGCCAGCTTGCCAACGTCGCCAATTCACAAACCTCAGGCCGGCACCCTGCTGCGGCTCCACCCGAGTTTCTCCCGAGGTGAGATTGTTGCGGACGGCTTCCGCAACGCCTACGACTTCGCCTTCAACAATCAGGGAGATCTTTTCACGTTCGACAGCGACGGTGAACGTGACGTTTCGCTCCCCTGGTACCAACCGATTCGCGTGTTTCATGTTTTGCCCGGTTCGAGTGCCGGGTGGATGGACCAAAGCTGGAAACGAGCGAATTACTTCCTCGACATGCCACCAGTTGTTGCCTCTTTTGGGCGGGGATCCCCGAGTGGAGTTGTTTGCTACCGGCACCGGCAATTCCCGCGCAAGTACGACAACGCGCTGTTCGTGCTCGATTGGACATTCGGCCGCGTGCTCGCGCTGCCCCTCGAAAGGGACGCTGAAAAATGGGCTGCGAAGCCAATCAAATTCATGACCGCCGCGGGACAACATGGCTTCGCCCCGACCGACGCCGCCGTTGGACCTGAGGGGAGCCTTTTTGTCAGCGTCGGGGGTCGCGGGACACGTGGGGGCGTTTACCGCGTCACCTACCAGGATGCAGCACCGGAACCAACCGACGCGCTCCCGGAAAACGGCGAAACCGCCAACGCGGACCTCACGGCCTGTCTCGAGGCCCGGCAGCCGTTGAGCAGTTGGTCGCGGGCAGTTTGGGTCCCGATCGCCAAGCGGCTGGGGCGAGAACGGTTTCTGGAGGCGGTCCTCGATGAAAACCTGTCCGTCCAATCGCGCGTGCGAGCTATCGAGATCATCACGGAACATTTCGGAGGACTCAACGTCGAGGCAGCCGCTCAGTTGGCGAATGCGAAATCTGCCGAGGTTCGCGCTCGCGTGGCGTGGTCGCTCGGCCGCGCCGACGCGGCCGCCTTAAACGCCGGCTCTCGGTTACCCTTTTTGAGTGATCGCGACCCGTTGGTTCTGCGCTGTGCGCTCGAATCGCTGATCGGCGCGGGCCCGGGAACCGATTTTTCAAGCGTTGTCTCAGCGATCGCCGGGGCGCTCGGAAACAACGAACGATTCGTCCGTCAGGCGGCATCACGTCTGGTGGCCAAGCTGGATCAACCGACGCTCGACCGCTTGGCGCGCTTCGCGAATGAGATCGGGCCACAGGCTGTCCTGACACTGGCGTACGGCCTCGTCGACCGAGATCCTACGCTGCACCGTATCGCTCTCGATTTGGGGATGGACATCCTCGAGGAGAACCATACCGCGGCGTTGAACTTGGAAGCGGCCAGGCTGATGCAGTTGGCGCTGGGAGATCTCGGAGTTCGTCAAGAGCTGCCACCGGTATTCAGTTCCTATTCGAGTCAGCTGGACCTCACCCCGCACGAACGTTCGCTCGATTCCGTCCGCATCCGTTTGGCAAAACTCTATCCAACAGGAGACCGGGTC
>Ga0315336_1007025_pt1 | contig 11103 bp, 11 predicted proteins | sample ASW5metaG_FD_204512 | JGI IMG/M metagenome (GOLD analysis project Ga0315336, IMG submission 204512) | Ammonia-oxidizing marine archaeal communities from Monterey Bay, California, United States - ASW #5 | ecosystem: Environmental > Aquatic > Marine > Intertidal zone | place: USA: California... | reverse complement strand
TCGTCTTTCGCACGGAGTCGAAGATCAGGGCTTCATCCAGTGGTTTGATTGTGCGGGGATCAATGACTTCCGCTTCGATTCCCTGCTTCGACAGCTCGTCGGCTACTTTCATGGCCACCAGCGGGATCATTTTTGACCATGCGATGATCGTCAAATCCTTGCCTGGCCTCTTGACCTCCCCCTGACCGAGGGGAATCAGGTATTCTTCATCGGGGACATCACCGGTCATTCCGTAGGTCATCTCGCTCTCGAGAAAGATGACCGGATCATTGTCTCTTATCGCGGTCTTGAGAAGGCCCTTGGCGTCCTTGGCGCCCGAATAGGTGACGACCTTCAAGCCGGGCACTTGAGAATAAAACGACTCGAACGATTGCGAATGCTGCGCCGCCAGCATGTGGGCGGCTCCGTTGGGGCCGCGAAAAACCATCGGAACTCCAAACTGTCCCCCCGACATCAGGAACATCTTGGCGGCGTTGTTGACGATCTGGTCGATGGCCTGGAGGGCGAAGTTGAAGGTCATCATCTCGATGATTGGACGCAGGCCCACCATGGCAGAGCCGATACCGACTCCCGCGAAGCCGCACTCCGTGATCGGAGTATCCACCACGCGCTTCGGGCCGAATTTGGCAAGGAGCCCCTGGCTGATCTTGTAGGCGCCACTATATTCACCGACCTCCTCGCCCATGAGAAACACGTCGGGATCTCTTTCCATCTCCTCACTCAGGGCCTGATTCAGAGCGTCACGGATGCTGATTGTCGCCATGAATAGCGGTCCCTATTTCGCCGGTGGATGGTGAGGGTTGTCCTGGTACACGTAGTCGTACACGGTGCTCGGGTCCGGTTCCGGGCTCTTGAGCGCCGCATCCAGCGCAGCCTTGATGTCCTTCGAGACCTCTTTGTCGAGGCTCTTCAGCTCCTCGCTGGTGGCCAGTCCGTTATCCACGAGGTGCGCTTGGAGGAGGGAGATGGGGTCCTGTTCCCGGTAGTTTTCAACTTCCTCTTTGGTGCGGTAGTGGGAGTGGATGGGATCGGACATCGAGTGTCCGCGGAAACGGTAGGTCCGCACCTCATAGAAAGAAGGTTTGCCCTGACGCGCCCGAGCAATGGCCTCCTTGACCGTATGGTGGACCTCGAGTACGTCCATGCCGTCAATCAGCCCATGGTCCATGGCATACCCCTTCGCCTTGGTGTCGAGGTCATTGACCTTGGAGACGCGTTCGATCGCCGTGCCCATGCCGTAGCGGTTGTTCTCGCAGAGGTAAACCACAGGTAGCTCCCACAAGGAGGCAAGGTTCAGCGCTTCATGAAACGCACCGTTGTTCACCGCTCCCTCGCCGAAGAAGCACAGAGTCACACGATCCTCCCCACGGTACTTCGCAGCGAAAGCGGTTCCCGTAGCGAGAGGAATGTGGCCCCCCACGATTCCGTGGCCGCCCAGGAAATTGACCTTCTTATCAAACATGTGCATGGAGCCGCCCCGGCCCTTCGAACAGCCATCCACACGTCCGAGGAGCTCGGCGAAGATAGCTTCCGGATTGATGCCGCGCACGAGCGCCATGCCGTGGTCGCGATAGGTCGTAAAGACATAGTCGTCGGGGCGCGTGGCGGCAAGGGCGCCCACGGCTATAGCCTCCTGTCCGATGTAGAGGTGGCAAAAGCCGCCGATCTTTCCCTGACCGTAAGCCTGGGCAGACCTCTCCTCCAGCCGTCGAATTCGAAGCATTTGACGAAGAAAGGCGAGGAGCTCCTCAGTGGAAAGCTTGGGCCGCTCTTGCGTCGGCACCTCGGTCGCTACAGATTGCGTTTTCTTCCTGACGGGCGTGGTTCCCACGGGTGCTCTTTCTATCTGCTGACCAGCAATACGGCTCGGGAGTTTTCTTCGTGCTCCACAAGCAGGACGAAGAAAGATACCCGGTTATCTGTCGCAAATCAAGGGGAGCTCGGGTGTTACGTGGCGAACGCGCCAGCCTCGTTTCCGAGCCACCTTTCGGCCGCAACATTTCCGACACAACCCGTCAGCGCCCTCGAGCGTCCTTCTTGTGCTCGCCGAGGAAATAGTATCCCACCCCCATGAAAATGAGTGGGAGGATCGCTGTTGCCATGGCGCAATACGCTAACCACACGGATGGTGCTCCGGTAAAGTGCGTTCCGATTCCCGAAGTCGATAGGATGTCGCAACACGGCATGGTATTCAAGAAAAAGGCATGCCTGTGAAGGAAGCGTTTTTTTCACTCTTCGGTGTTTCCGGTCTCTTGCTGGGGCTTGCCGGTGCGGCGACGATAGCGCTATATACGCACATGAATCGTCGCGCAAGGCAGGAGGGCGCGCGTTCGCACTGGCGCACGGGGCTTCTCCTGGGCGCGACGGGCATGATATTCATGGGTACGGGATGGGCTCTCCTCTGCGTAGCGGGGCCTCACATCCGTAGCGGGATCCTTGTTGGCCTGGGCTTTGTTCTGTGCGGTGCGGCGACGGTTATCTATGTTGTCAGCACGTACCGTGTCGGTCGAATTCGCTCCCCGAAGCGCTACTCTTTGGACCTGCACACCGGCGGCATATACCGCGTCGTACGCCACCCGCAGGCACTCGCGTTGTGTGTCCTCGCTCCGGGAATCGGCCTCGCTACGGGTTCCGTTTCCTTTCTTGTGACCGTTCCCCTCTGGATGGCCTTCTGGACGGTTTACACGTATCTCGAGGAGCGCAACGAGCTCTTACCGGTCTTCGGCGACGAATATCGACGCTACCGCGAGTCCACCCCTCGAATTGTGCCGAGACTTTTTCGGACCTCGGCGGGGAAAAGGGCTTCCGATAAGCCGTGAGCGCGCCGCAATAATCCCCGAGGATTTCGTGGCATCTGCTCATTACCGGACACGTCGGGCTTCCCGAGTTGCGCGTTCTCGGTCCGTGGCCCATATTTCTTCGGAAGGCACGGATAACTTGTCATCACGGAACTACATGGCTGCTAACGATTGTGAAGAGAGGGTCGACGTGAAACCTATCGGACGTTTCCTCCCAGCAAGGGTCCTCCCACCGATGGTGCTTCGAGCAATGGGTGTAGGGGTGGTAGCGGTCTACTTACTCGCACCGATGAATTCCGGGAGTGCTGCGGAGGTCCAGGCTGGTGGTGTCTCCTTCGAGCTTCCGAGTGATTGGATCCCGGTCGACGGTTCGCCCACGGGGGGTGGGGGCGGTTTCGTGGGAGCGTGGACGAAGGAACGGGAGGGAGTGGTTCTTGGCAACTTGACCGTGGCCACTCGGTCAAGCTACAGCAGCGTGCAGAAAGCCCGGATCGAATCCGGAAAACGAATGCTTCGAAGCACGCTGCGAGCCGCGCCCGAGATTCGTGACTTCGAGCTCAAGGACCTGCAGGTCGTTGAACTTGACCGAGCACCCGCCTACCGGGTGAGAGCATCGCTGGCCGCTTCGGGGACGCGGGTAGAGCAGCTTCAGTACGTCGTCTCGGGAGCCGGGACCGTGGCGCTGACGTTTTCCTGGAATGGCGAGCGTTACAGGGAAGCAGAAGAAGACTGCGAAGGAATCGCCAGCAGCGTTCGAGTGCTCGAGCGTCCGAGCCTGCTGGCCGAGATGCCCGTGTGGATGTGCGGCGGAGCGCTGGGGATGTTCGCTGGCCTCTGCGCCGCTGCGCGCCGGGGGAGAACGGGACGCGGGGGAGCTACTCCCCCAGAACGTCGGAAAGATTGAACTCGAAGAGTAGCGGGACATACTCGGCGAAACGCCCGGTTGGAGCGTCTTTGCCGTGGGCTCGATAGTTCTGGCCCACCGAGTCCGGATCGTTAATGATCCAGAGCCGGTTCGAGTCGGGGTCGAGCGCGAGGCCCTAACCTTCGAGGCGGCAGTTGGGGTCGTTCTGCCACGGGGTCACTTCGTGAGGAAAGACGATGGGGGTCAGGCGTTGGATGCGTGCCCGGAAGTGCTTGGCGTGCTGCCCCCTGGCTTGGGTGTCTTCTGCTACCAGGCGAATTTCGGTTATCCACGGTACCTTGTCCTCCGTAACAGCGAAGATCGTGTTCGGATCCCCCGGGAGCAAGCTGATCCCCTCGAAATCCGAGTTGGGAATGGATCGATAGCGGTCAAACTCTGGACTTTCCTCCGCGTTTTTCGTCGATAGTTCGAGCCGCACCGGATTTCCGATCATGCGTCCTGTCCCGGGATTCACGCGGAACAGGTGTCCAGGGTGCCGGCTACGCTGATCTCCCACGCACCAAAGCTCTCCGTCACGGAAAAGGAGGCCCGAGGGCTGTAGCCCGCGAGTAAACGTCCCTGGGAGGACAGGATTTCCCTCCGAATCGAGGACCCAGACCCCCCGCACAGGCGGAAGGCGCAGCTCCTCCACTGTCCCGAGTCTCGCCACCACGAGTATTGTTGCGGCCTGCAGGAGTCCAATCATCTTCTGTGATTCTCATTGAACTCCCCCCGGGTCGCAATGCATCTTACTCTTGATAGGATGGAAAATACGTTGGTACACGATTTTGGAAATATGTGGCACCTCATCATCGTGCCCGAGCCCGAGCCCGAGCCCGATTCTTCGGCAGGACGCCTCACCTCGGTCAGGATCGCGACCCTTCGCAACAACCGGGTCGATCCCCGTCTGGTAGAACTCCAGCCTATCGTGGTCAAAACCATTTACGCAGGCTCCCTTCCGGGCACGGGCACGGGGTAAACGTAGTGAGAAAGGAATGACACATGAGTACCCGCGCGGGATGGGATGAGTACTTCATGCGCATAGCGCTGGATGTCGCGAGTCGCTCGACCTGTGACAGAAGGCATGTGGGGGCGGTGATCGTGCGGGACCGCAATATACTGTCGACGGGATACAATGGTTCCATCTCCGGAATGCCCCACTGCGACGAAGTCGGGCACATGATGGAGAATGGGCACTGCATCGCGACTATCCACGCCGAAGCCAATGCGATCATCCAGGCCGCAAAAAACGGCGTGAACATCAACGGTGCGTCGATCTACACGACGGCGAGCCCCTGCTGGAACTGCTTCAAGATTATCGTCAACGGTGGTATGAAGCGGGTCTTTTTCGGCCAGTTTTACCGTGACGAGCGCATCTTCAACATCGCCGAACAGCTCGGCGTGGAACTCGTTGACCTCTCCGTGGTGATCGAGAAATCAAAAGCCGAGAGTTGAACGCGCACCGCTGACAGCTACTTCAGCACTTCCCTACGGCTTGGACGCACCTTCCTCTTGACCTTGGTCGATGGCAGCTTGTCCTGGGACCGCTCCCAGTCCCGGAGCGCGGGGAGGTTCTCCTCCACCTTGCCGAAGACGTCCGCGAGCTTTTCCATCCGTCGAGGGTCGTACTTGAGGTAGTTCCAGTCCATGTCCAGCGACTTCAGCACCTTTTCCTCGCACCCCGGAAGTCTCCGCGAGCGGTAGTTGGTGCCGGCAGCGGCCAGGTTGCGGGTCCAGATCGTCCTGGGCCCCTTGTACCCGCGCGCGCGCATGCGTTCCCAGTAGGGTATGGGAGCCGGAACATAGCATCCGACCTCGACGCCCTCGGCGGCGAGCGCCCTGATGAACGTCTCGCGACGCACGCCCGCATTCTGCGCGCTGTAGTTCATGGTCAACGTGTAGTAGGAGGGTTCCTCGTCGGCGCGGTAGCTGGGAAACGAAAGGCAGCGGGAGCCTTGAAGCAGCTTTCTCAGTTTCCGCACGTTCTTCCTTCGCCCCTCAATTTCCCGGTCTACTTTCTTCAGTTGCTCGGTGATGAGGACAGCGGCAACGGGGGAAAGCCGGTAGCTGTAAACGAGGGAGTCGACGTAAGGGAGGAGCTTACGGGGAAAACCCGGGTCCGGTGACCGTCCCATGTGCTGGCAACAAAGAGCGGCCCTCCAGTAGAGGTCTTCATGAGGAGTTGAAAGATAGCCAGCCTCCATGGTGCCGAGGAGCTTGAAGCCCATGCAGCTGAATCCGCCGGCGTCGCCGTAGCAGCCCACCTTTTTTCCTCCCACCCGGGCTCCGTGCGCCTGACTGCCGTCCTCGACAACAGGAATTCCGCGCCTTTTTGCCACCTTCATGATGGCCGGCATGTCCGCCGGTTGACCATGAATGTGAACCGGCAGGATGGCTCGCGTACGTTTCGAGATCAGCGGTTCGATGGCGCGGGGATCCATCAAACCCGTGTCCGGGTGGACGTCCGTGAAGACTGGAATCGCGCCGCAGTGGAGAATACAGGATGTGGACGCGCCCCATGAGTAGGGGGTGGTGATGACCTCGTCGCCCGGCTCGATCTCCAACCCCACCAGCGACATCTGGAGCGAGGCGTGTCCCGACGCAACCACCATGCAATGCTTGACACCTTGCCAGCGTGCAATGGCGTCTTCGGCTTCCTTGATAATGGGATGGTGCTTTCCCAACCCGACCGTCATGCCTTTCTCGAGGAGCTCGTAAGCTCTTTTTAGCGCTCTTCGGGACAGCGCTGGATGCTGGTCGGCGTGAACAGGGGCGGGCTTTTTACCGCCGAGAAGGGCCAGCTTTTTTGGGCGGCTCCTCCTCCTGGTGGAGGAGGAGTTTTTGACTGCCATTATTTTCCCAGGCTCTCCAGTGACTCCTCGAAGGGTTTCCGGCCGAGCCTCGAGAGTCCGATAATCGCCGCAGAGATGACCGAGCAGGCAAGCGTCTCGTCGAGACCCGTCTTTACCGCGAGGGATCCAGCCAGGGAAGAGACATAGACAGAAAGGTTCGGTGCCAGTTCCCCGCTGCGTTCTTCTTCGATGTCCTTTACCGCAGCCACAAGCGGCTCGAAGGCGCTCCGCGCCAACCCGGGTTCCGCTTTCTCGAGGTCCTCGACCAAACTCGCGACAGAGGCCGGTGGATCCTCCTCGAACCAGTAGCGGTCGACGACTGTCTGGCCGCCAGGGGCCCCGGAGAGAAATTGCCGAACCGCATCGAGCGCCCGCTTGGGCTTTCCAGTCAGCCCTCTTCTCTCCTGGTACGCCTTCAGAACCCAATCACGAAGGGGCGTTTCGTCTACGGGGAAGGCCCGGGACTGCGAACCCATGAATTCATACTCCTTCGCGGTGATCGCGCAAAACCGAGGCTTCCGAGGGATCCGACCACCCGTTTTGAGGGGGGCGGTAACCTGGCAACGGTAGGATGCGATCGTGGATCGCCTGGAGGACCCATTCGGACTGAGGGAAAAAGAGGTCCTCCATCTCGGCAGCGGGAGTGATCCAGTTCCTGGCGCCGACGACCGTGACCGGGGCGTCGAGGTAGTCGAACGCGAGCTGCTGGATGTTCGCAGCGAGAGTATGAAGGAAGCTGCCCCTCTCACAAGCATCCGAAGCGAGGACGATACGACCCGTTTTCTTGACCGATTCGAGTACGGGACCGTAGTCGAAGGGGACGAGACTTCGTGCGTCGATGATTTCAGCTGACAACGAGAACTCTTTCTCGAGTCTCTCCGCGGCTTCGACCGCCCGATAGAGGGTCGAGCCGATCGTCAGAATGGTGAGGTCGCTCCCCGTCCGTTTTACATCCGGGAGGCCGATCGGAATGGTGTAGTATTCGAGGGGAACTTCCTTCTGAAACCATTCGGTATGGCCGTAGACGCGCTGGCTTTCGAAGAAGACAACGGGGTCATTGCCCCTCAGAGCTGACGCCATCAGCCCTTTCGCGTCATAGGGAGTTGCGGGAAAGACGACTTTGAGGCCCGGGATGTGGGCGGTCAAGGAGCTCCAGTCCTGGGAGTGCTGCGCTCCGTACTTGCTCCCCACACTGACGCGTAGAACGACCGGCATTTTGAGGACGCCCGCGGACATGGCCTGCCACTTCGCGAGCTGGTTGAAGACTTCATCGCCGGCGCGGCCGAGGAAGTCGCAATACATGAGCTCGATCAAAGCACGACCTCCCTCCATGGCGTACCCGACCCCGGTGCCTACGATTGCGGCCTCGGAGATGGGGGAGTTGAAGAGCCGGTGATAGGGGAGCGCTTCGGTCATGCCTCTGTAGACGGCAAAGGCGCCATCCCAGTCCCGGTTTTCTTCACCGTAGGCGATCAACCGATCATCTTCGTAGAAGTGATGAATGATCGTCTCGAAAAGGGCATCGCGGACCGACACCGCCTTGTTCTCGCCAAGTCGGGCGCCGGTCTTCGGGTCGACCCCGGAGCGGCTCTTCTTCGCGATGGCTTGAATGCGGCTGTTTTCGGCGAGCGGCTTCAGTACGGCGCCGGGCCCGATTCCGGGGAGCTCTTGCTCCGGCTTGTGGGAGAACATGACGCGGGCGATATCGTCGCCACCGAGGCGCGGCGACTTGTCTAGATCGACGGCGAGTCTGCAAGCTTTTACCATCTTCTCCACGGCGTACTCGCCGACGGCGTCGAGCTCGGCCTCGGTGGCGGCACCCGCCTCGACCATCATGGCCCTGAATTCTCGAATCGGGTCCACCTCACGCCACAGAGCGATTTCTTCGCGCGTGCGGTAGGCACTGGCATCGCTGGGCGAGTGGCCGCTTTGGCGGTAAGTGATGATGTCGATGAGAGCCGGACCGTCGCCTGCAGCCAGTACCTCGAGTTTCCTCCGGAAAACGTCGATGACCGCCAGTGGATTGTTCCCGTCGACGGTCTCCGCGTGCAGGTTGTGACGGTTCAGACCGGCGGCGATCGTCGCGAGTCGGTCAAAACCCATGGTTTCCCCGCGGGTCTGCCCGCCCATCCCGTAGAAGTTGTTCATGAATGCGAAGATGACGGGGAGTCCACCGCGGTACTCTGGCTCCCAGAGATGCCAAAGCTGGCCCATGGTGGCAAAGTTCATCGCCTCCCACACGGGACCGCAGCCGGTAGAGGCGTCGCCGATATTGGCGACGGTGACGCCTGACCGTCGTGCGACCTTCCTGTGAAGGGCTGACCCGACCGCGATATCAGCGCTGCCACCTACGAGGGCGTTATTGGGATAGACTCCGAACGGGGGGAAAAAGGCATGCATGGACCCCCCCAGCCCCCGATTGAAACCCGTCGCGCGGGCAAAGATCTCCGCCAGCAAGCCGTAGACGAGAAAGTCCACGGCCAGCTCCTTGGCGTTCGAGGCCGGCTCCTGCTCGACAACCCTCAAGACGTCTCCGTCGAGATACTCTTCCATGATCTTCTGGAGTTGAGGGTCCGACAACCGGTGAATCGCGCTGAGGCCCTTGGCGATGATCTCCCCGTGACTCCGGTGACTGCCGAAGATATGACTGTCCACATCCAGAAGGAAAGCTTCGCCGACAGCCGCTGCTTCCTGTCCGACCGAGAGGTGAGCGGGTCCCTTGTGGTCGTATGGAATCTTTTGGTAGCTCCCGAGCTTTTTTATTTCTCCGAGCATCTCCTCGAAACGCCGGATGAGGAGCATGTCCCGGTAGATTCTCAGGCTGTCCTTTTTCGAGAGTCGTCCGTCGGCAAGCTCCTCGGAGAGGGTCTTGTTGTAGGTGTTGACGGGAATGGGTGCGATTTCGATCGTTTGTTGCCGCCGAGCATCCTCGGGGACGATCATGAGCTGCTTTACCATATCGATGTCAAATCAGTGTTTACGGTTCAAGTGGAAGAATGTTGCCTATCGAGCGAATTGAACGATCCAGAACCCTTCATTTGAGTTTTCTTGCCTGAAATCTGCAATCCCCAATCTGAAAAATCCAGAGACTCACGCGCTTCCCTTGCTTTCGCCCAGGACCATCGCCTGGCCAATCAAATGAGCCAGGCGGACACCTTCGGGGAGCCGCGAGCGGCCACGGTTATGGGACAGAACCTCGTGTGCTGCTTCCCGATCAAGGCCGGCACAGGTGAAAAAAATGTCCTCAAAGGCGTAAAAAGGCCCCGCGGCGTTAACGGCCTCGACGCGATCCGCAAACCCTAGCTGGCGCAAGGTGTCTTCCAGGCGGCCCGGCTGGGGGACCTTGCGCTCGACCGAGATCACGGGGAGTCCGGTCTTCTCGTGAAGCAGAGGAATGTGTATCACGGAGAGTCCGGCGATGGTGATCCCCTCGCAAAGGATTGCGCGTAGAGATTTTATGAAACGGCTTCCGGTGATCCATTCAGCAAGTCGGTCCGTGACCCCATCTCCATCGACGGGCAACTGTGTCGTGAGTAACCCTTCAACGAGGCTTCCGCCCACACTGACGACACCGACTGCCAAAACCTCCCGGTCACGGAACTTGTCGAAGGGAGCATCGTCGAAGCAGAGTATGTGTTGGTCGGCCATGCGATAAGAGAATAGTGAGTAGTGAACAGAGAATACTCAATGGAGAATTAATAGAGAATGGCGGACAAGAGTAGAGAATGGGCAATGGGGCGGGAATGCCCATCGTTCTCTATTGCATATTAGTTCACTATTCTCTGTTCACTATTCACTATTCTTTAGTGCCACCCGCTGTTCGGGGACGAGCTCGCCTGACTGATAGCGGAAGGGAGTCACCCCGGGGACGGTGTTGATTTCGAGGGCCCTGGGCCTGGGTGCCGCGAGGACCTCGAGCATGCGGCGCATGTCGATTTCCAGGACCTGAGGGTTCCTCCAGCGAAAGGCCTGCGGGTACTTTCGGATATCCGCCTGAGAAATCTCTTTTCTGTCGAACCGGACATTGACGCCGTGGGGCTGGACCGGTCGCGGAAAGGACACCGCGATCCTTCCCGTCGCCTCGCTGACGTGCGCCTCGACTCGGAAGAGGATTCCTTCGAGGGGAGGAAAGACGGACATGGCAAGAAACGGCAGCGTGGCCAAAGCGAGCAGCATCGAGGCGGGAAATGCGACCCAGGTCAAGGTCGGCACGCCGTGCCCCGCCCTGATTCTGGCGACCGGCTCCCAGGCAAGAGCACCTACGACCGCGAGGATCGCCGCCACGCTCAGGTGACGAAAAGCCCTTGCGCCAACGAAGCCCAGGCCGAGGAGCACGAGGTCGAGGAGCGTCACAACGAGCACGGCGCCAATAACGACCTTGGTATAGGTTCGCGGGCTCGGGGCTACTCGTCCCTCACCCATTGCAGGCTCCAAGTGCCTTCGAATTCGGCGTTGTCCACGTGCATGATTCTTGCATCGAAGCGGGTACCTCTGATGTACTGAGGATTTTCCACGAGTCCGGTCAACTGCCAGACCCAGTCCTTTTCCA
>Ga0315336_1007024_pt1 | contig 11104 bp, 9 predicted proteins | sample ASW5metaG_FD_204512 | JGI IMG/M metagenome (GOLD analysis project Ga0315336, IMG submission 204512) | Ammonia-oxidizing marine archaeal communities from Monterey Bay, California, United States - ASW #5 | ecosystem: Environmental > Aquatic > Marine > Intertidal zone | place: USA: California... | reverse complement strand
GCCCAGATGGGCCATCGCCTTCAAGTTTCCCGCGGAGCAGGCGGTAACTAGATTGTTGCATATCGGCATCAACGTAGGCCGCACCGGGAGCCTCAATCCATATGCCATTCTGGAGCCGGTAATAGTGAGTGGCGTCACCGTACGGCAAGCCTCCCTCCACAATGTAGAAGACATTAACCGCAAGGACATCCGAGTCGGCGACTGGGTCACGGTAGAACGGGCCGGAGACGTAATTCCCCAGGTTGTTGGCCCCATCTTGGAACGGCGAACCGGCCAGGAAGAAGTATTTGAGATGCCGGCCGACTGCCCGGTGTGCGGAACACTGGTGGTCAATCCTGAATCCGAAGCCATGCATCGTTGCCCCAATACCAGTTGTCCGGCCCAGTTCTTAGAACTACTGAAGCACTTCGTCAGCAAAGGCGCGATGGACATCGACGGTTTGGGGGAGCAGTGGTGCGGCATCCTGATCGAAAACGACTTGGTCGAGGATGTCGCTGGTCTGTACCGGTTGGACAAAGAGCAACTCCTGAAGCTGGACCGCATGGGCGATAAGCTGGCGACCAAAATCATGACCAACGTCGAGGCCAGCAAACAACGCTCCTTGCACCGCATCCTCTTTGCTTTGGGCATCATCCACGTGGGATCGGAGATAGCGGAGTTACTGACACAGAGATACGCCAGTCTTAACGAGATGGCCGGTGCCAACCTGGAAGACTTAACAAAGGTTCCGGGTATCGGTCCCAAGATTGCCGAAAGCGTCGTAGATTACTTCGCCGTCCCACACAACCAGAAAGTGCTTAAAGATCTGGCGGATTCCGGCGTGGTTCTCCATCACGAACTTCAGGAGGTCCAAGAGACACGGGGAGACTTGCCCTTCTCCGGAAAAAACTTCGTAGTCACTGGCACATTGTCCGAGTTCACCAGACGGGAAGCCGAAGCTAGCATCAAGACCTTGGGCGGCAGCGTCGCTTCAGCGGTTACCCGCAAGACCGATTACCTGGTGGCCGGAACGTCGCCGGGGTCCAAGGTAGCTGCCGCAGGCCAGTTGGGCACGGAAATTCTCGACGAAGCCGCTTTCCAAAGATTGATCGATCAAGCGTCGACGGAGCCGGAGGCGTGACCTCTTACCGCGAGCCGCGGGTTTGGCTGGAGCAATTCACCCATGGTCAGGTCTCGCACTTTTATTGCGACCACCAGGGGCTGCGATACCAAGGTGAGGTTATCCGAGCCGACCGCTGGGAGCCCTCTCGGGGCGAACCACTGGCTCAAGACGCGTTCTTCCGTATAGTCCTGCTCCAACAGCGTGGCCGCCAGCATTCGTTTAAGATACAGGACTCCCGAATCGTCCTGTGCCTTCCGGAGGCTGGGCAATCCCATCGCCGAAGCCGCCTTACCAACGAGGTGTCCTCTATCCGGGAAACCCTGGGCGCTTATCGGGTCCAACGAGATACGGAAGGAGAGTTGATCCGCACCACGCTACAGCGACAGTTGGAGGGAACGGAAGAACAACTGTTGGGTGAAGAGTCCAACAGGTATTCCCAACGGCGAATCGTCACCAACGGACACCAAACGCCTGATTCGGTAGCTATTTTCTCCGGCATGAACCCTAATACCTGGTTTTCTCGCCTAGCTCAGGGGCTTTTGGCCAGCGCTTACCCCAACCTGCCCATCGACGATTCGTCGTTGTCCAGGGTAGTGACCTCAGCAGACGCGCCTCAACTTTTTCCGGAAATCTTCCGGCATTCGGGCTCCGATTCCAGTCTGATATCTCAACTGGGACCGGGGTTAGGTCTGATCAGTATTGAAGGCTCGGAATCTCCCGGTTTCTCATATTACCCAGCGGCGGGTCTTATACGCGATAAGCTGGCCGGCCTGACGCAACCCGCCCAATGGTCCTTGGTTCACAATTATCGGTCCCACGAAGTAGGACTCACTGGAGAGTTGGCAACCCTATACCTGCTCATCTACTTGCATCATGAGCAACCAGGGTTGGAGATTCGGATCAACGCCATCCATCAGCTAACGTTGGCCGACGAAGCTTCGGTTCCTGCGACACGTATCACCGGCGACTTGGTTCCCCATCTACATTGGAGTGGAGATTTCAGCAACCGGGCCGGCAGCATCGGCCTAGTAACCCAACCGGAGTGGAACGACACCCTGCTGTACTTCTCCCTCCTTTGCCCGAATCTCACAACCGCCACGGATAAGGGAGACATAAAAAATCAAGAATCGGTTCTCTTGTCCCATATGGGAGAGTTCGACCACCGGGTCCAACACGCCACCAACTTGCTACGATATTTGGGAGCGGCTGAAACCCCGAATAGTGAGAGCGTTTCCGCCCTGGAACGCCTTCTGGAAATCTCCGGGGATGACTACCTATCGATATACCGGTCCATAACAAAGGTCTATCAAAGTAATCGCCAACTGGACGACGATCTGGCTGAATTGCACCAGATGTTTCGATTGAGTGAATGGCAAGACGATATTCAATCGCCCCGAGAATACTTGGGTCGCGCCGCTGTCCCACTGGCCATTGCCGAGCTATCGATTCAATCGCAAGCTTTGAAAGAAGCGACATCTTCAGGTCCGCCACTGGGATCCAAGCGAGGATGGGAGGGACTGGCTTCTGAGATTGCCCGCCTCAAGTTCCAATACTCCGCGGTTCACGGAGCCCACCATCAAGACGTTCATCAATCCCTGCTAGCCTACTTCCGGGAATTGGAGTCAGCACGGCGTAAGATGGACGCACATTCGCTTTTGAATGCCCTTCCCGAACTCGGAGAGCCCTCGGGGGACGGTCTCTTCGAAGACCTGGGTGGTATTCCCTCTCCTTGCCTGACAGATTCAGCAGCACCTAATCTCGGCGCCGTACCCGGATGTCCCTCCTGCCAACTGAGTCTGGACTGGTCCATTCCCGACGGGGAGTTGCCGCGTCTAGTGTCGGCGATTGATGGGGTACTGGAGGACAAGAACCGGCGCTTGAGCAATCTGTAGTGGAGGGAGTTTTCGAAGGCAACAACGACCAACGGCTGGGCGACTTTATGACCATCGTCCAAGCCAGCGATCTATCGGCATTATCCGACACACTAAATGAAGACCTTCTGGCCTTTATCCGCCTGCTTTTGGTCTGACGGCAGGTTTTATATGGAATCTCTATGCGTTTGATAGTAGGACTGGGAAATCCTGGAACACGGTATCGCGATACGCGGCACAACGTTGGTTTCCGGTGCGTGGACCGGATGGCCCAAGGTTGGGAAATCGGACCTTGGGACCGCAGGGCCAAGGCGGTGCTGGTGGCAGGGACACGGGCCGGAGAGGAGATTGTTCTGGCCAAACCCCGCACGTTCATGAATAACAGCGGTGAAGGAGTCCTCTATCTTTTGGCTCGCTTCAAAGCTCAGCCGGAAGACCTTCTCATAGTCTACGATGAGATGGAATTGCCGCTAGGCAGGCTCCGTATCCGCGCATCGGGCAGCGCCGGGGGCCATAACGGCATCAAGTCCATCATATCCGCCCTAAACTCACAGTCGTTCCCCAGGCTCCGCGTTGGAATCGGCCACGCCCCTTCGGGAGCGGACCAGATCGCCCATGTGATAGGGCGCTTTTCCGGTGAAGAATCCAAGATTATGATTGAAGCTGAAAAGAGGTCAGCAGAAGCTGTCGACTGCATCTTGGAAACCAACATCGATATCGCCATGAACCGTTTCAACACAGTGGTTGACTCTGAACCGAGACAATCTTGAAGCGCCAAGACCGGTCCAGATCAATCCCTGTAGCGTAAAGAGAACGTGCGACCGACTCTATTATTCACGGTTGTCCTGTTAGCCGCCTCCCTGTTAGCTTGCACGGCTGAGGCAACTCCCCGGCCCAACGCCGTCGCTGCCCCGGCTAAGCCGAGAGTAGATTCGCCGACTAAAGCGCCTCTCTCGCCTGTTCCGAATCTAGCCAATGCCACTCGACCCCTCAACTCCACGGCCTCGATTCTAAGTTCATCAGATGAGCCCACACGTCCTCCCCAGATCAACACCGTAGGCCGATCGAACCCGGACTACCTAACTGCAGCCCCGGACCGAGACTTATACCAGTTGGCCGCCGAGTTGATACCCGGAGTTTCGCCGGGGTTTCCGCGAGTGGTAACCCCCACTCCGCCGGAGTTTGAAACAGGACGGATCGACACATTTTGGCTGCTGGATCTCCCCACTCTAAAGATGTACCAGTCGGACTTTGAATTGAGGCTAATCACCCCACACGCCTACTGGTACGTGCAAGAAGGCCGGTCTATCAAGCAGAATGACTTGGAAGCGTCAGCATACGCTTTCGAGGGTGATATATATCCCCGTGTTACCAAGGTATTCGGCACCGAATGGTCACCAGGAGTGGACAACGACCCCCACTTGAACATTCTCAATGCCAGGCTGGAGGCTATCGGTGGGTATTTCACTTCCGGAGACGAGTATCCGAAAAACGTTTTCCCATTCAGTAACCAGCGAGAGATAATCTATCTCGACACCAGCGTAAGTCCTGTGGGCAGTCCTGGTTACAACCGGACCTTAGCGCACGAGCTTCAACACGCGATCCATTGGAATGAAGACCTCTCGGATGAAACATGGATTAATGAAGGCTTATCAGAGTTGGCAGTCAGCGTGGCTGGGTACGGACAGAACTTGGTGGAGAGATTTCTCGGCGCCCCCCCAACGTCCTTGGTCAATTGGCCCCTATCACTTCAAGGAGCGGGCGCCCACTACGGAGCCTCGTCTCTATTCATGCATTATCTCTACGAACATTACGCCACTCCCACGGGTCTCCGGCCTTTGCTGGCGGACCCGAAAGACGGTATCGAAGGTATCGACAGCTACCTGGCGGCTTCAGATTTCGAAGTCAATTTCCGGTACATATTCGGCGACTGGGTAGTGGCGAATCTACTGGACGAGGACGAAGGTAAATACGCCCATACCAGCTTAGACGCTCGGACCAGAGTGCGAAATATCGTTGATTATTACTCGGATTTCGATTCGGAGATTCCTCAATACGCGGTGGAATACATAGAACTCAAGTCATTGCCCGGACCTATGCGTCTCAGCTTCCAGGGCAAAACGGAGACCCCACTGCTGCCGGTGGATCCGGGCACCAATGGATGCTGGTGGAGCAACTCGGGCGACTCTATAAACTCCACCCTTACCCGAGCTTTGGACTTGAGAGAGCTATCCAGCGCTAGTCTGAAGTACGAGCTTTGGTATAGCCTGGAGGAACTGTGGGACTATGCTTACCTGGAGGTATCCACCGACGGAGGGCAAACCTGGAGCATCCTGGATGCCCCTCACACATCGGAGGAAAACCCGGTGGGCAACAGCTACGGCAAGGGCTACACCGGCGAAAGCGGCGGCTGGATCCAAGAGTCGGTGAATCTTGATGCTTATGCCGGGCAAGAAGTCTTGCTACGTTTCCAATACGTCACCGACGACGCTGTTAACGGCGCAGGACTGTGCCTGCGCCACATTGAGATTTCCAGCGTTCCCTTGACCGATGGGTGGGAAGCCAACGGTTTCATCCTAATCAACAACCACGTACCCCAAGACTACATAGTTCAAGTGGTTGAAATGGCCCGGTCGAACCAAGTGAGGGTCATGCCATTAGACGCTGCCAACTCTGGAGAGATCGTGGTCGACGCTCCCCAAGACCTGGACCGGCTGATTGTCGCAGTGGCAGCCCTCGCCCCCAAGACATTGCAAACAGCCGCCTATACAATCACCGTCGCGCCTGTCGAGTAACCCTACAGCGAAGGCAGATACCGGGAAACCTCGTAGTCTGTGACAGTGGCCCGGTACTCTTCCCATTCAATCCTCTTGTTCAATATGAAGCTATTGAACGTGTAATCCCCCAGAGCTTCACGAAGCAGATCACTCTCTTCCGCCAAGGCTATCGCCTCACCCAGGCTACCGGGCAAGGTCTTGATGCCCCGAGATTGCCTCTCCTCCACGGACATAGCGAAAACGTTGCCCTCAACAGGAGGTGGCAACGGATATTCCTCTTCGATACCCTTCAGACCCGCCGCCAGCATCGCGCTGAAGGCCAGGTAAGAATTGCAGGCCGGGTCTGGAGCCCGGTACTCGATGCGGACCGAGCTTTCGTACCCCGGCTTGTAGGCTGGAACCCGAATCAGGTCGGACCGGTTCACGTGAGCCCATGAGATGTAGGTCGGCGCCTCGTAACCCGGCACCAGACGTTTATAGGAATTGACCCACTGGTTGGTTACCAGGGTGATTTCCGGCGCGTGGCGTATCAATCCGGCGATGAATCTCTTTCCGACGACCGAAAGGTGATGCTCGTCATCGGGATCATAAAAAGCATTCGTATTGCCCTGAAACAGGGACTGATGGGTATGCATGCCAGAACCGTTGAGATCGGACATTGGTTTAGGCATGAACGAAGCGTAGACACCCCTTATCTGCGCCAGTTCTTTTATCACCAGCTTGGCGGTCATGACCGAGTCTGCCATGGTCAAGGCATCGGTGTACTGCAAGTCTATCTCGTGCTGGCTGTGGGCTGCCTCGTGGTGAGAGTATTTGACCGGGATACCCATGTCCGACAGGTTTAGGACTGTATCCCGTCGAATGTCCGAGGCCGGTTGGCTGGACAGTTGGTCGAAATAGCCTCCGTTGTCCAACGGCACTGGATCGGCGGAGTCCTTCAGGAAAAAGAATTCCAACTCCGGGCCAACATAGTAGGTGTAACGCATGCCTGCCAGGCGTTCCAGGTTACGTTTCAATACGAATCGCGGGTCGCCGGCGAACGGCTCTCCGCTGGGCATGCGGATGTCGCAGAACATACGGGCTACCGCATTCTGCCGAGGCCGCCAGGGAAGAAGGGTGAAAGTTGTGGGGTCAGGAAAGGCTCGCATGTCACTCTCGTTTATCCTGGCAAAACCCTCTATCGATGCCCCGTCAAACCCTACGCCCTGCTCTATGGCATCCTGCAAGTCTTCTACCATGATGGCAAATCCCTTCAGGTTGCCCAGAATATCGGTGAACCACAGCCGAATGAATTTTACGTCGTTCTCTTGGGCGCTACGCAACACGAAATCACGCTCGGCTGCCCGGTCCTGAACCATGATATTCCTCCCAAGTTAACCGCAGATTGACTACATTGTATTCGTTTGGCGTTCCGGAGAAAACCTCAAAGGAGATCAGCTTGGCCCGATCTCCATCGATACGTGAAATAGCTACAAATATAAACGAGCCCACGCTGGCTAATATTCGCACTAGCGTGGGCTCGAATCAGATGCTATTTAATGAGTCTCTCTTAGAGACCTTTAAAACAAAACGGTTACGTGCGTAGGAACTTCTTGGGAAGAACCACAAAAGCGGTGAACAATCCGACAAACGCAAGTCCTGCGAATATTGCCTCCACCTGTTGGCTCCCCCTCTCGATTGATTCCTATAATCTATTTTAAGCAAGAGTGTTACACCGGCTTTGCGAATCTTGAACAAAGATTGAACACATCCGCAAAGCCGTGTGATTCAGTTCCGAATACTGAGGTCTCAATCCCCGCCTACCATCTGAGGCTCCGGAGGGTACGCCAGAAGTCCATGCTCAGGCATGTCCAGCCCTTCCGGTTCTTCCTCCCAGGTTGCCCGAACTCCCATCGTAACTTTCAGGGTGAGGAACAGAACGAATCCGGTTCCGAGCCCCCAAGCCAACACCACAGCCATGCTTATCAGCTGGGGGAGGATCTGTAAACTGTTTCCCCCAATCAAACCGGTCACGCCATTGTTACCGTTGGCGAATATCCCCACCGCCAACAAGCTCCACAGGCCAGTGGTAACGTGCACGGAGATGGCGCAGACTGGGTCGTCAATCTTAAAGACTTTCTCAATCACGCTAACCGACGTCAGAGTTATCGGGGCGGCGATGGCGCCGAAAACTACGGCGGACCAAGATTCCAAGAAGGCAACGGGAGCCGTGATGCCCACCAGACCTGCCAATGCTCCGTTACAGGCCACGAGGATATCGATTTTCCCGGTCCTCACCAAGACGATGTACAAAGCACCCACCACCCGGTAGCACCCGCCAAAAGAGTGTTAATGGCGTTCAGACCGATGGAGTCACCGGTGTTGATGTTGAACCCGAACCAACCGAAGAACAGGATGGACGTGCCAATCACCACATACGGCAGGTTATGGCCCGACATGAGATTCGCGGTGCCGTCGGCGGCGAACTTGCCGATCCGAGGTCCAAAAACCGCCGCTCCCGCCAGGACCACGAAGCCACCCACGGCATGGACAACACCCGACCCCGCATAGTCAGCCACTGCCGGCAGACCCACGAAGGCCAGATCACCCAGCCAGCCGCCACCCCAGACCCAGTGACCGTAGATGGGATACATGACTGCACCGATGATGAAAGTATATGCAAGATAAGCCTGGGTGCGAGTTCGCTCGGCAACCGCGCCGGCAACTATGGTTGCGGCGGTAGCGGCGAACACCATCTGGGACACCCAGTCCACGTAGGTTTGACCTTTGGCAGCGTCGGACAAGAAGAAGTTAGTAGTACCGGCGATACCGGCCGCCGAGGTCCCCCACATGAAAGCGAAACCAAAGGCCCAGAAGGACAAAGAGGCCATGGCGAAGTCCATTAAACTCTTCGTCATGTAGTTGAGCGTGTTCTTACCACGGATCAGGCCGGCTCCTAAGAAGGCGAAGCCCGCCTGCATGAAAAACACCAGGAAAGCGCCGACCATCCATATAGTGTTGGCGCCTTGATCCAATTCCTTTCCGTCTGAAATGATTTCTTGAGCGAAAACGACGTTGTATCCTGTTAAGACACCCACCAATCATTAATGGCAACATTCTACGTAACATCATGCCCTCTTTAAGCGCTTTCCTACATCCTAGGACATGCTTGTTACGCGAAATTTACCGATTTGTTACAGCGATGTAACCAGTTGGTAAAATTGTTATTACAACAAAAAGCCAGGGCGGAAACTATTCCCGCCCTGGCTTGATCGGGTTCCCTTTATGCGGCGCTGGAGCATCCTCTCAAAGGACGCCCGGCGCCAACAGTGCTACGGCTTTTCTATCGGGGCATTTACGATGCTGCCCCATTCGGTCCACGAGCCGTCATAGTTGCGAACGTTCTGATGCCCAAGAAGCTGGGTCAGGACGAACCAAGTGTGAGACGAACGCTCACCGATCCGGCAATAGGCGATGGTTTCCTTGCTGCCATCGATACCCTTGCCTCTATAAAGAGCGGCTAGATCGTCGGCCGACTTGAAGGTACCGTCCTCGTTGACCGCCTGCCCCCAGGGAACGTTGGCTGCGCCAGGTATATGCCCACCACGCTGGGAACCCTCTTGGGGAAGGGCGGCCGGGGCCAGCAACTCACCGGAGTATTCAGCGGGTGCCCTGACATCCACCAGATGGACACTGCTGGAGCAGACGGCTGCCAATACGCCGTCACGGTAGGCTCGGATATTCTGGTCGGGTGCGGCGACCTGGTAGGACTTGGCCGCATGGGATGGGACATCGGTAGTCAACGGGCGCCCATCCGCAACCCATTTGACCCGTCCGCCGTCCATCAAGCGTACATCACTATGTCCGTAGTATTTCAACTGCCAGAACGCCCATGCGGCGAACCAGTTGTTGTTGTCGCCGTAAAGTATCACGGTTGTGTTGTTGTCGATTCCGGCAACACTTAGCAGCGCCTCTAGTTCCGAACCGCTGATCAAATCACGCCTTACCGACGCCTGTAATTGGGACTGCCAGTTCCAGCCGACGGCCCCGGCGATATGTCCTTCATCGTAAGCCGATGTATCAACATCCACTTCCACCAACCGCACGTTGGCATCGCTTCCATGCTCGGCAACCCAATCAGCAGTTACCAGGGATCCGGGGTGAGAATAGTCGGCCATTACGCACCTCTAGAGATTTGAATTTGGGATCCCCCATTTTGCGTTGAAGCACCTGTCATAAAGCACTTTCCATTAGGTGCGCATCATGGCTTGAGAGGTTCAACGCGCCGCCGCCATTCCGACTTTGATGGGTAGGCTCGCATTCTACACTATTCCATCGACTCTGGCAGCACGTCGACGGGTATCGGCGAACCCTATTGGCTTTCCTATGTATCCAACCGGTATACTTTGCAATTCCAGATTGTCTCCATTATGATGGTATGGCTGGTATTCAGGTGTGGGCGGGGACAATTAAGAGGTAATAATGGGCAAGAATCGTTGGATGCGTAACGGCGTCGTTTACCTCCTGGTAATCGTGGGAGTGATAATAATCTTCTATACACTCCTACCCAGCTTTGGTGACAGCGCCGATGTACCTTTAACCACGGTTGTGGCCATGGCCAAGAACGACGAGATTCGCGAGATTGCCGTTGATGGCAAGAACCTCACAATCATCCCCAATGTTAGCAGCCGCGTAGGCAGCGACCAGTTATACAGCCGCATCGGCAATGACACCGACATCATCAACCTGTTAGTAGATAGCGGTGTCGAGATTGGCCCTCCCAGCGGTGTCTCGGTCACCTTCGAGGGTTCCAGCGGTCTGAGCAGCCTGCTAGGGTTGCTGCTGAACTTCCTTCCTTTGATAATCTTCGGCGGTCTGATTCTATTCATGATGCGCCAGGCCCAGGGCAGCAACAACCAAACGATGAGTTTTGGGCGTAGCCGCGCCAAGATGATGCCCTTCAACCGCCCCGGTGTTTCCTTCAACGACGTTGCCGGCGTGGAAGAAGCCAAGACCGAACTGCAAGAAGTCGTAGAGTTCCTGAAATACCCGGAACGATTCTTGTCCCTGGGAGCAAAGATTCCCAAGGGAGTGCTGCTGGTAGGACAACCGGGCACCGGCAAGACCCTGCTGGCCCGAGCCGTGGCCGGAGAAGCAGGAGTACCCTTCTTCCATATAAGCGGCAGTGAATTTGTAGAGATGTTCGTGGGAGTCGGCGCAGCCCGTGTTCGGGACCTGTTCGACCAAGCCAAGCGAAACGCCCCCTGCATCGTCTTCGTTGACGAGATTGACGCCGTCGGAAGGCACCGAGGCGCTGGACTGGGCGGCGGACACGACGAGCGTGAACAGACCTTGAACCAGATTCTGGTGGAGAT
>Ga0315336_1007023_pt1 | contig 11105 bp, 8 predicted proteins | sample ASW5metaG_FD_204512 | JGI IMG/M metagenome (GOLD analysis project Ga0315336, IMG submission 204512) | Ammonia-oxidizing marine archaeal communities from Monterey Bay, California, United States - ASW #5 | ecosystem: Environmental > Aquatic > Marine > Intertidal zone | place: USA: California... | reverse complement strand
GACTCCCGCTCACGACGAATCCGACGGCATCGCGCTGATGCAAAGCGAGCCGCGCCAGGCAGACCAGGGCGATCTGCGCATATCGGAACTTGGTGATCGTCGACATGCCGAATCCCATCGATCCGCTCGCATCAAGAACAAACGTCACCGGTGCATTCGTCTCCGCCTCGTATTCCTTTATGTAGTATCGATCCCGCTTGGCATAGGTTCGCCAATCAATGGCCCGAACTTCATCTCCCGGCGTATACATGCGGTGCTCCGCGAACTCCACGCTGGAGCCGCGATACGGAGAACGGTGGATCCCGGAAATCAGCCCCTCGACAACGCGCAAGGAAATTACATCCAGGTCGCCCAATTCACTCAGCGTCTGCGGATCGAGGAGTTGAGGTTGGAGTTGATCTTCCGGCGGCATTGAGTGGGTTTAGTTTTTAGTGTTTAGTGTTTAGTGTTTAGTGCTCACGCAGCATGGGCAAACGACCCGTGTAGCGGAAACCAACCAGAACCCAAGAACCGTTTTCAGCGGATCTGAATCACAGGCCGCGCTGAAACCTGAAAACTAATTCGCATCCGGAATTCTCACCCGATCGATGATGTCCCGAATGATATCGTCCGATGATTTACCTTCGACCTGCGCGTGAAAAGTAGGAACGATCCGGTGTCGCAGCGTCGGCAGGGCGATCATCCGCACATCTTCGGTGGTCACGTGAAATCTGCCCTGAAGGAGCGCGCGCGCCTTGGCCGCCATGAGCAGGCAAATACTTCCTCGCGGCCCCGCACCCCAGCTGATGTAGTGATGGTTTGATCCGGATCCCGGAGCTTCACCCCGCGTGGAAGGCGGCCGGGTTTCGCGCGCCAATGCGGAAGCGTACTCGTAGACATGCTCCCCGGTGGGAATGCGGCGAACCAGCGACTGCATGTGACTTACCTGATCTGCCGAAAGAACGTGACTCACGTCCACCTGGTAGTCGGTCGTCGCGCGTTTCGCGATTTCGATTTCGTGCTGCCCGGAGGGATACCCGACTCTGATCTTCATCAGGAAACGATCGAGTTGCGCTTCCGGCAACGGATAGGTGCCTTCCTGTTCGATCGGATTCTGGGTGGCGAGCACAAAAAATGGTTCCGGCAGCGAATGGGTGGTCTCCCCGATGGTTACCTGCCGCTCCTGCATCGCCTCCAGGAGCGCACTCTGGGTCTTGGGCGGGGTGCGGTTGATTTCGTCCGCCAGGATGATGTTTGCAAAGACGGGCCCGCGAACGAACCGGAAAATGCGCTTTCCCGTCGTGTGATCTTCCTCCAGCACATCGCTGCCGGTAATGTCCGCCGGCATCAGGTCCGGGGTAAACTGAATGCGCTTGAAGGAAAGGCCGATCATCGACGACATGGTGGAAATCATCATCGTCTTCGCCAAACCCGGCACTCCCTCCAGGATGCAGTGCCCCCGGCACAGCAGGGTGATGACGAGCTGCTCAAACGCCTCGTCCATCCCCACAATGACCCGGCCCATCTCAGTTCGAAGTTGAATGATATCGCCCTGAAGTGCCTCGACAGCGGCAATATCACCGGCAGGAACGCTCTCAACGGGTAAGGTCATTCGGCATCTCTCCCCTGGGTTTGATCTTCGCTCGTGACGGATCGTAAAAAGTAAAGACAAGGATACCAAGCTTTCGTTGATTTGTTTGCAAGAAAAGAGCAATTCGGGATGAATCATGCGAATCCCGATAAAAACCGCTGGTCCAATCCATGAGGTCCATGCTCTATTCCGGCATGCAGCCCCACCCCAGAATCGGCGTCGCGATCTTCGGCCTCAATGGGCACCAGGTTCATCGCGCACTGATCGGGCATCCCCGCGCGGTACTGGTCGCGGGGGGCGCCTGTCGGCGGGAGGATCTACCCTCGGAAATGCCGGATCGTGATACGATTCCCTGCTACGCCACCCTGGACGACCTGCTCGAGGACGACCGGATCGATCTCGTCTCACTCTGCTCCCCCCGTCGCGCGGATCAGGCCCGGCACGCAATCAAGTGCCTCGAAAAGGGGAAGCATGTCTATGCGGAAAAGCCCTGTGCGACTACCGAAGGTGACCTCGACGCGATTATCGAGACTGCCGGGCGCACCGGGCGGACTTTTCACGAGATGGCGGGAACCGCTTTTGATCAGCCGTACTTCGCCATGCGTAACCTGGTCCGGGCCGGAACCATTGGCGACGTGGTGCAGGTATTCGCCCAGAAATCCTACCCCTACATGGACGCACGCCCCCAGGATGAGGCGGTCGACGGAGGGCTCATCTGCCAGAACGGCGTCCACGCACTACGCTTTGTCGAACAGGTCGGCGGAAAAAGAATCTCTTTGATATCCGCCATCGAAACAAGCTATGGAAATCCGAAACCCGGCGGCCTGATGATGGCAAGCGCAATGAACATGACCCTCGAAGGGGGAGGCATTGCGACCGCGATTGCAAATTATCTCAACTCGAACGAATTCGGATCCTGGGGAAACGAAGTCCTTCGTATCTTCGGAACTCTCGGGTTCGTCGAGGCCACGCGCGGCGGACGGAGCACACATCTTTACCTCGCGGAGAAAGACTGCGGCCCCCTCGATGCAACTGGGCCCGGATATGACTGGTTCGGAGGAGTACTGGACGACATCGAGGGCAGAAGCTCTCTCCCCGTTGATCTGGAGGGGGAATTGCACCCGACCCGAATGGCAATTCGGGCGAAAAAGTCAACATTCTGATATCTCACCTCTGCCGACTCCGGCGCATCCGGACGGGAGATTCCGGGTTGCATGTGCCGAAAATGAACGTATAGTAATAAGCAGAGGTTTCGAGAGGGAAATCCGTGCGGCGATATCCAATCGCCGGATTGTTATTCCAAGCATTGGACGAAGATGGTTCGAATTTTTTTTGATTCAGATCTTCGGGAGAAGTGTCCCGAGTTCTGCGTAGGTTTGGTTTCCGCGGAAGTCGAAAACAGCCCGTCAAGTCAGGCTTTGTGGGAAGATATTGACGAGGCCTGCGCCAGAGTTTTCAAAAACCTTACCGTCCCGAAAATAAATCAGCATCCAGCCATTGCCGCGACGCGGGCCGCCTACAAAGCGTGCGGCAAGGATCCGAATCGGTACCGCCCCTCCGCGGAGGCCCTGCGTCGCCGCCTGGTCCAGGGCAAGGGTCTGCACCAGGTCAACACGCTCGTCGACGTGGTGAATCTTCTCTCCCTGGAAACGGGAGCCAGCATCGGCGGCTTTGACGCAACCCGGGTCACCGGCGATCTCACCTGGGGCATCGGTAGAGAGGGAGAACTCTACGAGGCGATAGGACGGGGCAAACTGAATGTTGGAAAGCTGCCCGTGTTGCGTGATGAGGAAGGTCCGATAGGTACCCCGACCAGTGATCACGAGCGCACGAAAATTGTGATGGATACCACCCGAATTCTCCTGAACATCAACAGCTTCCGGGGTCCGACCGGGCTCAACGAGGCCGTGGATCGAGCCATTCAGCTCCTCGAGCTTCACGCCGGCCTCGCCAACTCCGAAACCAGCATCCTCTCCCCGAACGGGCATTCACCCGTGAGCGTGGACGGAAAGTAAAGAGAGAGTTCGCAGTAGCGACACCGCGCGCGAACGCAGACACTCATTCGACTCTAGCCCGCATAGTTCTCCCGTTGCATCCGTAGCGGGATGGCTACATCTCCTGTGCGTGGATTCGAAAGGACTGGTCGTTTTCAGGACCGGGAATCACCTGGAAGTGCATTGTGCCTCCGTTTCCGGTCAACCTCAGGCCGGTATCCAACCACGCATTTGTATCAGATCTCGAATCGAGGGCGTACTCGACTCCCACCTGGCTGTCAAAAGCCACTGAAACAGTTCCCATCGATACGTCGAGCTGCTCCAGTATCGCCGGGCGGAAATCCAGGGCGATGGCCACCTCCAGTCGGGTGTCGTCACCGTCCAGCACCGGCGGTGATTCTGAAAAAATTTCATCCTCCGAGCTGCGAGGCGTCATCGCATCCCCCATGGAATCCGCCGAGTTCGGAATCAGAATCAAGCCGAAGTTCTCCGCGGGATCCGATAACCAGAGGTTGGCCGCGTTTCGCACATCAATGGTGGCGGTCGTTGAACTCTGGCCCAGGAATCCGCTCCCGATGGAAGTGGCCTCAAAGTCTGCATCCGGTTCCGGTCCGTTTCCGCCGCCGAACTGAGCCCACGTCGCGGTAGCCTCATCCCAGTTGCTCAACATTCGATGCACGGTGAAATTCACGTCGCGCAGGGAGTCCGGCTGCGCCGGCGCCTCGATTACAAGATCGGCCCGGGTAAACACAAAGTCGCCTCCACCGCGATCGAGGCCATCCAGCATGAGCTCGCCCAACCCGAATTTGTACAACGCATAGTGGCGCTGTCCGGTACCGTCAAAAAGACTGGTTGAACCCTGGTCGCCCGTCCCGGGGTTGTGAGGCGCCCCTTCCAGAACCGAGGTATCCTCGATCGGCTCGAGGATTCCCGGCGCCTGGCCGGCAGCGCCACCGAAAACGGATACCCAAAGATCGTCGGCGCTGATGATTCCCGGACTCTGCTCGCGGGATTGCAAGATCAGTTCGTCGTCGAAAAAGCCGGATGGTGAAACATACCCTGCATCGGGATACGCGGGATTCAGACGGCCGCGCGGGACACATATGATTCCGTGGTTGCGGCCCGGGTTCTGCCTCCAATACTGAAAAAGACGGCTCAAATCGAACCGGTCCGCCCGTTGGGGAAATCCGTCGATATTCTTTTCGTTGAATCCGAATGCGGCAACGGGGGCGGCCACGTAGTGGACTTCAGGTCGTGGCAATCCACCTCCGAATGCGCTTAGGTCTGTCGATTCGCTCCAATCCACGATCATTTGATGCACGGCAAACGAACCGTCCCCGCCGATTCTCTGGATGTCCCCCATCACGCTGGCAATGGACGAGGGGAATGTCGCGAGATCCCACTTCAACAGCACCACCGCGTTTCCGTTCGTCCCTGCGCCGGGACCGTCCGGGAACCCGATGCCGCACTTCAGAACCGTGTTGGATCCGCCTGCCCCGGCGCCGGAGTGTAAGTAGGTGTCTTCGGTCTGCTCGACTGCATTGGTCGGCACCGTGCGGGCGGTCAGCGTGGATTCGGCGGCGATCAACGCGGCGAGTACGGGGACCGCAAACGAAACGGACCCGATCGAACAGGGCATTCGATGGAAAAAACTACGCCTGTGGGAGTACGCACACATCGTATTCTGAATTACCGGTTCTCTTTCAGATGACCCGGTCATTCCCGCCGTCGACCGGAATCTGGGCTCCAGTGGTTTTCCCGAAGAGGGAACCGGCCATGGCCGCGGCAAGCGAGCCGACATCGGCGGACCGGATTTCCGTACGGAGGAGGTTCTTTCTCTTGTAGTCATCAACAGAGAGCCCATAGCTCGCGGCCCGACCGGCGAGCATTTCCTGCGTCCAGAGGCCGGTGTCGAACACCGCGTCCGGGTGCAGCATGTTTACGCGAATGCCATGGGGAGCCAGTTCCAGGGCGGCAATGCGCGCGAGTTGCGTGAGCCCCGCCTTGGCGGCCGAGTAGGCGGAAGCGCCCGGTCCCGGAGCAGGCACGTTTTTCGATGCGATCACGACCACCGCCGGATCAACGCCCTCTTTCAGAAACGGAACGCAGGATTGCAAAACGATCCGGTGACTGGTCAGGTTCAGTGAAACACTGTTTTCCCACGACTCATCATCCATTTCTTCAATCAACCGGCTCGATGTAAAGATGCCGGCGTTACTGACCAGGATATCGATACCACCAAACGTCTGCACGGTTTGCGCAACGGCATGATCCACGGACACACGATCAGTAACGTCACAGGGTATGCCCACGGCATCCGGGGAGGAAAACAATTCGGAACACTGCGGATTGATATCGAGCACCGCCACCGCGGCTCCTTGTGCGCGGAGAGCTTCGGCACAGGCCCGGCCGATACCACTGGCGCCGCCGGTTATCACCGCGATCTTTCCCTGCAATTCGGGTCCGCCGCCGGCCTTTTTCAGCTTCGCCTGCTCCAGTTCCCAGTACTCTACCTCGAAAATTTCCTGCTCCGGGAGCGATTTCCAGCCGCCCATTTTCTCGGCGGAGAGAATCGCCGATCGAGTGTGTTCGACGATGTCGGCGATAATATCCGCCTCCTTGACGTTCTGACCGAACGACAGGGTGCCCTGTCCCGGCCACACTCCCCACCGCGGAGCCGGATCAAGGCACGTCAGGCCGTTTGTCGCGTTCCGGGCGAAATAGGATTGATACTCGGCGGCGTAGGAGGAGATTGCATCCGATGCATCGCCGTTGAATACAACGGGAATGCGCTTGGTCCGGATGACATGGTCCGGGGTGAGCGGCCCGCGGGTCGAAAACGAGTCTACGCCCGAATCGTTGGAGAATACCTGCGCGTTCGCGGAAAAGTCACAACGCACAATCATCGGTTTTCCGCGGAACCCGGATACGCTGTTCCTGATACCGGCCAGCTCTTTCAATTCGTCGAGAGATAAAACCGCGGCTGGAACATCGGAACCCTCGATCCGTGCCCCCTGCTTCGCGAGGTAGTCTTCCGCCTCGGTCACCAGGCTGATCATGCGGTCGTAGCTGGTTTTCCCGTCGTCGGCAAAAGTGAAGATGCCGTGATGCATCAGGATCATGCCCTCGAATCGGCTCCAGTCCGCATCGCGTGTCATCTCGTAGACCGTGCGTGAGAGGATAAAACCGGGCATGACATATGGCACCACCAGGACCCGGTCGCCGAAGAGATCGCGAATCCGCTCCTCTCCATTCGGAGTATTGGTGATCGTTACCACCGCATCGGCATGCGTATGATCAACGAACGTGAAAGGGATGAGGGCGTGAAGAATGGCTTCCACGGATGGGTTCGGCGCCGAAGGCTCAGTCATCGCCGACCGCTGCCCCTTCACCATGTCGGTGTCGGTTAACGACTTCAATTTGGCCATTTTCAGGAGCGTGTCCATCTTCACCGGCGCAAATCCGGCCGCTTCAATGGTCGCGAGATCCCATCCGCTGCCCTTGACGTAGAGAACCTCTTCAGATTCGCCGAACAGGTTTTTTGCGTGAGCTTTTACAGAAGTGTTGCCGCCGCCGTGCAGGACAAGATCCGGGTCGGCCCCCAGCAGACGGGATGTGTAAACACGTAGCGCGAGCGCATCTCCGCCCGCTCGATTCGCTTCATCATCATTCCACAGGTTTTTCATGATCTCCTACAAATGGGGACTCATTGGGAATATAGAATCCTCGGCCAAAAAGCAAGGCTGAACAATTGCCCCAAAGTAGACATCCACCTCCGGGGGATGCGGCGCACGAAGTTACAATGAATCGAGGAAGCAGAGCGCAATGCTCGGACCTTCCGCCATTCATTGCCCTACCGTGCTCCCCGTCCCCCGGAGGTGGACGGCTACTATAACGGAGCGCCAACTCCATTCTCGACAGATGTAGATCAAGATCTATAACTCGTATCTACCTATGACTTCAAACCCGTTCGATCCCGGCCTGGAAGGCGCAATTTGCGTGGTTACCGGCGGCGCACGGGGAATTGGCGGCGCCATTGCACGCCGATTCCTGGAAACAGGCTGCACCGTGCATGTCATTGATCGTAACCGCGATCCGATCCGGAAATGGAGAGATTCCATCGGGGCCGCGGACGAAGAAATGCTGCATTGCCACCGCGCGGATGTAAGCGACGCTTCTGCAATGAGACGAATCATCGGGAAAATGGGGAAACTCGACCTCCTGGTGAACAACGCAGGTACGCCCGGGTACCGGATGTTTTCCAAATTGAACCGAAACGAATGGGACCGTTCACTACAAAACAATCTGACCGGTGCCTTCCAGTGTTCCAGGCTCGCACTGAGCAAATTGCGTAAGAGCAAGCAGGCAGCCATCGTGAATGTTTCATCGATTGAGGCGAACATGCCGGAATCCGGTACGGCGCACTACGCGGCGGCCAAAGGCGCACTGGAATCTTTTACCCGGGCCCTCGCGGTGGAACTGGGGCCGGAAAAGATCCGGGTAAATGCCGTGGCGCCCGGCGCCATTACCGTGGCGCATAACAAGGAACTGTTTGCCGATCAGAAGCTGAAGAAAATCTTCCGGGACCGGATCCCGCTGGGGGGATGCCCCGGGGAACCCGGGGATGTCGCTGACGCAATCGTCTTTCTCGCATCGCCGCTTGCAAAGTATATTACCGGCGCCACGCTGGTGGTAGACGGCGGATGGACCGTAAACGCCTAGTGTCGTGTCTCATAAATTCCTTATCTCAGGATTGGCCTCTTTTGGATGCAGAGGGGCTCTGCGCCAAAAGAGGCCAACCCCTTTGGGGCGAGGATCTTCTGGCGCACGACCGCCGCGATATTCGACAACGATGCGATGGCATCGCTTTTCGAATTTCGCGGCACCCGTGCATCCAGAATACCCTCGTCCTGAAATAAGGAAATTATGAGACACGACACTGGGAGAAACATCGAACATGCTTGAAGCCAGCCACTACTATTTCAACAAGGCCGCGGAGATTCTCGGAATCTCGGAGAAGATCAAGAGCATCCTCATCACTCCGCTGAGAGTTGTAAAGGTCGAGATCGTCACCGAAGATGACGCGGGCTGCCTGATGTCGCACATTGGATTCAGGGTCCAGCACAACCGGATGCGCGGGCCGATGAAAGGAGGCCTTCGGTATCATCCCACGATGGACGAATCGCATGCCACCGCGCTGGCAAACCTGATGACATGGAAGACCGCGCTGGTGGATATCCCGTATGGCGGCGCGAAGGGCGGCGTCAACTGCAACCCGCGCGATTTGAGCACATCTGAACTCGACCGCATTACGCGTACTTTTGTAGAGCAGATAAAGGAAGTCATCGGCCCTTCGCTCGACATACCCGCGCCGGATGTAAACACCAACTCGACGGTCATGGGATGGATCATGGATGAGTACTCAAAGTATTACGGATTCTCCCCCGGCGTGGTCACCGGAAAGCCGCTGCATCTGTTCGGTTCGCCGGGACGGGAGGAAGCGACGGGCCGCGGCGTCATGTACGTGCTCGAAGAGGCGCTCCGGGACCAGGGGAAGTCGTTGGAAAACGTCACCGTCGCGCTCCAGGGATTCGGCAATGTCGGCAGTAATGCAGCCCGGCTGGTAGCGGAAAAAGGGGCTACGATCGTAGCCGTCGCGGACCACATGGGCGGCGTTTCGAACCCCACCGGACTGGATATCCCCTCCCTGATTTCCTGGACGACCGAGCATCGGACCGTGAAAGGATTCGCCGGAGGCGAACCATTCGACAGTCCGGATGTCCTCACCTGGGATGCGGATGTGTTGATCCCGGCCGCCCTGGAAGACGTGATTACCCGGGACAATGCCGGGGATGTCCGCGCCGGACTGATCATAGAGGCGGCAAACGCCCCCGTCACGCCGGAGGCGGACGAGATTCTCAATAAAAAGGGTATCGTGGTCGTGCCCGACATCCTCGCGAATGCGGGCGGGGTTACCGTGAGCTATTTCGAATGGGCACAGAATATACAGCAGTTCCGGTGGGAGTTGGATCGCGTGAACATGGAATTGTCCAAGATCATGCGCCGGGCATACGACGGGGTGCGAAAGCTGGCCGCGTCGAGGTCGCTGGATCTTCGAACGGCCGCCTTCCTGCTCGCAATCCAGAGAGTCGGACAGGCCGCCATGGCACGCCGTCACATTCGGGAAAATGTTCCCACGTTGGACTGAGATTGTCCGAATCTTGACGAAAAACATCGTTGATGGTAGCGTTGGATCCGGAAGCGCATGATTCAGAGCGAAAAGTACAAAGATCCGTTTACGGCCGAAGAGTTGAAGCTGTTCGATCGGGACGGATACGCGATTCTGCGAAATCTTTTTTCGGCGGGTGAACTCTCGCCCCTGGCGGATTATTTTCATGAGGAGGCGGTCGCCGGCCGCCAGGTTGAGAAGTACTGGAACCCGAACCCGGACGCCGATGATCCACTGGAGCGCTTTCCGCGCGTCATGCACCCGCACCGGTACCACGAATTGTCGAAAAAGCTCCTTCTGGATTCGCGATTGGAAACGGCATTGAGAGTTCTTCTCGGCGAAGAACCGCTGGCGGGACAGAGCATGTTTTATTTCAAACCGCCCGGTGCCCGCGGTCAGGCCTTACACCAGGACAACCGCGCCCTCCAGGTCAGGCCCGGCACATGCTTTGCCGCGTGGATTGCCATAGACCCCTCTACCGAAGAGAACGGCTGCCTCCACGTCGTGCCCGGCACACACCGGATCGACCTCGTATGTCCGGGTGTCGCAGACCGTTCCATCAGCAGTACGGCCCATGCGCTGGACGTTCCGGAGGGAGCCGAACTCGTGCCGGTGCCGCTGGACGCGGGCGACGTCCTGTTTTTTAATGGAAGCCTTATTCATGGCTCCCGACCGAATACACACTCTACCCAGTGGCGGCGCGCATATATTCTTCATTACCTCCCGGAGAGTTCCGAAAGCTGCGCCGGGCATTTTGCGCCTCTGATGGACTTCCGGGGCAAATACCGGGGTATTGAAAAGACGGAAGGCGGCGGACCGTGCGGCGGCGAATACCTGCCGAGAGAACTCCGGCCGTCGGCACAAGGGTACTGATCCGGACGGCAAGTCTCCATCCTCGCCCTTTCGGGCCATTCGAATCGCTGACGCGCGGCATCCAGTCGCGCAAAAGTCTATAAAACCACTGAGTCAGGGCATCTATTCCGAAAATGACAATCATTACCCTGTCTCACGTGGGACAGGGGTTTCCGTGTATCTTAATCCCAATCCTTATACGCAATCTTAGTCGATTAGGATTGTGATCAGGATTGGGATTAGGATTAAAAAAAATCGGAAGGTTCGGAATCACGGTTTCAGGTCATCAGGACCACGGGGGTTCTCACACGGGACAGGGGGTTCGGTTTATCTTAATCCCAATCATTATCCCGGTTTAATGAAAAGCGGACGACCCAATGGTGTAAGATTTAAAGGCCAATCCAAATCGTTAACACCATAACATAGGAGGTCGTCCGATGATGAGTTTGGCATATATGGG
>Ga0315336_1007022_pt1 | contig 11105 bp, 10 predicted proteins | sample ASW5metaG_FD_204512 | JGI IMG/M metagenome (GOLD analysis project Ga0315336, IMG submission 204512) | Ammonia-oxidizing marine archaeal communities from Monterey Bay, California, United States - ASW #5 | ecosystem: Environmental > Aquatic > Marine > Intertidal zone | place: USA: California... | reverse complement strand
GTTCCACTTTTGAGGATGCATTTGTGGCTGTCCAGGACGGCGCCGCTCTGCTTGCTATGATTCCGGTAGAAAACTCAGTGATTGGCAGAGTTGCAGATATACATCATTTGTTGCCGGACGCTGGCTTGTTTATTGTTGGCGAACACTTCCAGCGTGTAAATCACCAGCTGGCAGCGGTTAAAGGCGCGGCTCTGGCAGACGTTAAGCAGGTTAAGAGCCAGTTACCGGCCTTGTCGCAGTGTCGCAAGTTTATTAGTTCCCACAAACTGTCTCAGATCGTTGCTGCTGATACCGCAGGCGCGGCCCAAGATGTTGCTACGCAGGGTAATCCAGAAATTGCAGCCATAGCATCACCACTGGCAGCTGAGATATACGGTCTTGAAATTATTGCGTCTAACATAGAAGACGAGGACCACAACACGACTCGGTTTGTGATTATGTCTAAACAACCCGACGTACCTCATCGTGGCTCTGTTGCAGTGATTACATCTTTCGTATTTCGTGTCCGAAATGTGCCATCAGCCCTATACAAAGCCATGGGAGGGTTTGCGACCAATGGTGTGAATATGACAAAGTTAGAGAGCTATTTGGCGGATGGACGCTTTACTGCGGCTCAGTTTTATGCCGACGTAGAAGGCCACCCTGATGAAAATCCGATTAAACTCGCACTAGAGGAGTTGGAATTCTATTCCAAGGAGGTCAAGATACTCGGCACATATCCAGCCCATCCTTATCGATTTGAGGCCGAGCAAAAAGGAGATTAACATCAAACGCCCGGTTTAGATCTTGTTATCGAACCATGATTGAATGAGATGTCGGGCGATTGAATTCCGATTGGGAAGTTTACGGCCTGGTTTGTTGTCGGTCATTTCACCGAAAGTAGAAAGGTCTTCTCTGGTGAACCAATCGCAGAACTCTAGCTCATTGTCGCGTAGATGAATGTCTGTAGTAAGGGCACGCGCCGCAAAACCTAACATAATCGATGCGGGAAACGGCCACGGTTGGGATCCTTGGTATCGAATGTCAGCTACCCGTATTCCGGTTTCCTCAAGAGCCTCGCGAGCGACAGCGTCTTCCAAGGACTCTCCCGGTTCAACAAAACCGGCAATTAATGAATGCATGCCATCAGGCCAATGTTTCTGTCGACCAAGGAGGCAATGATCACCACGGGGGTCCGTGATAATCGTAATGACAGCAGGGTCGGTTCTTGGAAAAACCTTATGGCCGCAGGTTTCATCTGTACAAGTTCGAACATGTCCGCTCTCCCCTGAGACGGACTGCTTTCCACAGCGGCTGCAGTGGCCGTGGTTTTCATGCCAGATGATCATGCCCCGGGCATAACACAGTAACGCCGCCTCATCTTCCGGCAGCAAAGTAACAACCTGTTGAAGGGAAAGAAACTCACCATCGACGCCGAGAGTGGGCGGGGCGTCGCCATCAGGTAATTTTATGGCGAACCATGGGGTTTGGTTGTAGAGACCCAGGAAAATCGGGTTGGTTCCATCATCCAATAGGCTAGAAATATGCTTGTAGTGAACGACCTGTGCTGTTGGTTCTTGATTGAAGAGATTACGTCTTTGCCAAAATGGAATGAACCTTGCATCATCACACGTTAAGAATTTCTCAACCTTATTTTTGTCCGTACGGAACACGGCGGCCCGATCAATAGAGCCTCCTCCATAACTGATTTTGATTAGGCTATCTTCCAAAAAAGTTTTCCTTCAACTGCGATGATAAGGATGCCCGGCCAGTATGGAATGTGCCCTGTACAATTGTTCTGCAATTAGAGCCCGAACAAGCATATGGGGCCACACCATGTCGCCCAACGACATAACAAAATTAGCCTTGGCAATAACTTCGGGAGCATGACCATCGGCACCACCAATAAGAAAGGCTAATTTGCGGACCCCAGATTCTCTCCATTTGGAAATTTGTACTGCAAAGCCCTCGCTTGAGAGTTTTTTACCCTTTTCCTCGAGTGCAACTTTATAGATGTTGGGAGGCAAGGACGCAAAAAGGCGGCGGCCCTCTTCGTTGACGCGGTCCTGTGTCGTGAGAACTTTCTTGAAGGTTATTTCCTTGAGACTTACATCCCAGGAGAGCCTATGGGTATAGGTGTTGAAAAGGTCCAGTTCCGGACCTGCTCTTAAGCGGCCTACCCCTGCAATGACAATTTCCAAGAACGACTACTTCTATAGAACCTGCGCTGTCGCGCCGGTCAATTGATCATTTTCTAAAAGCTCAGATGGGGTTGTGGACCAGATTTTTTCCAAGTTGTAATGCGCTCGAATTTCGGGCTGAAATAGATGGATAATGATATCTCCTATATCAACAAGAACCCAATTACATTGAGGGGCACCTTCAATTCGTGGCTGCACGCCAGCTGACTTTAATTTTTCAACAAGATGTTTGGTCATTGCACTGACTAGACGTGCTGAATTACCGGATGCCACGATCAACAGGTCAGCAATACTGGACTTTCCGACCAGGTCTAGGGAAACAATATTATCGGCCTTGTCATTCTCGAGTGAAGACAAAATAGTTGCGACCAATTGGTCAAGATCGAGCGATTTTTCGTTATTGTTTATAACTGCTTCCTTATTGTTTCTGGCTTAGGCCACTTAGAATTTTTTCAATTACATAATATCATTTCTTTACGGGTTCTCGAATTCTTGTTGACGATGCGCTGTGTCTCACGATTGGTAGAAACATCCAAGCAGGTGTTCCTCTTTTATTAAGTGCTTTGCCAATGCGCACTGTATGTCGAAACCGAGCAAATCGCTGTGCTGCCCTTGATGCTAGGGCTCTATAAGAATAGGGGCTGCGGTCAAAAATCGCAACGCAGGCCACTCGAAATAGTTTTGGCCATTGGCGCCACAGGTGTATTTCTACTAAATTGTCTGCGCCCATGAGCCATACAAAAGATGCGCAAGGGAATCTTCTTCTTAATGCTGACAAGGTATCTGCGGTGCATCGCGTTCCTATATCGGCTTCCATCGACGTAACCGCAATGCGACGATCATTAACGATTGCGCGAGCGCTGCTTACTCGGGTGTGTAAAGGTGCCATCCCCGATAGAGGCTTAAAGGGGTTATGCGGGGTGACTAGCCACCACACCTGATCGAGCTGCAATCGCTTCAGTGCTTCCTGAGTGATGTGAATGTGCCCGTGATGGGCCGGATTAAAAGATCCACCTAGCAATCCGATGCGAAGGCGTCTGCGGTCTCCGGGAATGGTCGCGAATGTCAAATGCTGAGCCTAGTTAGGTCCGGATCTGACCGTTGCCGCGGACCTTATATTTAAACGTAGTCAGTTGCTCGACACCTACAGGCCCCCGTGCATGGAGTTTGCCAGTTGCTATCCCAATTTCCGCACCCATTCCGAACTCACCACCGTCAGCAAATTGTGTTGATGTATTGTGCATAACGATTGCGCTTGGTATCTCGTCCATGAACCGTTCTGCAGCTTCCACATTTTCCGTAATAATAGATTCTGTGTGATCCGAAGAATGGTCGATTACGTGGGAAATAGCCTCGTCGATTCCTGAAACTATTTTTATGGCTACGATCGAATCGAGATACTCGGTATCCCAGTCCGCTGTTGTTGCTGCCTTCACCCTGTTGTCTAGTTTAGCGACACTCTCATCTCCTCTCACCTCACAGCCGGCTGTTAGTAGGTTCTCGACCAAAGTTGGTGTTAGAGAATCCGTTAAACTTTGGTCAACCAGTATGGTTTCTGTGGCTCCACATATGCCTGGACGCCGCATTTTTGCATTGACTGCAATTTTTAGTGCTTTGGCTGGATCAGCCTCACCATGAATGTAGGTGTGACAAAGACCAATTAAATGCTGAAAGGTTGGAATCCTGCTTTCTTGAGTGATCCTTTCGGTTAATGCCTTGCCACCGCGCGGCACTATTACGTCTATGTATTCGGTCATTGTCAGCATTTTGCCAACAGCGGCTCGGTCTATTGTTGGCACCATCTGAATGTGGTTTCCAGATAAGGCAGCAATTTTCAATCCATCCTTTAGACACTCCAGGATTGCTCTGGACGAATGGTAACTTTCTGATCCACCACGCAGAATACAGGTGTTTCCAGACTTGAGGCATAAGGCACCCGCATCGGCTGTGACATTTGGCCGGGATTCGTAAATTACTCCTATTACCCCCAAAGGTGTTCGTACGCGGGAAATTCGGAGTCCATTAGGGCGATCCCACTCCGCAATGGTTGTTCCTATGGGATCCTCCAAAGCTGCAATGGCTTCTAGTCCTTTTGCCATTGTCTCGATCCGGTCGTCGGTAAGTGTTAGCCGATCTATTAGGGCTGCGTTCAGCTTGTTTGCTTCCCCAGCTTTAAGGTCTATGAGGTTTTGGCTCTTCAAGTAATCTTTTTTTACCCGTATTTGATCTGCCGCGGAAACCAAGGCTATATTTTTTTGTGCGGCTGGCGTCTGGGCCAACTCGCGCGCGGCTTTTCGTGCCCGGTTTCCAAGGTCTTCCATAACAGAATCAAAATCATTTTTATTTTGCAGTGCCGCGCTCATCGCGGTTTCCTCAATTTGCGGTCCCAAATAAGTGTCATAAGTAATAGCACAAAAGCGACTTACTTGCCGATGACCAGGTCATCCCGATGAATAAGCTCCTCACGCCCACGGTAGCCAAGTAATCCCTCAATAGCATCGCTTTGACAACCCATAATAATCCGCGCGTCCTCAGCCGAGTAAGCGCAAATTCCCTTGCCAAGCACATCACCGTTTGTTGTCAGAATAGACACCGCATCGCCACGGTGGAAGTTGCCCTCAACGCTAATTACACCGGCAGGGAGTAAGCTCTTACCGTTCTCTAGTGCCGTGGAGGCACCCTGGTCAACAAGAATGGCTCCCAGCGGTTGCAAAACGCCGCCAATCCATTTTTTCCTAGCGGTGCGAGGTTCAGCACTGGCTTCAAACCACGTACAATCTCCACCGTTTTCTAAAGCTGCAATGGGATTGAGATTTCGGCCCGGAGCTATAACAAGGTGGCACCCGGCTGCCATGCAAATTTCCGCAGCACTTAATTTAGTTTCCATTCCACCTGTTCCATGACCTGGTTGGGCAGCCCCGGCCATTGCCTTTATTTCCGGAGTAATTTCAGTGACAAGAGGAACAAGCTTGGCATCTTTGTTCTGAGACGGATCGGCAGTGTATAGGCCGTCGGTGTCGGAAAGTAGCACCAGGGTGTCCGCACCTGTCATTTGTGCGACTCGTGCCGCGAGACGATCATTGTCACCAAAACGGATTTCTTGAGTGGCAACTGTGTCGTTTTCATTAACAATTGGAACTGTCCCCAATTTAAGCAAAGTATCAAGAGTATTTCGAGCATTGAGGTATTGGCGTCGATTTTCGGTGTTGTCTATTGTTAAGAGAACTTGTGCGACGGTTATTCCATGTTGGTCGAATGAGTCTTGATATGCTTGTATCAGGCGGACTTGGCCAGTCGCGGCTGCCGCCTGCTTGTCTTCCAGTCTTAACGAGCGGTCGCCGATACCTAGAGGTTGCCGTCCAATAGCGATGGCCCCTGAGGTGACAATTAGGACTTCCTGTCCCAGATCTTTGCACGCCGCGATGTCGTCAACCAACGCATCTAACCAGGTGCGATGCAGCTCACCCGTCTTTTCTTCGACGAGGAGTACGGATCCGATCTTTATTACAAGACGCTGAGCGTGTGTGTGCGAGAGCCCGTGGGTTGTGGAGCTCATGATTTGGCTCCTTCTTCGTTTGCAGCTTCAGCGTTCTTATTCATTTTGTTATCTTTTTGAAATGAGCTCGCCAGTGCATTGGTGATACTCTTTAGACCTTCGCCGCTCGCTCCCGATAAAAGATAAACAGGGCTATTAGCAACCTTTTTTAAAACTTCGCATTTTTGTCGGCGCAGATCACTGTTTAACGCATCACATTTGTTAAGGGCCACCAGTTCGAGTTTAGTTGCTAATCCGGCTCCGTAGGATTGTAATTCGCGGCGGACTGTTTTGTAAGCTCCCTCAATGTCTTCCAATGTGCCATCTATGAGATGGAGTAGCACTCCGCATCGCTCTACATGACCTAAGAAGCGATCACCGAGACCAGCGCCTCGATGCGCACCTGCAATTAATCCCGGTATATCGGCAATAATATACTCCATTCCGTCGACATAGGTGACACCCAGGTTAGGATGCAGTGTTGTGAACGGATATTCTCCGATCTTTGGCCGGGCACGGGTTGCTGCGCCTAGAAAGGTGGATTTGCCTGCATTGGGAAGACCAACCAAGCCAATATCTGCTATTAATTTGAGTCTCAGCCACACCCACACTTCCTCACCAGGGTAGCCAGGATTAGCATTCCGAGGAGTTTGATTTGTGGAACTTTTAAAGTGTGTGTTTCCAAACCCACCGTTTCCACCCCTCACAAGAATCATAGACTGATTTAAATCAGCTAAGTCAACTAGCAATGTCTGCTTGTCATCCAATAAGATCTGTGTGCCAACGGGCACAACAATAATCAGATCATTTCCATTGCCACCGGTTTTGTTTTTCCCCTGTCCATCCTTTCCACGCTCTGCTTTGAAATGTTGGTTATACCGGAAGTCAACAAGAGTGTTGAGGTTGTCGACGGCCTTTATAACTACGTTTCCACCGCGTCCACCATTGCCGCCATCGGGTCCGCCGAATTCCACATTCTTCTCGCGCCTGAAGGCAACGCATCCGTTACCGCCGTCGCCAGCTTTCATGTAAATTTTTACCTGATCGAGAAACTTCATGGCACCGCCACCCGGTATTCAAGCGTGTCGTCAATAAAAAAGGGGAATGGACGTCCATTCCCCTACATCTCACAAGAAAGTGAGGCAGACGTCTGTGAATATCTCTTCCTAAGCCGCCGGGTCTACGGATACAAATGTCCTCCCGTTGCGCCCCTTCTTGAAGCTCACTTTACCTTCAACGAGTGCAAAAATGGTATAATCTCTTCCCAGCCCGACATTTTCTCCCGGATGCCATTTTGTGCCACGTTGTCGCAAGATAATGTTGCCTGGAAGTACGGGCTGTCCGCCTGATTTCTTAATACCAAGACGTTTGCCAATTGTATCTCGGCCGTTTCTAGAGCTGCCGCCGGATTTCTTATGAGCCATAGTGGGGTCTCCTTATTCTTTTGGAGCTGCGGTTTTCTTAGCCGGCTTTTTGCTTGGCGACTTTACCACGCTCTTTTTCTTTGCAGCCACTTTTGCCGTGGCCTCAGGTTTTGTTGCCTTTGCAGCGGCTTTGGATGAAGTTGCCTTGCTTGAACTGGCTTTGTCCTTGAGCAGAATATCAGTGATTTGAACTAAGGTTAAGCTTTGCCGGTGTCCCTGTGTTCTGCGGTAGTTTTTGCGGCGTTTCTTCTTGAAAATATTTTCCTTGTCCCCAAGTACTTGCCGCAGAACTTTTGCCTGAACGCTAGCCCCAGATACTGCTGGGGTGCCGACTTTATCCCCAACCATGAGCACGTCGTCGAAGATTACTGCGTCGTCAGCACCGCCGGGGAGCTTTTCGACAGTTATGGTGTCGTTCTTGGCTACCCTATACTGTTTGCCGCCTGTCCTAATGACCGCGAACATGGCATCAGCTCCTTTTACAAAGAAAACCGCGGGCTTTCAGCCCGCGTGAATGCGTGGTGAATATACGTATTGATCGCATTAAGTCAACGATTTGAGGTTTTGATCATCCATAGCAGTTTTGTTCTTTGACCATAAATATCTCGTAACAACCATTTTCCTGTGCTTTGCGGTTTCCCTTGGCCGAATTAACGGTTGGTGCCGGTTGCGGCTAGGCGGACCTTTAGTTAATCTCCGCGCATACTTGCCGAAAGTTGACTTCTTTAGGAGAGGTGCCGGAGTGGTCGAACGGGGCGGTCTCGAAAACCGTTGTGCGCGTGAGCGCACCGTGGGTTCGAATCCCACCCTCTCCGCCAATGAATCGTCGTCCCTTCTGGACCGGTATTTCTCTTGGTTGAAACGAATATGATCAAACTTTGTGACTCAGCGTTATCGGGTAATTGCCACAAGGTGCGCATGATGCTCGGTTTCCTCGACATCGACCATGAACTCGTGCCGGTCAACTGGGCGACGGGCGAACACAAGAGCGAGTCATACATGGTGGTCAATCCGCGCGCGCAGATTCCCGCCATCGATGACGCCGGTGCGGTCATCTGGGACAGCCAGGCCATCCTCGCCTATCTGGCGCGGCGCTATGACACGTCCGGACAATGGTTTCCCGAGGACCCACTCACCCTGACCCGTGTCATGCAATGGCTGATGCTCGCCAACGAGGAAATCGCCGCGCTGGCTTGGGCCAGGGTCACCGTGGTGATGAAAAAACCGCGCGACGGGTTAGCTGTGTTGCAAAATAAGGGCCGGACCGGAATTGCCATTCTCAATAGCGCACTGGCCGAGATCCAATGGCTCGCCGGAACGGACAATCCTACCATCGGTGATGTGGCATGTTTTCCATACACTGGTATGGCCGAACAGGGGGAGATAAGTCTCAAAGACTTTTCCCATGTGGACCGCTCGATTGCGGACATCAAAGCTTTGCCGCGTTACACTCCTATGCCAGGGCTTTGAGAACGGAGGTGTTCCTGATGCGCATACTTACCGTTCTTATTCTTGTCTTGTTCAGCACTTCTCTGCGGAAGATAAAACTACGGACCAATTGTATCCAATTATAAATTAAGCAGCCTAGGTAGGCCCTAATTATGAAACTGCCAAGCAAAACCCTACTCGCTCTTGGTCTAATGCTTTACACATCACATACGGCAATAGCCGAAGGAGTTTTGGTCCTTGGCGCAACCGGCCAACTGGGTGCCCGAATTACTAAGTCTTTGCTAGACAGAGGTGAACAGGTTACCGCATTTGTGCGACATTCGTCCGACCGTAGCCGACTAGAGGGGCTAAACATTGAGTACGTAGTAGGAGATATACTTGACGAAGAAAGTGTTGCGGTAGCTTTTAGCGGCCGGTCTTATCGAGTCATAATTAATGCGGTCCGAGGGCCTACCGAAATTGTTAATTTCTACAAGGATAGTAGTCTAATAATTAGCAAGCACGCTCAGCAGGCTAGTGTAAAGCAGATCATACATCACGGTGCGGTTGGTGCTGGCTCAAACATGAAACTACACCCAAATGTGCCGTGGGAAAATCCTCCTCGTCAAGGCATTCCGAGTCTAGTGGAGCGGATGCTAGATCATGGCGTAGCAGAGGAAGTTTTCTTTTCTTCCGGTATTCCAACCACCATTATTCGTAACAGCCGTGTCTGGCCTGATGAAACGCCAGCATCGGGTCAGGCTACTCTGACGGAAGACCGTTCGGTCCTCACCCCGATTACACGTATCGACCTCGCCCGTTTTACAATGGATTGTCTCGACAATAAAGCCTGTTTCGGTAAAGTGTATCATAACAAGGACGAAAGCTTAGCATGGCCACCCCCGAGTTTTGTTTTTGATGAAAATTAAAGGTGGCGAGACGGCGTCTCAACACAAAGAATAGATTTAATAACGTTCTTACTGTTTGTAAAAAGAGAGGTTGGTTATGCCCACACTAGCTCGTCGTAAGCTGCTCGGCGCGACCGCCGCGGCTGGTTCAATATTCCTGTCTAACATAAAGGCCCACGCAAAGTTTGCCGGAGATGTCCAACTGCGAGGCCAGATTGGTAGGCTCGAACGGCTACCGACACGGGACCTTGAAAGTTTAGAAGATTTTCGGACCTCCTTGCGTGATTTTACAAATACTGATTTCCAACGGGCTGCAACGCGGCGAGTCCGGCACATTTTTAGAGAAGCCGGTCTCAATCCCCGGGAAGAGATTTCCATGGAAGAGGTGGTTTCAATGCTGGAAGCAGATCCCATTATAATGGGGCAGACCCATGCTTGGATTACCAGTCAGCTTGCTATGTGGCGGGATCTACAGAACGCATTTCATAGTGATGCAGACCGCTATCTGTCCGAAATGGATAGCGCCGACAAATCTGGGCCGGGCATGCTCGAGCTGAACCCAGATATGGAGATTCCGCCCTATACAGCATGGGAAATTCACAACCAGCCAGGCGGCTATGTAGGCGATCCTTTTGCCGGTCACATGTATCACTACGGCACGAATAATCTTTATATTCACAGTAACGATCAGGATGCGCGGCATGCCGCTATTGCTGCTGCTGCCCCAGTTCCCGAAGATAAAAAGGTAATACGATGCCTCGACCTTGGTTGCAGCGTCGGGCAGAGCGCAATCGGGCTTAAAGAAAGGTTCCCTGACGCTGAGGTGTGGGGCATCGACGTCGGTGGACCCATGGTGCGCTATGCCCACATGCGGTCAGCAGACCTCGGGATTGACGTCAATTTTGCTCAGCGTTTAGCCGAAGATACTAAATTCCCTGACAATCACTTTGATATTATTAATGCCCAAATCCTTTTTCATGAAGTTACCATCGCTGCCGCTAACGAGATTATTCGCGAAGCTCATCGCGTTCTGAGGCCAGGTGGCAGGTTCTTGGCACTTGATGGCGCCTTCCTGGTGCGTCAGCCACGTAAAACGGCCTACAACCGGTGGAAGACCTGGTGGACCGACCAGTGGAATACAGAAGTCCATTACATCCCGTATTCCGAATACGACTTCACCAGTGCCTTCAGATCTGCTGGCTTTAATGTGGGTTCTACCAAGGGGCCAAATTACTCCGGTGGTACATCTCACATCGAGTATGACACTAGCCACGATTATATTGTTGGTATCAAGCCAGTTTAGGATGTCTTCTGGAGTAGGGGGGCTTGCCTACGGGTGTGCATTGCATGCCCCTCTTGCCGAGCCGGGGCGGCGGTTTTTTCGATTGGGTTACACAGGACGACTGAGGCACTATCCTCTTGGGCCTTTTCTAGCTGGCGCTCTTAGTGCCTTACTGAGAATATTGATAGCCCCACCGCCCAAGTAGGTATCGAAGGCAATCATAACACGTTCAGCAGCACTCATGTCGTAACGCACATTCATCAGACGTTTGGCTTTAGCCCGAAGTCCATCCCGGGAGACTGGATTAGTATGATCTCCCAACGGGTAAACCACCTTCTCCGTCAGCGT
>Ga0315336_1007021_pt1 | contig 11105 bp, 8 predicted proteins | sample ASW5metaG_FD_204512 | JGI IMG/M metagenome (GOLD analysis project Ga0315336, IMG submission 204512) | Ammonia-oxidizing marine archaeal communities from Monterey Bay, California, United States - ASW #5 | ecosystem: Environmental > Aquatic > Marine > Intertidal zone | place: USA: California... | reverse complement strand
GCCCGCCTGTAGTTCAATCACGTCGTTTGTCAGCATGCCCTGAAGGAATTTCAAGTACTCCTTGCCCGAAAGCCTGAGCTTCCCACGGTGTGAGAGGTCCGTAACGCCCGCTCCTTTTTTTACCGCCCGATATTCCTTAAGAGTATCGCCGTAGTCATTGGGCAAAAGTAGGTCACCCGAGTCAATGAAGCTCGCGCCTAATGCGAGGTGGGTATCGTGAAGAAGCAGTTGTTTCATAAACATTTCCGTTAGTTTTTTGTAAGGTAGTAGAACTATTTTACCCCCTACTAGCCTAAAGAGTACCGGGGCGGCATGCAAATCTGAATCCTTCCAGGATAATAAGCTATCTAAAAGGCGTCTTTTATTATCAGGCTTAAGGTCATAACTTGAAAATCTTGACTTCAAATGTAGTATAAAGCGAAGAAAACAGGAGAGGTTGATAAATGACAGACATATCAGAGCTTAAAAGCAGACACAAAGTTGTAATAATGGGGTCGGGACCGGCGGGATTGACGGCCGCCCTCTATACGGCCAGAGCCAACCTGGAGCCCGTGGTGTTCGAAGGGCTTGAAGCGGGCGGCCAGCTCACGCTGACAACGGACGTCGAGAACTATCCGGGCTTCCCTGAGGGCGTAATGGGACCCGAGTTGATGAACGCTATGAGGGAGCAGGCTGTCAGGTTCGGCGCGCTGTCCGTAATGGCAGAGATATCGTCGGTCGATCTGTCAAAGAGGCCTTTCAAAGTGGTATCCGGGGACAGGGAGCTTGAAGCGGATACATTTATTATAGCTTCGGGCGCGTCGGCCAAGATGCTCGGGCTTGACTCGGAAAAAGAGCTTTTAGGACACGGCGTTTCAACGTGCGCGACGTGCGACGGATTCTTCTTTAAAGACAAAGAGCTTCTGGTCGTAGGCGGCGGGGACAGCGCGGTTGAAGAAGGGGCTTTCCTTACCAAGTTCGCGTCCAAGGTAAGCATTGTGCACAGAAGAGACCAGCTGAGGGCGTCAAAGATTTTGCAGGAAAGGGCGTTTAATAACGAGAAGATGGATTTTATCTGGGACTCCGAGGTCCTTGAAATACTGGGCGACAAGCAGGGCGGCGTGAGAGGCGCTAAGCTCAGGAACGTAAAGACCGGAGAGGTTACAGAGAAAGAGGCAGAGGGCGTATTCGTAGCGATCGGCCATAACCCCAACACCCAGTTATTTAAAGGGCATCTCGACATGGACGAGGTCGGGTATTTAATCACGAAAGACGGAAGCACCGAAACCAATGTGCCCGGAGTGTTCGCAGCGGGCGACGTACAGGACAATAAGTACCGCCAAGCCGTGACCGCCGCTGGAACCGGATGCATGGCGGCCCTTGACGCCGAGAAATTTCTAGAAGAGCTTGGGGAATAACGGGTAGGAAATCTTTATAATTTCCGGTAATATTTTTTTGTCCGGAGCCCGGAACATTATGTTACATATGGGACTTTGTAACCGGCCCCCCTGTAATGAACAGCCCCCAAGACAATCATACTCAAAACTCTCCCCGCTTAAGTCAGGCGGAGGGAACCTTAAATATAATTATCATCCTGTCCGGTATCGTCCTGATAGGGCTTTTTGCTTTAATTTGGTACAAATCCCCTGAATTCTCGATTGAGATTCCGCTTGAAAACCAGCCTGTAATATTACTGGTATCCATACTGGTTTTATCAGGCGCCCTATACCTGCTCACAATCCGGAAGACCCTGAACATATCTCTTGGGAAAAATTATCTGCTATGGATAGTAGCCGCGGGCATAGCGATGAGAGTGCTGATGATGGCGTCTACGCCTATTTTAGAAGACGATTACTTCAGGTATCTGTGGGACGGGGGCGTCACCGCAAGCGGTATAAATCCGTACACCTATTCGCCTGAAGATATAATAGAAGAAAGCGGGGTTCCCACCGAGCTTACCCGGCTCGGAGAGGATGCGGGCAGAGTTTTAAGCGGTATCAATAATCCCGAGGTACGAACGATTTACCCGCCTGTCGCGCAGGCGGTTTTCGCCTTGTCATACATCCTGGACCCATTTAGCCTCCTCACCTGGAAGACAATACTCCTGGTTTTCGACCTTATTACATTAGCGCTATTATTCTTCGCTCTGAGAGCAAATCGGCTGCCATACTCGTATTTAATAATATATTGGTGGAACCCGCTGCTCGTAAAAGAGATATTCAACTCCGCTCACCTGGACGTGCTGGTATTCCCGTTTGTCCTGGGCGCGCTCCTGCTCGCGGCGGGAAACCGGCATGTAAGGTCCGTACTTAGCATTGCGCTGGGAATCGGAATAAAGCTCTGGCCCGCTTTTCTGCTGCCGCTCATTTTGCGCCCTCTGCTATCAAAACCGAAAAAACTTACAGCCGCTGTCATTCTTATCCTGGTGCTTCTGGGCGGCTTATTCGCGCCCGTATATTTATCGGGATTGGATCAAAGCACGGGCTTTGTAGCCTACGGCGAGAGGTGGCAGAACAACGACTCCGCGTTCAGGGGGCTCATACTGTTCTCGGAGCTCGCGCTTGACGCGCTCGGCTATAAAACGTTTCACAAGTATATCCTGGCGCGCGTGCTCGTTCTCCCGCTCATAGGGCTCTGGATCGCATTTGTTACATTCGGCAGAAGGTTCAGGGATGACGATTTATATAAAAAGAGTCTATTCATAATAGCCTTCGTGTTTCTCGTAAGCCCGACGCAGTTCCCCTGGTACTACACGTGGCTCCTGCCCTTTCTCGCCGTAGCGCCCAGGTTCTCACTCCTCCTCCCCACTCTGCTCCTGCCCCTTTACTACCTGCGCTATTATCTTGAGCCGATAGGAAAGATAGACGTATTTACTAATGTTATAGTCTGGATAGAGTTTGTTCCGGTCTGGATATTCTTACTATTGGAATGGAAAAAAAGCAGCCGCTCACGAGACGCTTACTAGCGCTTGCCGGTTAAGCGAAGCAGCTCGGGCAGAATCTTCTCGGCAGCCCTGCTCCCGTACTCGATTATTTGCCGGCCCCGGTGGAAATCCATTACCTTAACGTGAGAGAGTGTGGGTCTGATTACGATGTCCGGCGGATCCTCCTGAAACCGGTACTGCGTAATAAGCCTCTGAGCGATTACTGAGCTCCTTTGTACTATATCGAGAAGAGACCATGTTCTGTCGCCGGTTTCGGTCAAATCGGAAAGCAGATCGACCGCGATGACAAGATCGGCCCCGAGCTCGCGCGCGGCCGCTACAGGGACTGACTCGAGAACCCCGCCGTCCACCAGGAGCTTATCCTCGAAATGCACCGGCTTGAATATACCCGGGATCGATGTGCTCGCGCGCACGGCCAGATGTAAATCACCTTCCTTGAATGTAAATAGCTCGGCCTTTTTGAGATCTACGCTTACGGCTGCGAACGGCTTACTTAATTTCTCTATGTCGCTTAACGGCACGAAATCTCTTAGCAGCTTTTCTATGTATTTCCCGCTGAAGAGCCCCCCGGCGGGCCACGTGGGGCCGAGGAGAAAAGGCAAATCGGCGAGGCTCAGATTTTTAGCGAATTCCTCGAGTCTCTTAATATCCCCCGAGGAATATACAGCGCCTATGAGGGCGCCTATGCTGGTACCGGCTACAATATCGCAGTCTATCCCGGCTTCACTCAGCGCGTTTAAAACCCCCAGGTGTGCAAATCCCTTGGCCCCCCCTCCCCCGAGCGCAATTCCTATTTTCATATGTATACTCGATACAGCGGCTGCTTTACATCTATTATTAAATCGAGGAAAGAAACTCTTTTAAATACGGCGTTAGCTCCTGGTATTCAAGTAAGAACGAGTCGTGCCCGTAGGGCGAGTCGATCTCATAATACGTAACATCCACGTCGTTTGCCGAAAGCGCGTCTACTATTTCCTTTGACTGATATGACGGGAACAGCCAGTCCGAGGTAAAAGAGGATACGAAGACCTTCTTGCACTTTATTCTGCCCAAAGAGTCCTCAAGGCTTGAATAACCCTCCCCGGCGTCGTAAATATCGATTGCGCGCATAATGAATATATAACTATTTGCGTCAAACCTGTCCACAAACTTCTCGCCCTGGTACTCGAGATAGTTCTCGATCTCGAACTTGCTGTCGAGTCTCATCTTCATTTCCTCGGGCTCCGAGTGTTTTCTCCCGAACTTCTCCCATAGCCATCCATGACTGAGATATGTGATATGGCCGATCATCCTCGCAACCGCAAGCCCCTTATTGGGCGGCTCCCCACCGTAGTAATCACCCCCGTTCCAGTTGGGGTCGTCGATAATCGCGCGCATGCCTACTTTGTGGATAGCTATGGACTGCGGGTTGGAATTGGCTCCTGAGGCAATGACCACAATCGACTCAACAATGTCGGGGTAAAGAAGCGCCCATTCGATCGCCTGCATCCCGCCCATCGAGCCTCCGATCACGGATTTTATAGCCTTTATTCCAAGGTGGTCTATCAGGTGTTTTTGTACGCGAACCATGTCGCGTACCGTGACGACGGGAAATGTGAGACCGTACTCTTTTCCAGTCTCGGGATTCTTAGTGCCCGGACCCGTGGTGCCGTAACAGCTCCCCAGAATGTTCGAGCAGACAACAAAGTATTTATTGGTATCAAAGGCCCTGCCGGGGCCGATCATCACGTCCCACCAGCCGGGATATTTATCGTCCGGCTTATGCCTGCCCGCGGCGTGCGCGCTGGCAGTAAGGGCGTGCACTATTAGGAGCACATTATCTTTAGCGGCGTTGAGCTCGCCGTACGTCTCATACGCTACGGTAATGGGGCCGAGCTCGCTCCCGTTATCCACAACCAACTTGTCTGGAGGGTGGGCGAAAGTGAAGAACTCGGTCTCGACTAAGCCTACAGAGTCCTTATCGATTATGACAACAGGATTTTCGCCTAGTTGTCTGGTTGTCATGCCTTCGCCTTTTGAGACGCCGAGAGAGACTGGTCCAAATCCCAAATTATATCATCGAGGGTCTCAAGACCTAAAGAGATACGAACCATCTCAGGTGTGACACCTGCCGACATCTGCTCTTCCTCATTTAACTGACGATGCGTTGTCGATGCAGGATGCGCAATAAGAGACTTTGCATCCCCTACGTTCACCAGGTGGCTGAATAACTCAACGCTATCAATCATTTTTCTGCCGGCGTCCGCTCCGCCTTTAACTCCGAACGTAAAGATTGATCCCGGGCCTTTTGGAAGATATTTATTGGCTAACTCGCGGTAAGGGCTATCGGGCAGACCGGCATAATTTACCCATGTCACGGCCGGGTGATCATTTAAAAACTTGGCAACTTCCATCGCATTATGACAATGCCTGTCCATCCTTAGAGGAAGAGTCTCAAGCCCCTGTAAGAACAAAAAGGAATTAAACGGGCTCAGCGCCTGACCGTGTGTTCTTAGTATTTCGACCCTGGCTCTCACTGAATATGCAAAGTTTCCGAAGGTCTCGTAAAACTTTATACCGTGATAGCCTTTCGAGGGCTCGGTCATACACGGGAACTTGCCGTTATCCCAGGGGAAATTGCCCGACTCTACGATTACGCCGCCTATGGAGGTTCCGTGGCCGCATATAAATTTGGTAGCCGAGTTCACAACGATATCGGCGCCGTACTCTATTGGTCTGCACAGGTACGGTGTAGCAAAAGTGTTATCTATGATCAGCGGAACGCCCGCGTCTCTTGCAATTTTGGCAACAGCTTCGATATCGAGGATATTACCGAGCGGATTACTGATGGTCTCAGCGTAAAGTGCTCTCGTTTTGTCCGTTATCGCATTTTTAAAGTTCTCAGGATCTTCTGGGTCGACAAATTTTACGTCTATTCCGAGGTCTCTCAAGCTGACGTCGAACTGAGTATAAGTACCGCCGTAGAGAGTTCTTGAAGAAACTATCTCATCGCCCGTTTTCATTATATTGAGGACCGACGTCATCTGAGCCGCCATTCCCGAGCTGAGCGCGAGCGCTGCGGTACCCCCTTCAAGCGCCGCCATTCGTTCTTCGAATACGGCATTGGTGGGGTTCATTATTCGAGTGTAAATATTACCGAACGCTTCAAGGTTAAAAAGACTGGCTGCATGATCTGCACTATCGAACACGTATGCCGTTGTCTGATGAATCGGTACTGCACGGGACCCTGTTGTGGGGTCGGGCAACTGTCCTGCATGAACACACTGCGTATCGAATCCGAAATTTCTCTCTGACATTCTATTCCCTCCTAAAAGTATTGTGGTATTTACAATTTCTTAGACGATATTAGACGCCTGTTTACGCCTAGATAATTAATCCCTCCGAAAAGTCTTCCGTGCTCTATCTTAACACACCGGTCCATAACTACTTGAAGCCCGGCTTGCCTTGCCTTCTGAGCAGCCTCTTCATTTACAACCCCAAGCTGCATCCATACAACTTTAGCCCCGATTGTAATGGCGTCTTCTACAATTGGCGGAACATCCTGAGGGCGCCTGAAAATATCTACGATATCAACAGGTTCGGGAATATCTAGAAGACTAGGGTAGCATATTTCACCTAATATTTCCTTATAGGCAGGATTGACCGGGATGATTTTATACCCATGCGCCTTCATATACTTTGCCGCAAAACGGCTCGGACGATGCCAACTGGAGGAAAGCCCTACTACGGCAATCGTCTTGTTCTCTTTTAATATGCGCCTAAGCGTTTGAATATCGTCCGTTTTGGTTTCGGTCATATGTATAATTTACACTAGATTGCCGTTTGTCTACAAGCCTTAAACGCCCGGCGGGACTACCGCACTCGGGCAGTTTATAGTCCCGCGGCAGGCAAGTACATAATACCCGCTGATAATCCCGTAAGCTCTTAATGAACGCAGTTGACACTAAAGTGCCTATTCCATATTCTAAACCATGGATATGGATAGAGCTCAAAAACATTACAGGGAAAGAGGACCTTTCCTCCCCCCCGGCCCCAAGGGACTGCCCATTTTGGGCTCTTTGCCGGACTACTTCAGGGATATGCTCGGATTTCTCATAAGGGTCCGGGCTGAATACGGGGAGATAGCCTACTACAAGCTCGGCTCTCGGAAAATGTATTTGCTCAGCAATCCCGAGCACATAAAGGACGTACTTGTCACCCATAACCGTAATTTTACAAAAAGCCGGGCTCTGCAGAGGGCTAAAATAGTGCTTGGAGAAGGGCTTTTAACAAACGAAGGCGCGTCCCATACAAAACAGAGAAAGATAATACAGCCCATATTTCATCACCAGAGAATACGGGGGTACGGCGACACGATGGCGGACTACGCCCGCCGGATAGGGGAGAAGTGGGAGAACGGAGCGGTGCTGGATATCCACAGGGAGATGATGCGGCTTACACTCTCTATAGTAAGCAAAACTCTTTTTGACGCCGATGTAGAGTCGGAATCGGATGAGATCGGAAAGTCACTCACACACCTCGTAAACCAATTCCCCGGCCTTTTATTCCCGTATTCCGAGTATCTCGATAAACTGCCGCTGCCGGGCAACAAAAGGTGTTATGAAGCGATCGACCACTTAGACGGAATTATCTACAGTATGATAGAAGAGAGGCGAAGCGGTACGGAGGGAAAAGAAGACCTACTGTCAATGCTGATGGAAGCCCGGGACGATGAGGGGAAGGGAGCCGCGATGAGTGATAAGCAGGTAAGAGACGAGGCGCTTACGCTCTTTTTGGCCGGACAGGAAAGCACCGCAAACTCTCTTACGTGGAGCTTTTATCTAATCTCCCAGCATCCCGAAGTGGAAAAGAAAATAAATGAAGAGGTAAAGCGCGTACTGGACGGGAGACTGCCAGCGCTCGATGACCTGGGGAAGCTCTCATATACCCAGAAAGTATTCAAGGAGGCTCTCAGGCTGTATCCTCCCGCATGGGCCGTCGCCAGGAGGGCGATTGAGGATTACACCGTGGACGGATATGTCGTGCCTGCCGGGGCGGACGTATTTATGAGCCAGTACGTCGTGCATAGGGACCCGCGCTTTTATAAGGAACCGCTTAAGTTCGATCCCGACAGATGGAGCGCGGAGTTTGAGGATGGGCTTCCGAAATTCGCTTATTTCCCTTTCGGGGGAGGCCCGAGGCGCTGTATAGGGGAGCCCTTTGCCTGGATGGAGGGCGTAATTATTATCGCGACGATAGTATCGAAATGGAAAATGCGCCTGGTGCCCAATCAGAAGATCGAGCCGCTCGCGCTTATAACGATCCGCCCCAAAAACGGGATGAAGATGATACTTGAGAAGAGGTCCTGACTACCTTTTAATTTCATTCATATAAGTGAGGTATGAGAGAATGTTGTCTAAGTCTTCCTCTGAGAAATCGGGGTGATCGGGCATAAAGGTATAGCGGTATTTTGACGGGTTTTTTATAAATTCCTTTATCATTTGCGGGGAGCGGTAGGTTACTATGCTCCTGGGCGCGTTAAGGTCAGGGCCTATATTGCCGCCCTGCCTGTTCATGGAATGGCACCTCACGCATCTTCCTTTAAATATAAGGTAACCCTCATAAGCGTTCGATCCCTTATCTGCGCCCTCGGGATATACCATGGGATAAGCATCCCTGAAACTCATGAGGTTTACCGAGGCAAGCTGCCACGGCCAGGGGTATTCGTTTTCGCTCGTTTGCTCTTTCCCGGTCCATACGAGATAAAAGGGCGCCGGGTTTGCATTCCTCTTACCTATAGGCTCCCACCGCTCTTCGTCCCGGTCTCTGAATACTATATAGCCGCCGGCTTCTTTGGCTTTCGATATATCGGATACGGCATGATATCCGTCGAGCGCGGCAAAAGCTATATCGGTATAGCCGGGATTGCCCCACTTATCGCCAAAACCTAACCGTAAAACATCACCGAGAGAAAACCCCTCGTATCTTTTCTGTTTCCCGTACAATGGGTCAAAGAATTCGATCTTATGCCTTTTGAGCGCAGATTTCATATCGCTCAGAGAAATCTCATTAATCAACTTGCCGGAGACCAGGAATTGAAGTGACGGGTCTTCATCCTTTGCATCCGACACAGAGGCTAATAACAAAAATAATATTACGGTGTAAAGATAATATTTCATATGTAGGCCGCTTCTCATGTGAGCGTTTGATTCCCGGATTTATCTATCCGCATATTCAGCAGTCTCCCCGCTTTCAACTTTATATACAACACTGTCCGAGCGGCCTGAGGAATCGACCACTACCAGTTTGTGGGATCCGGGCTCGAGTGGAACGAATATCTTTTTACCGGGACTTCCGCTCGCGAGAAGCTTACCGTCCTGATACCAGAAAAGCGTATCCACTTCCCCGCCCGCTCTGGCGATCAGCTGCACCCGCTGATACCGGGAGGGCATTGCCTTAAGAACTCTGTAAGGCGTGGTTTTATCAGGGGATAAAATCCTGGGCGGACGCTCGGTGGGTACGTCATTACAGCGGGGGCTTAGCGGAGGCACGGTCGCAACAGCCCTGCCCTGAGCGCGCCACCATGCTACAAGCTCGGGAGGGTAGAGTGTAATTACCCTGGCTTCGTGAGGACGCTCCGATATACAGTCACCCAAAAGGAGATGCCCGGACTCTTTGTCTACAAATATCCTTTTAGAATACGTATCGCTTTTAATTCTTGAAACGCCCGGGATATAATCGACCTTTTCCGTATCACCGCAATACGGGCCGGGCAGCATGCGGCTTTCACTGCAGACTTCGATAGTCCCGAGATTAAGCCCGGAGGGCTTTTTAATCCTTGCCCCGTCTCCTTCAATAGCGCGGAAGAGGGCGAAGAGAACGGGCGCCGCGTGCTCAGCTCCCGATATACCCTTTTGTCCTCTCCCCGAGGGATTTCCGACCCATACGCCGATGGTATAACGGCTCGAAAAACCTATAGACCACGCGTCCCTGTGGCCGTAGGAAGTACCGGTTTTCCAAGCGACCTCGGGCACGTCCTTTGTAAGCGCCCACGTGCGAGACGGCATATCCGGGCGTCTCAGATCGGTCAGGATGGAAGTAATAAGGTATGAAGCCTCAGGGGAAAATATCCTCTTGCCTGTATATTCTTGTTTAGGCTCAATAATGTAATTAATAGGGCGGTGAATGCCCCCCTCGGCCAGTGTGGCGTATAGATTAGCCAGGTCAAGGAGCGTTACCTCGCCCGCGCCCAGAATGAGGGGTAGTCCGTACTTCATAACGGGTCTGTCGAGCGTCTTGAGCCCGCCGTCTAAAAGGAGATTGTGAAAGTCCCTCAACCCCACCTTGGAAAGAAGCCTCACAGCCGGGGCGTTTAGGGACAATATGAGGGCGTTTCTCATTGTGATCCGCCCCCTGTATCTGTCGTCGTAGTTCCGGGCGATATACCCTGAAAAATCCGTGGGTATATCGAGCATATAGGCGTCGGGGATTACTACGCCCTTATCTAGGGCGCTTGCGTAAAGGAACGGCTTCAGCGCTGAGCCCGGAGAGCGTCTGGCAAGGGCCGCGTTTACCTGCCCCGAATGGTCTTTATCGAAATAATCGCCTGAACCTACGAGCGCCCTAAGACTCCGCCCGTCGTTTTCGATTACGACGACCGCAAGATTGTCGATGCCTTCCCTTCTAAGATCCCCAGCGCTCCTCTTTGCTATCTCCTCCGCAATTTTCTGAATAGAGCCATCGAGCGTTGTTTTTGAGCTTGTCCCCTTAAGCTCGCCGTAAATAAACTCAGAGAAGTGAGGCGCCCGGAAAGGCTGGCGCTTTCTTTTCTCAGGCAGCGGCCGGGACATGCTAAGTAATATTTCCTCTTTCGTAAACACTCCTCTCCCCTCGAGTTGTCTCAGAACTTTATTCCTTTCTTTCTGTGCAAGTTTGGGGTTTTGTACGGGGTTGTAAGAGGAAGGCGAGCGCGGAAGAACGGTAAGCAGAGCGATTTCATCCGGGTTGAGCGCGCGCGGGCTCTTGCCGAAGTAAAAATAAGAAGCGGCACCAACGCCCTCGATATTGCCGCCGTATGGGGCAATGTTAAGATAAATCCGGAGCAGCTCATCGTCCTTATATTGATGTTTTAGCTGTAAAGCTCTGAATGCCTCTTCGAGCTTTGAGAAAATAGTCCTGGATTTGGGCTGTGCGAGCCTGGCGA
>Ga0315336_1007020_pt1 | contig 11105 bp, 10 predicted proteins | sample ASW5metaG_FD_204512 | JGI IMG/M metagenome (GOLD analysis project Ga0315336, IMG submission 204512) | Ammonia-oxidizing marine archaeal communities from Monterey Bay, California, United States - ASW #5 | ecosystem: Environmental > Aquatic > Marine > Intertidal zone | place: USA: California... | reverse complement strand
CTGATCCCTTACCTAGAGAACCTGGTAAAGAGCCAAATGATTTATTTAGATCACTACCGAAAGCTTCAGTAAGTGAAGCACCAATCATACCATCTGATAATACAAATGCATCAAAGGCACCAGAATCCAAAGAAGCTTGAATCATACCCTTGCCACCTTGGTCTATATATCCAATTACTGCTAGCACATCTCCTCCTGCAGCAGCTAATGTAGCTACTTCAGCACTATAGTCTGCCTTACCATCTTCGTGAGCAGCAACTTCAGTTACAGTAATACCATGTGCTTTAAGGGCAGCAGCATAAACGTCTGCTAAACCTTTGCCGTAGTCATTGTTTGTATAAGTGACAGCAACACTTCCTATACTTTTGTTTGATATCTTAGTATCTTTTGTGATATCTGCAAGAATTTGTCCGCCACGTGCATCCGACGGAGCTGTTCTAAAAAACAATCCTTTATCATCCAGAGTAGTTAAACCAGGTGATGTTGCAGATGGTGATATCATAACTACACCATTTGGAACCGCTACATTAGTTGCGATTGCTCCTGTAACACCAGAACAGTCAGCTCCCATGATAGCTGCCACACCTTGAGCTATCAAATCCTCTGCAGCAGTCTGTGCAGCCGCTGAATCAATACAGGTTGAGTCTCCTCTAATAGGTGTAATTGTTTCTCCACCCAATAAAGCACCTGAGTCCGAAACTTCTTTAAAAGCTAATTCGGCTGAAGCTGCCATTGCAGGAGTTAAAGATTCAATGGGACCCGTAAAACCCAATATGACTCCCATTTTAATTTCTGCAAATACATTAGTTGTTAAAATTGACAAGAACATAAATGCAGCGACGAATAATCTTTTCATTTTTACCCCTCTAATTATTAATTTGTAAAAAATGAAAGTATTTACTGTTAATATTTTTTTTTCAATGACTAAATAATGCTATTTTTAAAGGGTCTTTAATAAAAAAGCGATATATATTTGTCTAATTGTTTATATTAATGGGAAAATAATAGAGAATTCTTTTTAATGAAGTCTACAATTATAAAAGCAAAATTTAGAGATAACACTAATTCAAAAATTGGATTAGTTGCTTTGTCAAGTGACTTTTCAATAGAAAAAGATTTTAACTCGGTGTTATTAAATTTACCTATTGATCTATTTGTTAATAGATTGCCTTTCTTTAATCCTTTAACACATGAAAATTTAATTAAAATGACTGAAAAGTTAACCGAGGTAACAAAAAATATTCTACCAGATCAAACGTTGGATGTGGTGGCATACGGATGCACGTCAGGGACAATTGCTGCAGGAATAGATCAAATAATTAACAAAATCCAATCAGCAAAACCAAATTGTAAAGTGATAACACCGATTACTTCTGCTATTAAAGCTTTGAAACACTTAAATTTAAAAAAAATTTCAATTTTTACTCCTTACCCCCAAGCAATTAACGAAAAGGTTATAAGTTATTTCAAAAATGAAAAATTTGATATTAAATCATTTGCAAGTTTTAATTTAGAGTCTGATTTAGATATTGGAAAAATTGATCCAAATTATTTATTTGAAGTATTGGCAAAAATGGATACGGGTGATTCAGAAGCACTCTTTATATCTTGTACAGCTTTACCTGCACTTGAAATTATTAAGGAACTAGAAAACAAAATAAAAAAAACAGTTCTTTCCAGCAATCAAACTTTAATCTGGGATTCGATTAGGTTGGTTGGCTATATTTCTTCAATTGAAGGATATGGAAAATTATTTAGTAATAATTAAATGAAGCAAACTTACATTAAATAATGTTTAAGAATCGAATTAATACATTAAGATCAAAACTTAAGGAATCAAACATTGATGTTGCGTTGATTACAGACGACGACAATGTTTACTATTATACGGGTTATTATGATTATCTTCATATGGAATTTGGTCGTCCGACAATATTAATAGTTCCTAAAGAAGATAAAACTATACTGATTACCCCAGCTGTAGACGCAGGTTTGGCAGAAGACGATGCTTTGGTGGATCATATTCAGTTGTGGAATGATGGAGTTGGTAACGAGTGGCGCGAAATTATTCCTAATCTTTTAAAAAAAACAAATTGTATTGCAATTGAATTAAACTATATGCCGGCAATAGTTCGTAACTATATCAATTCTTTAGTGGACCAAAATAAAATAGTTGATGTTACACCAATTACTTCGGGTATGCGTATGATTAAATCTGAAGAAGAACTTAAATTAGCAAGACACACAGGAGAGGTTGGATTAGCAATGATGACCGCTGGTCGTGGAGCTATTAAAGCTGGAGTGCCAGAGTACGAAGTAGCTTTAGCTATCTCTAGTGCAGGAACAAGAAAATCTTCAGAAATACTTAAAAAAAATTATAAAGGAACACGAATGTCTCCGCTGACACATTTTTTACAAATTATGTCATCAGGCAAAGATACTTTGACAGCTCATCATCGTGCTTCAACAAAAATAATAAAACACGGTGATCCAGTGTTTCTATGTTTCTGTGGCATGAACAACTTTCATCGTTTTAAACTAGGTTTTGATAGAACATTTTGGGTTGGAGAAATTTTAGAAAAATCACAAGAAGAAGCTTATCAAGTATGTATAGATAGCCAGTCCGTAGCTCTTAAGTTACTTCGAGCAGGTGTTATCGCAGAAGAAATTCATGCAGCTTATGCAGAAGTTATTCAAAAGGCAGGTTACGATTATCCCCGGTTCAGATGTGGCCGAGGAACAGGTTTTAGTTTTCTTGAAAAACCAGAATTAGTTGTTGGGGACAAGACAGTTTTAAAAGCCGGAATGGTATTTTCAGTAGATGGCTGTACATATGCCAAAGATTTTAGAGCCCAAGTTGGTGACAGCGTTATTATTACTGACGTAGGATATGAACCTATAACCTTTTTTCCCAATTCTGTTGAAGAATCAATTATTAAATAAAATAATTAATGTCGAATTCTGGAAATAAAAAATGATTTTTACAAACACAGAATACAAAGAAAGATTAATAAAAGTTAAAGATGCAATGCAAAAAAAAGGCATTGATTTAATGATTTCACAAGATCCAGCCAATATGAATTATTTAACAGGATATGATGCATGGTCTTTTTATTATGCTCAATGTGTTTTAGTTCATATTAACGAAGACGAACCAATTTGTTTTCTAAGACCAATGGATGCAGGGGGAGCATATATAAAAACTTATTTACAAAATAAAAATATAATAAGGTATGACGAAAAGTGTATTCATACATGGCCCTCTCATCCTTATGAATATCTTGTTGAAGAAATAAAACGAAGAAAATGGAACAACCAGAGCATTGGCCTTGAAATGGACAGTCATTATTTTACTGCTTTTTGTTATAAAAAAATAAAAACAGGTTTGCCTGATGCAAAGTTGAAAGACTCAGAACGCTTAGTGAATTGGGTAAGATTTGTAAAATCTGATGCAGAAATTGATTTAATGAGAATAGCTTCAAAAATAACCGAGAAAGGAATGAAAACAGCACATGAAAATATAAATACTGGTGTAAGACAATGTGATGCTGTTGCTGAAATTCAAAAATCATTAATTGGTGGTACACCGGAATTTGGCGGAGATTATGCCGGTATAGTACCCATGCTACCAACCGGCAAAGGTACTTCGGCATCGCATTTAACTTGGACTGAAGAAAAATTCATTAAAGGTGAAGCAACTATTGTAGAATTATCTGGCGTGTACAAAAAATATCATTGTCCAATGGCACGAACGATAATGCTTGGAAAACCAGATCAAAAAAAAATTGATACAATGAAAGCAACTAACGAAGCTTTAGATGCAGGAATTTCTGAGATAAAACCTGGAAAAACATGCGATGAAGTGGCACAAAAATTTTGGAAAGTCTTAGATAAATATCAAATAAAAAAAAGCTCAAGAACAGGATATTCAATTGGAATTGGTTATCCGCCAGATTGGGGTGAACATACTTTAAATATTCAAAAAGGAGATAAAACTATTTTACAACCTAACGTAACATTTCACATGATAGCAGTGATGCAATTTGGAAATTGGGGAGTAGAAAGCAGTGAATCTATTAGAGTGACCGGAAATGGTTATGAATTGTTCTGCAATTTTTCAAGGGAATTACATATTAAAGGATAATTGATATTTTCCTTGAAAAAATGATTAACTAGTGTTTTAAATTCCTATGTCTGAGACGGACAGCTTCGTAAAGTTTGAAAAAGTCGATAAAAGCTATGACGGTGAAATCTTAGTAGTAAAAGATCTTAATTTAGATGTAGCTCAAGGAGAATTCTTAACATTATTAGGACCTTCTGGTTCAGGAAAAACAACGACCTTAATGATGTTAGCTGGATTTGAAGCACCGACGAGCGGAGAAATCTATTTGGAGGGAGACCCCATTAGTAGCATTCCACCATACAAAAGGGGAATTGGTATGGTTTTTCAAAATTATGCTTTGTTCCCACATATGACCGTAAACGAAAATCTTTCATTTCCTCTTGAAGTTAGAAAACTAAATAAATCTGATATTAAAGATAAAATTAAAAAGGCTTTATCTATGGTTGAGCTTGAAGATTTTGGGAACCGTATGCCCTTACAATTGTCCGGTGGTCAACAACAACGTGTAGCTTTGGCCAGAGCTTTAGTTTTTGAACCAAGACTTATCTTGATGGATGAACCGCTTGGAGCATTAGATAAAAAACTCCGCGAACAAATGCAATATGAAATTAAGCATATTCATGAAAGAATTGGAATTACAGTTGTGTACGTTACTCATGACCAGAGCGAAGCCTTAACGATGTCTAACAGAATTGCAGTTTTTGATGACGGTGTCATTCAACAAATATCTACACCGGATGTTTTATATGAAAAACCAGAAAATGCTTTTGTTGCCCAGTTTATTGGTGAGAACAATCAGATTAAAGGAAAGGTTCAGTCGATTAATGGAAATAATTGTGTTGTGAAAACAGAAGTGGGAGATGAAATCAAGGCACTTAAAGTAAATATTAATTCAGTAGGAGACAAAACAATAATTTCTTTACGTCCAGAACGTGTTGAAATAAATCCGACCAACAGTAATTTTGAAAATGTATTTCAAGCTAAAATCAAAGAATTAATTTATTTAGGCGATCATATTCGCACTCGAGTTGAAGTTTGTGGTGACGATCAATTTGTTGTTAAGGTTCCCAACACTTATAAAGGAGCAGAATTTAAAGAGGGAGTAACCGTCAAACTTGCTTGGAAAGCTTCGGATTCAAGAGCTTTAAATAGCAAATAATCGAGATTGCAGTCTCTTTTCTTATATGCTTTAATTTCTCATATTAATTTAATTAAATTAAGAGGGGTAATATATGTTTAAGTTAATCAAAATTGCTTTCCTCGGAGCGATAGGATTAGCATTTACAGCTACGGCTTATGCTGATTTTACATTCGTATCTTGGGGAGGAGCATATACAATGAGCCAACAAAAAGGTTACATTGATACTTGGGGACCTGTTAAAGATGGCAGCACCAAAGTTAGCGTTGAAAATTACAACGGTGGTCTTGGTGAAGTCAAAGCTCAGGTTGAGTCAGGTAATGTAACTTGGGATGTTGTAGACATTTTGCCAGTAGATGCAATTAATGGTTGCGACGAAGGTTTACTAGAAGAACTGGATTTCAGTTCATGGGAGAAAGCACCTAATGGTGATAGTTTCCTAGATAGTATTCCTGAGAATGGTACTGGAGTAAGTGGAACAATTTCACCATGTGCTGCACCACAAATCTGGTGGACATATGTAGTAATTTTTGATCCAAAAGCTTTTCCAGGTAAAAAACCAAAAAGAATGAAAGATTTCTTTGATGTTGAAAAGTTTCCTGGAAAAAGAGGCGTTCACACTTGGCCGCAAGCTATTTTAGAAATGGCTCTTGTTGCTGATGGAGTTAAGCCAAACAAAGTAAACAAAATACTGCAATCTACAGGAGGAACAGACAGAGCATTTGCTAAACTTGAAGATCTTAAGGGTCATGTTGTGCACTGGTCTGCAGGAGCCCAACCGTTAGAATTAGTATCAAGCGGTGAAGTAGTTATGTCTATTGTTTACAATGGTCGTGCTGGAGCTGCAATTCTTTCAGAAGGAGCTAGCTTCGATTACATTTGGGAAGGCCAAGTTCTTGATGGAGACTGGGTAGCTATTCCTAAAGGTTCAAAAAATAAAGCGGAAGCTATTGAATTCTTGAAACACGCAACAACTTGCGCGTCTCAAGCTGAACAAGCAAGGTACATCACTTACGGTCCTATGCGTTCGTGTGGTAATGATATTATCAAGAAGAACGAGCCTTGGTTCCATAATGGTATAGCTGTACTGCCGCACATGCCTACTACTAAGAAAAGGATGAAAAAATCTGTAGTAACAGATCCTGTATGGTGGGCTGATCACAATGCTGAACTAAAAGAACAATGGGCAGCTTGGATGGCAGGTAATAAATAACAATTTTAATACATTTATTAGTAAAAAAGGCGGGATTTTTGTCCCGCCTTTTTTTATACTAATCTAATGAATCAAACAGCAAAAACCGGGATATTAACGACTGACGGAATACCCTTAAAAGTCAGTCTAAGACGTGCTGAGCGTATAAATAAATTTAGAGCATTTGCTCTAGTTCTTCCACTTACACTGTTTATTGTAATTACATTCGTAATTCCTATTATTGCTATGTTGACAAGAAGTGTTGATGATAAACAAATCAATACAGTATTTCCAAAAACTTTTGAATTATACAAACAATGGGACCGCAAGGAACTTCCTACTGAAGAAATGTACGCCACTATGTTTGGTGAGATTGTGAATGCTGACAAAAGAGCAATCGGTAAGGCCAGCACTCGTATGAATTATAGCAAGTCAGGATGGAAAAGTTTAATCAAAAAATCTAAAAGAAAATTTAAAAAAATCAAAGAGGGTCCTTATAAAGAACAAATGATTGCAGTAGATAAGCGATGGGGGGAGATGGGGTTTTGGAAAGCTTTAGGAGAAATGGTTGATCCCATTACATTCGGATATTTTTTAAATGCCGTAGATTTAAAATACGATTCAAATAAAAAAATTATAAGACAACCAGAAAACAGAAGAATTTATAATTATACTTGGTACAAAACTGTCAAAATTAGTGTTCTTGTGACGTTGTTTTGTTTGATTTTGGGATACCCCATTGCGTATCTCTTAGCCACCTTACCATTAAAGTACAGCAATCTTCTTATGATCTTTGTTCTCCTACCTTTTTGGACTTCGTTATTAGTTCGGACGGTTTCATGGATAATAATATTAATGAAAAAAGGAGTTTTTAATAGCATCTTGGTTTGGGCCGGTGTCATTGCCGACGAGAATCGTATGCAATTGATATACAATGAAACGGGCACATTAATTGCAATGACCCAAATCTTATTACCCTTTATGGTGTTGCCTTTGTACGCTGTGATGAAAACAATTTCACCTACTTACATGCGGGCGGCATTAAATTTAGGAGCGCATCCAATGCATGCTTTTTACAGAATTTATATGCCTCAAACAGTTCCAGGAGTTAGCGCAGGCGGTTTACTCGTCTTCGTTCTTGCTATTGGTTATTTTATTACACCAGAGCTTGTTGGGGGTGCGGATGGACAATTAATCGGCCACTGGATTGCTTATCATTTGAAATCAACTTTAAATTGGGGATTATGCGCAGCACTAGGAACTATACTGCTAGTAGTAATGCTGGCTCTGTACTGGGTCTATAATAAAGTAGTTGGCATTGAAAATATAAAATTGGGATAATAATTATGGCTTTACCTACATATACAACAGCTGGACAAAGAATTGGTTATTATACTTACTTGTTTTACTGTGGGTTGGTATTCTTTTTTCTTATTGCTCCAATCTTTATGATTGTCCCGTTATCTTTCAATCAATCACCTTTTTTTGGTTTTACACCAGAAATGCTGAGATTTGATCCCGAAGCTTTTTCTCTTCGATGGTATAGGCAAATGCTCGGTATATGCAGACCAGACGATATTATCACAACCGTCTGTACAAATAAGTGGATGATAGGAACTAAGAATAGTTTTATTATTGGTTTATCTGCAACTTTTCTGGCAACAACTTTGGGAACAACTGCGGCTCTGGGTTTGAGCAGACCGCATATGCCTTTTAAAGGTACAATGATGGCTTTATTGATTTCACCCATGATTGTTCCTTTGATTATAACTGCAGCAGGGATTTTTTTCTTTTATGCAAAATTTGGATTGGTAGGTACCTACACTGGACTTATATTAGCTCATACAGCACTTGGAACGCCATTTGTTGTTATTACCGTTACCGCTACTTTAACCGGGTTTGATACCAATCTTATACGAGCATCACAAAGTTTGGGAGCTGATACAATGAGAACGTTTTTTAAAGTAATTATGCCACTCATTCTTCCTGGGGTAATTTCAGGAGCATTGTTTGCTTTTATTACTTCATTTGATGAAGTAGTGGTTGTTCTCTTTTTGGGAAGCGTTGAACAACAAACTATTCCTCGACAGATGTGGTCCGGCATACGACAAGAAATAAGCCCAGTAATACTTTGTATGGCGACATGTCTTGTAATTTTATCCATATTTTTATTATCCACAGTCGAATTATTGAGACGACGTGCGGAAAGATTAAGAGGAATTAGACTTTAGTAGTAATTCGTATTAGACCGAAATACGCTCTTTGAGATCAACAAGCATTTTTAAACAAAGTTTGAGTTGATCAAATGTTATATATTCATCTACGGTATGTGCTTGTTCAATTGAACCTGGACCACAAACAACAGTACTGATGCCAATTTCTTGAAATAAACCAGCTTCTGTACCAAACGCAACAGTACCTCTTGAATTATCTCCTGTTAGATTACATACGAGATCAACCGCATCAGATTTTTTTTCTTGTTCGAAACCTATGGTTTCACCAACGGTTTCTTTTTTTATATTTGCTTCAGGGTAATTTTTTTTCATTTCCGGTAACAAGGTTTCTTTTACATAAGTTTCGATATTTTCAGTAACAAACTTGCCATCATCATGGGTGATTGGTCTTACTTCCCAGTCAACAATACATTGATCAGCAATGACGTTTGTGGCTATTCCTCCTTTGATCCTTCCAATCTGCAGAGTCGAATATGGTGGAAAAAAAATAGAATTTTTTGGTTCTCTCTTTTTTAGTTCATCTCTTATTTCCATAAGTTTATTGCTATAGCGAATTGCATACTCAACAGCACTTACACCTTTAGCGGGATTTGATGCGTGACCAGCCAAACCAGTAAAATGAGTTATATATTCATAATAACCTTTATGGGCATTAATAGCTTTCATACTGGTAGGTTCTCCAATTATACAAACAGGATATTTAATGTTTCGTTTCTTTATTTCTTTCAACATTACTGGCGCACCTAAACACGAAGTTTCTTCATCATAAGTGTAAGCAAAATGAATGGGTTTTTTTAATTTTTGAGAAGCGAAAAAAGGTGCTATAGCCAAAGTGCAAGCAATAAATCCTTTCATATCGCACGATCCTCTTCCGTAAATTTTGTTGTCTTTTTCTTTTGCAACATAAGGGTTTGATGACCATTCTTTGGGTGAAGCAGGAACTACATCAGTATGGCCAGACAAGATAATTCCACCACCATTTAACTTTTCTTTGCCGTTTATAGTTGAGAATAAATTTGCCTGTTGTTTCGAGTCATGAAAAGTTTTGAACGATATTGCTCCAAGCTTATCTAGTCTTTTTTCGCAATACTCAATTAATTTAAGGTTTGAGGTGCCCGAAACTGTCTGAAAATTTATTAGATTTGATAAAATTTTTAAAGTTTCAGGAAACGCTTGATCAATAATGTCTTTTTGCGTAGCCATTTAAATTAAATAATATTATACATCATTACCATGAAACAAGAAATAACCTTTGAAGATTACAGTAAAGTGGAAATTAGAGTTGGAACTGTTTTAAAAGTTTCAAAAAATGAAAAAGCAAGAAAACCTTCATTAATAGTTGAAGTTGACTTTGGAAAAGAAACAGGAATAAAAAAATCTTCTGCACAAATCACACATTATTATAATGAAGAAAATTTAGTTGGAAAGCAGGTGATAGGTGTTTGTAATTTTCCTAAAAAAAATATAGCAGGAGTCGTTTCGGAAGTTCTTATTCTGGGAGCAATAGAAAAGGATGGAAAAGTAGTTTTGGTTCATCCTTCTCAAAAAGTTGAAAACGGTTTGGAAGTAGCATAATTCAATAATTATGTATCCAGACATTCTAGCGCTATCTATTTTTTTATTTGTAGGAGCCTTTTCACCAGGGCCAAACAATTTATTGGCTTCATATTCAGGTTTTAATTTTGGAATAAAAAAAACACTTCCATTAATTTACGGAGTCACTTTTGGATTTCCTATAGTTTTAATAGCTGTCAATTCAGGTCTGGCGATTGCTTTCAATCAATTTCCATTATTTCAAAATGTTTTAAAAATACTCGGATCAGGATTTTTAATATACATGGCTTACAAAATTGCGGTTAGTAGCAAATCTGAAGAAAAAGAAATAAAAAATCCTGCTAAATTTTTTAACATGATCTTTTTTCAATTTATTAATCCCAAAGCGGTTTTAATTGCAATCATAACGGTTTCTACATTTATTAGCCAAAACGAAAATTTTATTAGAGATTCAATTATAGTTGTAGGTTTTGCAATTTTTTTTAGTTTTACGAGTATTATGTCATGGAGTTTATTGGGTAAGTTTCTTCGACGATTTGCAAACAATGAAAAATTTTTAAAGATATATAACTACACAATGTCATTCTTGCTTATTATATGTGTTATAATGTTCTATGTATAAATTATGAAATTTGGGCAAAAAAATTCTTTTAATTGTATTAAAAAACTAAATGTTAATGGAAAAGATTACAGTTATTTCAGTTTAGCTGAAGCTGAAAAAAATGGTCTTTCAGGCATTTCAAAATTGCCAAATTCTTTGAAAGTTTTATTGGAAAATCTATTGAGATTTGAAGATGACTTAACAGTTAGTAAAACTCAAATTGAATCGTTTAGTAAATGGGTAAAAGATAAAAGTTCAACTAC
>Ga0315336_1007019_pt1 | contig 11106 bp, 13 predicted proteins | sample ASW5metaG_FD_204512 | JGI IMG/M metagenome (GOLD analysis project Ga0315336, IMG submission 204512) | Ammonia-oxidizing marine archaeal communities from Monterey Bay, California, United States - ASW #5 | ecosystem: Environmental > Aquatic > Marine > Intertidal zone | place: USA: California... | reverse complement strand
TTGGGATGAAAAATACCGCGTGGCAAGTCTTGCCCCGGCGCTTCGCGTCGAACCGCTGTTTCAGCGTCACCAGATCGACATCGGTGAACTCAGTGCACCGCGCACCGCTCTAGATATAGCAGCGGGGACTTGCCACGCTGCGGTTTATCTTGCGAAACAGGGCTTGAACGTTACGGCGGTTGACTGCAGCAGGGTTGGCCTTGCCCTGGGTAAAGAGCTTGCTGAACGTGATGGTGTTCGTATCAACACCACCACGGCAGACCTCACGGCCGCTGACTTGCCGAAGGGTCCCTGGTCCCTCATCTGTTGCTTTCGATATCTGAACCGCGATCTGTTTGTCCAAATACCATCAATGCTTGTCCCGGGAGGGATGCTGTTTTGGCGCACTTTCAACGTGCATCACCTGAGCAAGGCGCCAGCGTTCAATCCAGAGTACGTGCTGCAGCCGGGGGAACTCGCCCGGCATTTTTCAATGCTGGACGTGCTCACGCTCTCTGATGGCGATGACCCAAAGGAAAATACATCCTGGATTGCCGCCAGGCGATCTGTTTAGGCCACAAGGCGCGAGCCCAAGTCTCAGCCGGGTGTGTTTCGTTCCACCCAACGCTCGCTTTGGGCGAGGGTCTCTTTTTTCCAGAACGGCGCAGTGGACTTCAGTATCTCCATCATTTCCCGGCAGGCATCCAGCGCCGCTTTTCGATGCGCCGAGAAAGCCGCGACCAGCACGATATCCTCACCGGGATGCACTACTCCTACGCGGTGGACGACCAGCGCGTCCTCCAAATCATGTCTGGATATGGCCTGAGCGCGCATGTCTTTGAGTTGTTGTTCCGTCATACCGGGATAGTGTTCGAGCACCATCGCCTGAACTTCATCTCCTTCATTGAAGTCCCGCATGGTGCCGACGAACACCGCACTGGCACCGCTTTTCCCCGCAACAAGATTCTTTGAGCGATACGCTGACAGGGTCTGCCAGGGATCAAACGGATGCTCATGAATCTCGACAGTCATTGGATGGCTAGCCCCCGGTTACGGGTGGGAAAAACGCCACTTCGTCACCGTCTGAAACAGCGCGATCGAGGCCAGCGTATTCCTTGTTGATGGCGACCAACATTTCTTCGTCGGGGGATTCACCACTGACGGCCTTCCAGACATCGCGAGCGGTCGTGATACCGTCCGCCTCGACGATCATGGTCGCGTGGCCAATGCGCTCACGCAAACTGGCGAAGAATCGGACGTTAATGGTCATGGGAGCAGGATCAATTCACAGGCAGACACTACCGTTTGCGGTTCTATAATAGGCGCAGAGAACGCGGGCCACAAGCAACGGTAAGCAAAATGTCGACTCAAACGCGTGAATTTATAGCGGTGCCGATCGCGGTAATGACTGTTTCGGATTCGCGGACGGAAGCTGATGACAAGTCCGGAAAATTACTCGTTGGTCGCGTCCAGGATGCCGGCCATCAATTTGTTGAGAAGGTGATGGTGCCCGACGATGTTTTCCAGATTCGCGCGGTCGTTTCACGCTGGATCGCTAACCCTGATGTCCAGGTGGTGTTGATGACGGGTGGTACAGGAGTCACCGGATTTGACGGGACGCCAGAGGCGGTCAAACCGCTTTTTGAAAAAGAACTGGATGGATTTGGTGAGATCTTCCGGGCGATCTCCTTCGAGGAAATTGGAACCTCGTCGCTGCAGTCGCGGGCCGTGGCAGGTGTTGCCAACGGTACCTATCTCTTCTCATTGCCGGGGTCTTCCGGTGCCTGCGCGACGGCCTGGGACAAACTGCTGGTCCACCAGCTGGACTATCGGACTCGCCCCTGTAATCTCGTTGAACTGATGCCAAGACTCCTAGAGCATCGACAGTAACGGGCGCTGAAGCATGCTCTGACGGCCCGGTTCTGCAAAACCTCAGGCGGTCACCGGGCGTGCTGCGAGAGTCTCGGCGACGATGATTGGTGTCGTTATGTGTATTGCCCCGCCACTGTTTTCAGATTGATAGTTATCGCTCATGCGTGACAGTGCCTAAACAATGAAACCAGATCAGTCATCCTCAGACAGTTCCTCCCGAACGGGCCGGCGAAGGAGGGCGCGAACTCCTACACCCCGATCGGGAGCCCTGCCCCAGTTACCGTGGGGCCAGCCGCAATACGTCGACACACCAACAGAGCCGCTGGATGCAGAAGGTGTCGAGCGTATTCACGGCGCCGCAATGCAGATTCTCGAGGAGATCGGTATTGATTTTCTGCATGACGAGGCGCGCGAGATTCTCCAGCAAGCGGGCTGCGACGTTCGAGCCGACTCCGTTACGGTCAAAATGGACCGTGCTCTGGTTATGGAACAAGTCGCCAAAGCACCCCGCCGGATCGTAATGACCCCCCGCAACGAAGATCGTGCCCTGGTGTTTGGGGAGGCTTATGCGGCTTTCGGCCAAGTCTCCAGCCCGCCGAACGTCTCAGATCTGGATCATGGGCGGCGTGTCGGTAACCGTACCGACTACCAGAACTGGATCAAACTGACGCAGAGTTTCAACTGTATCCATTTTATCGGGGGTTATCCGGTGGAACCGGTGGACCTACACGCTTCGATTCGTCATTTGGATTGTCTTTTCGACATGCTGACCTTAACCGACAAACTCGTTCACGCCTACTCGCTGGGTGTAGAACGCGTTGAGGATGCGATGGCCATGGTCCGAATTGCAGCAGGATTGGATGAGGCAGATTTTACCAAGGCCCCACGGATGTTTACCAATATCAACTCGTCATCTCCGCTTAAGCATGACTGGCCGATGCTGGACGGCGCGATGCGACTCGCGAAACAGAATCAACTCGTGATCGTGACACCGTTTACTCTGGCGGGCGCAATGGCGCCGATCACGCTGGCCGGGGCGATTGCCCAACAAACAGCAGAATGCCTCGCGGCGATCGTGCTGTTGCAGTTGGTGCGCCCGGGAGCGCCCGTGGCCTATGGTTCGTTTACCTCGAATGTCGACATGAAGTCTGGCGCACCGGCATTTGGGACACCAGAATATTGCCGAGCGACGCAGATGTCAGGCCAGATGGCACGCTACTACGATTTGCCCTGGCGCGCCTCGAATGCCAATGCCGCCAACTGTGTGGATGCACAAGCCACCTGGGAAAGTGCTTTTTCCTTGTGGGCATGTTCTAGCGCCAATGCCAACATCATCTACCACGCGGCGGGATGGATGGAGGGGGGGCTTTGCGCAAGTTTCGAGAAGTTCGTGATCGACTGCGAAATGCTCCAACAGTTTGCGCATTATCATCAGCCCGTCAGCGTTGCTGAAGAAGACCTTGCCCTTGAGGCCATCCGTGCGGTGGGTCCCGCAGGTCATTTCTTGGGCGCGGACCACACCCGGGAACGGTACAAGACCGCGTTCTACAGTCCTTTTCTCTCAGATTGGAGCAATTTCGAAAGCTGGGAGCAGGCCGGCGCAGTTGAGACTCCGCAACGCGCCAACAAAATTTTTAAAGAGGTGCTAGCCCAGTATGAAGCGCCACCCATGGATATAGCCATTCGGGAAGAGCTACAGGATTTTGTCGAGCGCCGAAAACGCGAGGGCGGGGCGCACACCGACTTTTAAGCTTGGCTTAGGGCGGGCTCAACTGGACTGGCCGTGTTGCCCAATTTGAAAAGATTAATTGTTTTAAGTATTTAGAAGATTCTGATTATGATCTCTGCGAATAAAACTTCACTGTCTGGCGTTATAATATTTACCAGTAGGCAAAAATGCTTGGTGAAATAATCAAACCATTATGAAAATACTGGCAAGAATCGGTGTATTACTGGCAATCGCCCTGCCGCTTAGCGGCTGTTCGGATGGCTGGTGCTGGCCGTTTGACTGCAGTGCCAGTAAGTCTTCGTCAGGTGTGGTTGATGACAGCGCCAATACAACGTCGACCACGACTACGGACACCAGTACATCAACCGCAACGGCAACGACTACAACATCCTCATCGAGTAGCGCTGAGGCGTTCGATCTTTCCAAAGTCACCTGGCTTCATACCGACGTTTCGAACTGGCCGGTGACCCACGACCTTAAGGTGAATATCGGTGCGGGCCTGATCTGTATGGAATTCGGGGGAACGACGGCCTGGCCGAGCGCAGAGATCGATCATCGCTCGGGTGCCTATAAGATCAAGGTGAATGCCAACCCCTGGGTCTTTGTATGGCGGAATGACCGCTGGTACGGAGGCACCTGGGAGTGGATGGTGCCCAATGGCACCTGCAAAAACTTAAGTTCCGTTGAGGGCGGACATATTAAGCAGCCCGGACTGGTTGACTGGGATCCGGTATCCGGAGAGACCTACTACTTCATGGTTTCTTCGATTGCCCGCGGCGCCAACCTCAATAACTACCAGGCCCGAACCAACGCCGTCAGTGTTACTTGGCCCTAACGGCTGTCTTGCCTGAGGCAAGCCTGGTGGGGTCTTGGGGGCTGATAGGGTTAGGTGGGTAGAGTAAAGTACAAGCTTAGTACAGGTACTGCACAAACAAGAGTTAAAAGAGCTACTAAACCATATGCATTCATAGCAGTCTCCTGGCAATGAGTATCAGCACTTACTCACCAATATGTTATTAGCCGATAAGATATCCTTAGCATAGGCATCCGGGTGGGGCTAATAAATCCTCTGGACGCATCTTCTAGGCTTTATGGGCCTGCTCCCAACTCTTCGCTAACACCGTCGACGTCTCTGTTTTCTCTCTAAAGCGATTACAGGCTTTCTTTTGCGTAACCCGCCGAAATTTAAAGTTGAGTCACTCCAAGGACCGGAGTACTCTGTGGCGATAACTCAAGGAGATACCTTCGATCTTTTGCTCATACTGGCGTACAGATCGCCACCCAATGGAACGGGATTCCGGATTTTCTATAACACCTGCTCAGGAAGTCATGGCTCACCAAATAAAGTCTAAGCCAGAACGATCGTTGCGCTGAGAGCGGTTTTAGCGAATGTTTGAAGAACTCGATTACCGCGAGACCCCGCTGGGCCCAATCAGTCTGCGACGGCGTTCGGAGCCGAGGCTGGGCGGGGAGGTCCTCTACGAGGTCAAGCTTGGCGAGGAATTCCTGATGTCCAGTTTGTTCGTCGAGGCGGAGGAGCAACTTGCCACACTCGCGCTACAGTCGCTCGATACCCAAAAACTCGATGTAGTCGTTGGGGGGCTGGGTCTTGGCTATACCGCTGCCAAGGCATTAGACAATCAGGCGGTTCGCTCACTCCTGGTAATCGAGGTAATGGCACCCGTTATCTCGTGGCACCAGCTCGGACTGGTGCCGCTAGGGGATAAGCTCACACTGGATTCTCGCTGTTCCCTGATGCACGAAGATTTCTTTAAGCTGGCCGCAGCATCTGGCAGTTTCGACCCGAATGATTCGGGCCGTTTGTTTCACGCCGTGTTGCTCGATATTGATCATTCTCCCAGCCACTGGCTGGACGAGAGGAATAGCGCGTTCTACACCGACTCAGGAATTGCTTCGTTGGCGGCCTCGTTGCATCCCGGCGGGGTCTTTGGCCTGTGGTCCAATGATCCACCGGATGACACGTTTACCGGGTTGCTAAACGAGGTATTCTCATCTGCGAAGGCGCAACGAGTAACGTTTCCGAATCCATACACGGGAGGTGAATCGTCCAGCACAATCTATCTTGCTTACAAAGAGGCGGCTCGCGACAACTGAGAAACTCCCCATTTCAATCAAAACAGAACCGGAACTCTTCTACCTCCGGTCTACGTGCCCGAACCTTTTCTCCAAATTCCCATCCGCCGTGAGGAGTGCCTGAATAACAGGCAAGCAACCATTTAAGGTTGCCCGTTCCTAAACTGCTACAACGTTATTAGCGCAGGGTCCTTTTTGAGTCTGGCCTACCTCAAATTCAACAGCCTGCCCATCGCTCAACGTAGCGTAGTCACCGCCTGACTGGATTGCCGAGTGGTGAACAAAGAGATCCTTGCCACCGTCATCCGGCGTGATAAACCCAAAACCTTTACCTGCATCAAACCACTTTACCGTTCCTTTAGCCATTACTTTCTCCTAGTTCCTTTCAATTAGAGATGTTAAGAATATTTTGCTCACACGAGGATGGTGGCACTACTTGATAACATCCACGATTTGTCAAAATCCCAGAAAATACCAATCCGTATTGTTCTGGACCCCGGATTATAGAGGTTAATACAAATAAACATGACTTTTTCTGCACAAAACGCGGTCAACCCAATACATTGCCAAATCGACGTTGCCCGACCTAATGCCATTGCCGAGTGGCCATACAGGATCAAAGACCTTTCCTGCTAACCATGGAGGCGGCCATCCGTCTGTACTTTGATCTTTCTCCGGAGCATTTACCCGAGCATGCGAGAAGATGCGAGCACCTGCAATCTCGTTAAGAGATGCGTACCAATGCAGAACCAGCATTCAGCCCAAAATCAATCTCCCAAAGAGTCAACGTAAATCTTGCTGACGATACGCCAACCATCGTCGATTTTAAGCAGATGGAAGTGATTGACATAGTCCGAGCCAAGCAAATTGGTTTCAACCAGGCCGGCGCTTGCCATACGACCGGCAATATGGATAAAACTGATCTCAGCCTGATACTCGTCCCCTGAGCTCTTGGATGACGGCTCAGACTCAAGTTGATCATAAAATGGCTGTGGTGAGCCAATATCCAACTCACCCCGGTAGTCGCCAGACATAAGCGCTTTTGGATGAAAACAACGTTTTAACAGCGCTGTATCTGCCGTAAAACTGCCTTCTATGTAGTTCTCTATAACAGTTCGTACTGATGCGTAGTCATTGGGTGATTGCACAAGGTTTCCCCAGTAGTGTGTTTTTTCTTTGATGATCTTGTAAACCTTTTGGCCTTGAAAAGGGCTTCAAGCATCCACGAAGGAGTCAATTAGCCATTAATATTCTATCTAAAACGGTTTTTTAGAATGTGCTATAAGAAAGAGGCGCATCAACAGAAGTTAAACCAATGTGGAGGAAATCATGGCTTCAGTAGAAACAAAATCCTGGTCGAGCCCAGATGGCTCAATGACACCCGACAAGACTCATGCTGCGACTATAAACTTCGGAGGCGTCACGCTAACCAAAGCTAATATGCAACCGGGCTGGAAGTGGTCAGAGTGCATTAAGCCCCACGTGGGCACCGAAAGCTGTCAGGCAGGACATATTGGGGTCCTGATTCAGGGGCAGATTCACGTTGTATCCGATGATGGATCCGAAGTAACAGTCAAAGCAGGAGACGCCTATTGCCTTGCTCCCGGCCATGATGCCTGGGTCGTTGGAGAAGAGCCGGCAGTTGGTGTGGAGTTTTCAATGGACGATAAAGAATTTGGCCCCTGGACGCACGGCGACAGTTAATCTTGGCGTATACAGGACATTAAGCTAGAACGTACGGTACGGCAGTAACAAACTGCATATCCGATTTAAAGCCCCGCAAAGCGGGGCTTTTTTCCAGAAAAGAAAGAAGTCCTTTGCGTATTCTATGTAGAGAATCGGGTTGAACGATCGGTAACGCACAAACTCTAATCTCGTTATCCCAGTGAACTACCCATTCGCATTCTTAATGCTCATAACAGCTGCAACATTAGCAAGCTTCAATGGGGTCTTTATCCGCGCATTAGGAGATATGACGGATTGGCAGATTGTATTTTGGCGACATCTGCTGATCGGATTAATGTTGTGCTTGAGCCTTACCTGGTCCTGCAGATCGAATGTTGTAAGCGCTTTCAGACAAATCGGTTGGTTGGGGATTTTTGGAGCCGTTGCTTTCGGATTCAGTCTAGTCTTTCTGACTATGGCGCTCCACAAGTCGCCCATTGCGGATGTCATGTTTACTCTTGCGGCAATTCCAATCCTAACCGCCTTGATTGCCTGGGCCGCTTTGCGGGAACGAATTGAGAAAGTTACCTGGATCGCCATGATCGGCGCTGCAATGGGTGTCGCATTGATGGTCGCCGGTCATCTCACCGGAGGCAGTATCAAAGGTGTTGGACTAAGCGTTGGATGTGCGATTACTGTTTCCGTATTTGCTGTGATTCTTCGCTGGGGCCGAGAACTCAACATGATCCCCATGTTTGCGGTGGGTAGTTTTATCGCGGCAGCAATTGCGGCGCCTTTCTCATTTAACGGTCCTTCATTGAATGGAGAAAGTATCGCAATTCTTCTTTTTTGGGGTGGCCTTGTTTCTCCGGTTTATTATTCCCTCTTTGTTATTGCATCTCGCCATATCCGCGCAGGAGAATTGATGCTGGTAGTGCCTTTAGAAACAATTTTGGCCGTACTCTTAGCCTGGTTAGTACTGTCCGAGATCCCAAGCACCAATTCCCTGCTTGGCGGAATCCTTGTTATCGCTGCAGTAAGTGGGATGGCCATTTACAGAATCTACGAGCGACGTTAAGGGGGCATAAACCGCGCCGCATTGAGTGTGAGGAACTGGGATTCCTTCAGGTCCGACGGCGTGGAGCCGGAGTTTCGTTTCTAAGGAGCTTTAAGTTTTAAAAAAACAATACTCGGCATCACACCAACATCATTCATTTATTAAGGTACTAATCGGACAGGGTTTTGTGTGGTCATTGGATTCGGACCCTCTCATCCCAGTCATCTAACCCGTTTTTTAAGTTTTTCTTTTAAGCCAGTGTTATTTACAGGCTCTATTAGTCTTCAAAGGCGAAATCTCTATTTTTCCCTTGCACCCTTTCTAATCCTTTTCAATCAGGTTTGTGCGGACAGAAGGTTTAGGTTCTGTTGACTTTCCTAGGCTAATTTCAGACAGTAACTGGGTTTGGGAGCCAGCGATCAGACTCCCTAGATTCTTTCTCCCCCAGAATTATTGTACTGGGCGCAATAAAAGTAGTCGAAAAGGGTCGCAATACAGTGGAGGTCGCATCCATGTTCGAAAGCGAGTTACCCAAATCAGCCGATATTATCGTTGTCGGATCAGGTGTTATGGGTGCCAGCGTGGCCTTCCAATTGACCCGGAATGGTGCGGGAAAAGTTCTCCTGATCGATGCGCGTCGTCCGGTGAAGGGAGTTACACGCCAAACATTCGGTCAGGTTCGGACACACTATTCGACGGTCGCGCTGACCAAAGTCGCTAAACGCAGTGTCGAGATTTTAAAAAACTGGGATGACGAAGTCGGTTTTGGTGCGTCAGGCTATACGCGTCTTGGATATTTTATTGTCGCCCAGGGCGAGATGGTCAAGCCCTGTAAAAGAAATGTGGAAATCGGACGTCAGGCTGGCGTCGACACCCGCTACATCGATATAGATGAACTGTATGCACTTGAGCCTCTAATCCACCTGGACGGAATTGACGGCGCCGCATACGAACCAGACGGCGGCTGGCTCAATGGCACAATGATGACCCTAAGTTGGATGATAGGTGCACAACAAATGGGTGCCCAAGTCGTTTCCAATCTCGCCGTAGACCACGTGCTTACAGACAACGGAAAAGTGACAGGTGTCGCAACATGCAGAGGGAATATCGAGAGCCCCATAGTCGTGAATTGCGCCGGCGCCTGGGGACGAGATCTCGCTATCAATCTAGGCATTGAGACCCCAATCACTTTCAAACGACTTGACCTTGCCTGGATGCGGCAAACGCCCGACGGTCCCACTCTAAAAACGGCTGTCACAGACGTGAATGCAAACCTGGTTCTCCGTCCCGACATGGGTGGACTGTTTCTTGCTGTCGTATATCCCGACGAGCAGGACGAAATAGAAGATCCAGACGTCGTCCCTACGCGGCCAGATGTCGATGAACATCTTTCTCGTCTACGTCCGGTATTGCGCCACCGCGTGCCTGCCCTGGCGGATGCAGAGTATGTCGGCAATCTTGCCGGCGCCTACGATGTGACGCCAGATTTTAATCCGATTATCGGTCGGATACCGTCAGTACCCGGCTACTACAGTGGTGTTGGCTGGTCTGGCCACGGTATCAAACTCGCACCAGCGATCGGAGAAGCGATCTGCGCCGACATTCTTGGACACACGCATGATTTCGACCTTCATGCATTTCGGCCAGAGCGTTTTGCCGAGGGGGATCTGAACCCACTCGCTTACGGCCAGTCAGCCCGCGCCTAATCCCAAATCCGATGATGAAGCTTATTGAGCAGGTGTGAGCCGGTCCCGGCAAAGGCTTGCTGGGCCAGAGCATTTACTTCACTCGCCCCAGCACCTTCCGATGAGGATGTTGCCGGAACAGGCCCCGTCAAAAGCAAGCACGTCAACAGAACAAGAACACGGTCCATCGCTAAACAATCCGACCCCCCGCTGGGGGAAATCTAATGAGTATGGGGAAATTGTCTCAGACACGCGATGAGCGGTACTGTCGTTGGGTTTCCTTGGATATTAAAAATGAGTCAAGCTACGTATAGTTATTGCCAGAATCAATCGAGGGGGCCCAAAGGCTCCAAGGCTTTAATCAACTACCAAGTCCCCGGCAGTGTTGAAGACCCGGCCCTGATGCTCGCCGATGAGTTCTTGAATGATCCCCCTGCAGACCTAAAGCGTCTGTAGGGTCTGAGTCTCGTTCTGCTCAATTTTGGTACTGTAGCCCACCACATCAGTGGCGAGAATTACCGCAACCTTCCGCTCAACTTTTTCCTCAGACATAAATCCGTCCCCCTAAACCGTCGCCACACACTTAAGCATTGCAAAACTGCAGTGAGTCAATCCCTTCTGCAGGCAGTCTGAAGTTGGATGACAGAAGCACCTCAGCAGCCTGAAAGGCGCCGGCTGGCGCAACCCTTCGAGGAATCCCTACCTAGCGTATAAGGGGTCGGGAATTGCATCGCCTTAAGCGTTTTCCAGGAACGTAACCTCGGGAGGACCCATCACCCCGGCCTTCGCCTGTACTTCCTTCATCTCGGGAGCTGTGAAAAACGCGATGAAAGCTTCTTTCGAAGGTGCAGTCCCTATCGCAACAGCGTTGCCCTCGTCATCGAGATTTCTATGGCCGGCAGCGTTTATGCCCGCTGCTTCCCGGGCGGGCGCGTGGCTATCAAACGTGGCTTTCCATTGATCGAAATCGCTTACTTTCAGTGACACAATAACGGTAACACTCATCTTGCATATCCTCCATTTTT
>Ga0315336_1007018_pt1 | contig 11107 bp, 8 predicted proteins | sample ASW5metaG_FD_204512 | JGI IMG/M metagenome (GOLD analysis project Ga0315336, IMG submission 204512) | Ammonia-oxidizing marine archaeal communities from Monterey Bay, California, United States - ASW #5 | ecosystem: Environmental > Aquatic > Marine > Intertidal zone | place: USA: California... | reverse complement strand
GAGAAAGGGGTAATAAATGCCTAATAATCCGGTGCAAATTATTCTGAACGACGATGCATTTTTGCGAGCGCCAGAACCTGGAAGGCGCGGTGCTGAGAAAGATTTTTTTGATGGGAATGATGCTGGTTTCGTCAAGCACCGAGAAAAACTGCTCGAAACGGTTGATCAAATTAGTGCGACAGTCAACGGTTGGGAATTTGGTCCTGCTGCGTATCTTAGGGTCAGAATGCGACCGGCGGCCCTCGCAAAATCGTATCGTCCTAACAGCGCTCTTTTTACAAATGACAATTTCCCATGTGTTGGTGCTGGCGGTGTCGGAACTCTCTATTTCCGAGCGCCTTTGCTGTATCTTAAGCGCTTACGAAAACGAATTGCGGAAGCCGAAGAGGTAGTTGAAGTTAAAATCAATCAACGAACGGATGAGCCATATAAAGTTCCAAGCCGTCTCCGATCAGAAGTCGGAGCAATTGACACCATGGAGATTTCTCCGTCCTCGGCAAAACGGCAATTTACGTCGGAGCAGGCAGTGGAAATGCTCAGAGACTCTACGACAGTATCTGGGTATCTTGTTGAATTATTTGAAACACCAAGCGAAGCGGTAATTGCTGACGATCCGTTGGGTCGCGCTGCACTTCTCGATTCCCTTGAAGAGACCTTTCGCAGCTTCGGATCTGGCACACGCGCTTTTCTTGTACCGCCGGTTGGTCGAACACCGGTACTAGAATTTCAGTTAACTCGATCTGATCAACCGGCTTTCATCGAAAATCGACGTAACATCGCTACCACCGAACTCACTAGAAGGCCTAGGCAAACGGAACTCGACCTATCCGTTGATCGGCATGAATCCGTGTTAGCCAAATTGGCCTCTCACCCACTGGTAAGAACTATCAGGCCGCCCGTACGTCTTGAGCTTGCGGACGATGAAAATCCTATTGTGTCGGATGAAACCCCTACAATTCCGCAACCGGCCGTGGATTCAACTTATCCAATAGTCGGGGTCATTGATTCTGGTGTTTCTGATACGCTTGACGATTGGCTCGTCGGTCGGTTTGACTACCTAGATAAAGACGAATGCGATTCAGATCACGGAACAAAAGTAGGCGGACTTATTGCTGCCGGACAAACAATCAACAATTCGGCGCTAGTGCCGGAACCATCTGGTTGCATGATATATGACGCTGCACTTTTTCCAAGCAAACCATTTTTACAAGCATACCCTAAAGGCTTCACCGACTTCATGGAAGAAGTCGAGCAAGCCGTTATTGAAGCTAGAGAAGATCACGGCGTTCGAATTTTTAACCTTTCAATCAATGCGAAGCTCGAAGTTGAACCGCACCGCTACAGCATTTACGCAGCTCGACTAGACGAGATCGCGGACCGACACGGCGTAATTTTTGTAAATTCGGCTGGCAATTTATTGCCGCAAGATTCTCGGGCACCTTGGCAGTCAAAGCCAAGTGACGTCGTGAAATATTTTGCAAATCGAACGCAGTCTGACACGATCATGAAGCCTGCGGAAAGCGTTCGGAGTATATCCGTCGGTGCTCTAAATCCGCCGGGTACAGCGCATCTAGAAGATGCGCCAACTGTCTACACCAGGCGGGGGCCTGGACTGCAGGTCGGTGTTAAACCAGACTTAGCGACATACGGCGGTGCCGGTGTCAATTCTGGCCAAAATTCGGGGCTGAGTTCTATCGATTCAGATGGAACGTCAATCCAATTGGCGGGCACTAGTTATGCGGCTCCGCTAGTAGCACGCACGTTAGCTGGACTCGATTCTGTAACGCGCAGAGGTTTGGAAACGGAAGCGCTCAAGGCAATGCTGCTACACACCTCACAAATGCCTTACCCATTGACGCGCCGCGGTGTAAAAAATGGACTTGATCGTCAGTTTGCGGGATTCGGAAAACCTATTAGTACTTCTGAAATGCTGGAAACTGATGATCACCAGATTACGTTGGTTTTTCAGAGCCGACTTACAATTGGTGAACGACGACCCGCTATTTTACGTTTCCCTTTCAACTGGCCGTCCACATTAGTTGATCCAGTTACCGGTGCATGTTCAGGACATGCAAAAATGACTCTAGTTTATAGCCCACCGCTTGACCCTGCCTTTGGAGCTGAATTTGTGCGTATCAATTTGGAAGCTAGCTTGCGGCAACGCCAACCCGGCTTGCGAAAGGATGGAACGCCAAGTTTCGTCAATAAAATAAACTCAAGGTATTTGCCAAACTCCAGTGGTCTCGGTGTGCCTGAGAAAGCGCTAATTTCCCATGGTCTCAAATGGTGGCCAAATAAGCAATATGAATCAAATTTTAACGCGGCCGGTATGAGTAGTGAATGGCGTTTGGAAGTTTCGAGTCTTGTACGGGCAGAAACATCGTTTCCCGCCGAAGGCGTACCGTTCGCAGTTATTTTAACTTTGCAGGACAAAGACGGCGTTCAACCTGTCTTTCAGGAGATGAGACAAGCACTTCAAGCTAGCGTGGCAAACGCCGTAGATATAAGAACAGCAACCCGCATCCGCCCATAATTTATATCTACGTCAATAAAACTCTGGCGATTGAATCCAATTACATTCAAAATCTCATTTCAACCGATTGCAGGTATTTTTCAACTTTCTTCAACGTCCTAGCCCTCGGCCTACGCCCTTCCCTTAAATCCAGAACAAATCTCGGATCGCCCACTGCGCGTCTGCCAAACCGGGTCGGTGACATATGTGTCTGCTTGAGATGCTTTTCGATACGATCCAACAGTTTCAAATGACGCCTCCTCGAATCATAAATTGCTTGTGTTCTTGTTATGTTCCTAGTAGGAAGATTTCATATTGTCTAGGATAAATCCTATTACAGGATCGAAAGGCACAAGAGATGGATGATGTAAGAGCAACGCTGGACCGGCTGATCCAGGAAAATAGGGATGATTATTCGGGCTTGTCCCGCATGCTTGGCCGCAATGCCGCCTATATCCAGCAGTTCATCAAGCGCGGCACACCCCGCAAGCTCGATCCCGATGACAGGCGCAGTCTCGCCAGCTTTTACGGTGTCGATGAACAGGTTTTGGGCGGCCCTCCCTCCACCGACACGGATGGAATGATCGAAGTCCCTGTTCTCGATGTGAACGTGTCGGCAGGGCATGGCGCGCTTGCGACAAACGAGGACCGGACGACCCGCTTTTCCTTTGATGAACGCTGGCTGCGCAGACTGACGCCCGCCAAAGGCGCGAGCCTTTCGGTAATCCGCGTGATCGGCGATTCCATGGAGCCAACTCTATCGGACGGCGATGACGTATTGGTGGATGCCTCCGATCACGGCGCGCGGCTACGAGACGGCATCTATGTAATCCGGATTGATGATACGCTCATTGTCAAACGCATCGCGCTGCGTCCGGATAGTAAATCGGTAACCATTGCCAGCGATAATCCGGCTCACCCGACTTGGAATGATGTTGACCGCAGCACGATCCATATTGCGGGCCGCGTCATCTGGTTTGGACGCGCGCTTTAAGCACCATATCATTTCGAATAATTCTAAATGCCCATGTCCAGCGGTTTGCTATGCTCTTTCTCAAGTTCCCGCTGATCCTTTTGCGGCTCCTTAGGCGCAATTTCATTTCCTTTTGCAAAACCCGCTGCTGCCGCTTTACCCAGACGCTTGGTTATTTCAAGCGCCGATGTTTTCGCGCCATCATTCTTCTCGACTACAGTCTCCAGTTTCTCGCGATTATCGACGATAAGCGTCAAACCATCGCGCAACCGGGTAATCGTCACCAGAAATGTCTGCTTGTTGGAAAGATTGCGCTCACCGCTGTCCATGACCGCAATCCCGCGATCAGACGTTAGCCCCTGCGCCATATGAGCATTGAGCGCATAAGCCAGATCAATACGTTTTAGCATCGGGTCGTTATGAGGCACCCGGTGCTCCACCCCGGCAGATGTTTCCAAGTGAACATGCTTTTCATCAATTGCTGTAATGGTTGCCTGATCCGCATTGAACAGGCCGCGCTTGTGATCGCTATCGGTCCAGCGAATTTTGTCGCCTGCAAAAATATCGAGCTGTTTCTTTTCAAAGAGAGCGATCTGATCCTCGGCGGCATTGGTGCGCAGCCTGCTCACCTGAAAGCTCCGTTTCCCGCCCTTGCGATCCTTCAGGACAAGCTGCTTTGTACGTTCATCAACCGAGACCACATCATATTGCCCTTTGGCGAGACGCTGACCGCCGAATGCAGCTTTGAGTTCAATCATCATGCCTGGCTTATAGCTGTGAATATAGCGCAGCTCCTCGCGGGTGCTGTTGACGCGGGAAAAGGTTGCAAGGTTTAGCCCGCGTTTTCCGAGCTCGTCATTTTCTCTAAGCCCGGTCTGGACTGCTTCGTTGACGGCGGTGCGCAGCGCCCGTCCAGATGCATAAATGGCGGTGGATTGCCGTTCCTGCGGTGAGAGCGTCAACCAGCGTTCAGCGGCAACAAGGGCGCTGCCCTCTCTGGTTTCGACAATATGGTCCTTTAAGTAGGACATGGCCTCGCCTATATTGCCGGCCTGAGCTGAATATTGCGCGCGGCGCAGTGTCTTGTCGCGGGCACGCAAATTCGTAATCATCTTGACAGTATCAATGCCTGCAGACTGTACCAGCGCAAAGGGCTTGCCGGCATCGACAGCGCCAAGCTGCTTCTTGTCCCCGATCATCACCAGCCGGTCGACCTCGAGCAGGTTCGCAAGCCGGACAAGTTTTTCTTTTTCAACATTGGAGACCATTGAGGCTTCGTCGAGAACCAGCACATGGTCTTTCATGGCAGCTTTGGCTTCCATGAGCGCCTTTTTATCGGCTCGCTCTTCGAGGAGGTTTTTATGACTTCCGATGAAGCGCGCCAAGGTCATCGACGCAATCCCGGTATCGCGTTCGAGCATCTGGACGAGCGTATTCTGGACGGCGAGACCCCAAACCGTTTTCCCGTTCTCGCCAAGTAGCTGCGCGACAGGTTTGAGAAGGCTGCTTTTGCCTGCTCCGGCAATTCCCTGCACCGCAAGGATGCGATTGGACGATGACATAATCAACCGCCCAGCCGATTCCTGACCCTTGTTGAGCGTCATCCCGAACTTGAGGCCCGCGACCGCCTGCAACTGTTCGCCTGCCGCGCCCGATGACAAAAATGGCTCTATCTTGGCCCGGCCTGCTTCTACCTGCTCAATGATGCGCTGTTCAATCTGCACGGCTTCACGGGTGGTCAGAAAATCACGATCGCGCCCTTTGCCCCGAACCAGTTCACCAGCGTCCACCAGTGATTTTACCCGGCGTTCGACATGGGCAATGCTTGTCGGCAGTCCAAAATCGAGCGCGGTCTTATAGACATCATGGACCTGAAATGCTGCCTCGCGCTGCGAAAGATGACGGATCGCGGAGGCCGCCGCCTGTGCAGCTGCAATCTCTTCGCGCGATTTGTTCAGGATATACACCGGTACCAGAGGATCGTCAGAAGGATTGGGTCCAAATCCCGGAATTTTTTCGGCAAAAGCGCGCAGGAAATTCATCCCTCTTTGTGTCAGTGACAGGTTCAGATTTTGCCGGGCCTCCATGCCCGCAGCGCCAATATGGGCTTTTTCAATCAGCCCGCCAAGATCGAGATCCATAGCGCGCGCCGCCTCTTGCCACGTTGCTGCCAATGCATCCCGGTCCTTGATCGCTTCCTTTGGCGCGCGGGTTGCCAGAGCGGCTATCCTGCCAGCTTCCAATCCCGGCCCCCGGCGCGCGTCCAGCACTTCCTGGCGGCGCGATGAAAAGGCCATAACCGCTTCGCGCGAAATACCTGCTGCTTCAAAGTTGCCATGCTTGCCCTGATGGGCAGGCTCATATCCCAGCTTTTCAATTTCGAGGCGAAACCGCGCCATCGTCATGGAGTTGAGAAGCGTGTTGTTCGACCAGAGCTTGTCATTGTGAAGCGCGCGCCATTTGCCGTCCGGGCCTTGCGTTATGTTGGCGACAACCGCGTGAAAATGGACATTGGGTTCCTGGTTGCGATTTGTGTCATGCTGAAACAAACCGATCGCTAGGTTGCCGGTACCAATGGCTTTAATTTTACCACGCGAAAAAACCCGCGTTTCGGCAACATTTTTTTCAGCCCATTGCAATGTCTTGGTCACCGCTGTCCGGTAGGCATCGACAATCCTTTTATCGCCGCCAACCAGTGCAAGGAGCGACCAGCTCTTGGGCAGCGAGAAGGTCAAATCAGTGCCCGCCCGGTGATATTGTTTGTCGCTGCCGACACGCTCGCCATTCGGCAATTCACCGCGCAGCAGGGCTTCAAACGCCGCCGCGTCCACCTCTCCTTTCAGACCAAGCCGCTCGGCGCCATCACCGATCCACTGACCGGACCGGTCCGCATCGGCTTTGGTATAATAATTATCTGCTGCGAAATAGGTGGCTGCACCGCCGGCGGAGCGAACGTTGGAAGCGGAGAGCATAGGTCATTTCCCATCATCATAGGCGCCCTCCACCGCGCAGGTTTCACATATCATATTCGCCGATATCGCGGTCCGGCTCATCGCGCACAGCGCCCTCACGAAGATCCCGGCCAGCGTCACGCGGAGAACCGCTCAATGTTCGGGTCCCGTTTGCCGGATCGGCTGGATCGGGCAGATCGGAGCGCGGCAGATCGTCGTTGTTGAGATGGGGTATTTTATCCCGCCCACCGTCAACCAATGGCTTGTCCGGGTCATCGGTAGCGGGATCGACTGTGCCATCCTTGAGTATTTTAGCTCGAGGTTCGTCAGGCAATTTGTCATCCGTGATGTTCTCGGTTTCGCGAAAGACAAATTCCTTCTGATCTGCCGCAGATTGTTTGACGCCTTCCTCATTATCATCAGAGTCCGCTGATGTTTCCAACTCCCCGCCGTGAGTATTTTTAACTGGCGTATCAGCCTTCGAAGGCTGCAAAGGTTTGGCATTAGATGCACCGGATTGATCCGTTTCTTCGGGTTCATCAAAGGCCCGCGCGATAAACCCTTCAGCCAGACTGGGCCAGGATTGCGGGGTCAGTTTAACCGGTGCTGCGGGGAAACCATCGGGGAACTTTATATAACCATTGAGGCGCGGCAGGTTCATAAACTGGTCGGGCAAAAGCAGCGGTTCGATCTGCCGCCTGGGGGTCAGGCTGACGGCATCACGGGCATTGTTATACCCGTAGCTATAGCCTTCCTCCATGTCCCGTATTTGCCGGTGACCGATGAAATCGGAACACCAAGTTGCTGTTTCCCGGTCGGCGGTTGCAAGGATCAATTTTGTACGCGCGAGCGAGGACAAGGTCATCGCCATATTTTCGCCGTACACTTCCTTGAGTTTGGCAAATGCGTGGATGCCAGTGACGATGGCACCGCCAAAATTGCGGGCCGTCTGCAGGCCTTTTTCCAGCGCTGGTAAACGGTGCAATGCGCCCAGTTCGTCAATCATGAACCAGATGCGCAGATCGGAGGTGCGGTTCATCGACATGAGGGTATTCATCGCCGTATCCATCCACAGCGTCAGCAGCTTGGAACAGATGCTCATATCGACATAGCGCGCGGATATAAAAATGATCCCGCCGCGCTCGCATTCGCCCTTGACCCAATCGCGGATCGAGAATTGCGGACCATGTTTCGGCAGCAGCATCAGAGCCTCTGCATTGGCATTAAACACGGCGCGGATCGAGGTTGCCATGCGCGCCGCTTTGGGCGCGGTCAGTTGCGCCGCGACCGTGCCCTTCAAAAGCTTGTGTACATCGGTGAGATCGGCCGTGATGAGCTTCTGTGCCAGCGCTTCGTTTGTGGGTGTTCCCGCCTTTTTTAATTGTAGGCAGGATTGCACGAACAATGATCTCGCACCGATCACCCAGAACTGGTCTTCGCCGCCTCCATCCTGCGGCACTATCGCTTCAGCAGCGCTATGAAATTCAGCAATGGTGCTGCAATCATTGAACACGCTCCACTGCGGACAGCGGGCATCAAGCGGGTTCAATATGATATCGCGCGAGGCGTCATAGAAATGTTCGATAAAGGCCCCGGTTAGATCAAATATAACCGCGCGTTGTCCCTTTCTGCGGGCCTCGGCTATCATCTCCAGCAAGGCAACGGTTTTACCGGTTCCGGTGGTCCCGATCAGCATCGCGTGGCTCTGTTCAAGCCGCCAGGGATAGTGAACGCCAGCCAGTTTGGAGGGTGTATAATAGCCGGCTTGTTCAAGCTGTTTCTGTCCCGCCAAACGCCAGCGCCAGCCGAGTTCCTTCTTTAGTTCCTGGCCTTGTTCGGACGCATTATGGCGCGATATTTCCGCTTTTAGTTCGGGCAACGTTGCAAGCTGCGCGCCGCGTTCATGTTTGCTTTCTTTCGACCGTCCGCCAAAATATTCTGCGACCCAGTAGAACAGAACGAATGCGGGCAGAAACAGCAATGCGGAGATCGCCAAAGCCGTCCGGAGCGCCGTCCATAATGCTTCCATTGCGCGTACCACCGCAGGAAATTCTGGTACTGCCGAAATTGCCATTTCGATGCTACCGAGGCCTGCAATATCCAGATGTACCAGTTTGGTAGGATCGAACTCCATAAACCCGTAAAACGAAGCATAAAGGTTCATGCCGACGAGATATTGCTGGTTGTCGCTAAGACCGGATGTCACTTGCCAGTAGGACATGCCGACAAGCAGAACAGCGGCGATGACAAGCGGTGCCTTGAGACCGCTTGCGAACATGAAACCGAAGTGCCCGAGAAGCTGGCTTCCGCGGGTGAAATTGACAATGTTACGCTTCATCGCGGCCTCCATTCGAAGATGTCGATTGGAGTCCCAGCCGTTCTAATCGCCGGGCATAGGCATCATGGGTTTTTTGCCGGAGCGAACTGTCGGGATGAGCGGTTAAAATCGCATCAAGCGCGACCGATGCAAATACTGTTTCACGGTCTTTCTCGCCTGCTGTCAGCAGCGCATTTTTGTCGGCTTCGCGCAACAGATAGGAGGCTACCAATATATCGCGGATGAAGATGCTGATGCTCTCGTTCTGCGAGCTTGCTGTTTCACGGACCCACCGCTCAATATGGTAAGGGACAAACGTCTGAAGACGGATATGGTTGGTCATACTCAGGTTCCTTGTGTGTTCAAGAACCTGGTTCACCCTTCGAAAAGCACGATGAGAATAAACCGTGAACAACTCACAGTCAATCGAAATGTATATCAATATTTTCAATTAGATAGAATAGGATGGGTTGCAGGTGAGTGGCAAAACAGCCGCCTACTCGCAATCAACTCGTTTGGTTCATTTGCCGATTTTCGTATCTAAGCTATTGTTTTATAAACATATTCATCCTGCAGCCAGCTGCGTACGGTGTGCATCTTTTTGTTCCCAGCTCGGCAGTCATTCTCCAGTGATCAAAGTCCTTTAAAACTGCTCAGTTTTTGAAGTCCAAAATAAACGGCACCCTTGCACGGCGCGACGCCGCGCGGTGGTGTGCGCGCGCGGCAGTGCGCCAGCGCCCGACGGGCAAGGAGAGAGGTAAGAGTGCCAGCGGGTTAGCAAGAAAAACCGCACCCTAAAGAAGCGCAGCGGGAAAGAGTGCGGCCTTACAAAATCCCGCTCATCTTCAGCGGGCCACCTGGCCCGCCCTTTCGCCAGCGATCGTCACCGATAGGCCGAGACGCGGAGCTACGGCTCGGTGAAGCAAGCCTTCAGGCTTGGGCATAGAGCGCGGTGCGGGCGCGTCCGCAGGCGCTAGAGCGCCGAACAAAAATAAGGGCAGCGGAATGGGAGTTCCGCTGCCCGTATGTCACCCTTCATGGGTGTTCCCGTATCGACACGAACCCGGGTCGCAAATGGCCAGTGCCGATACGGAAATTCTGAATAATCCTTATTCCTGATAGTTAGCAACGCGATTCCCAGAATGATTGTATGGAATCGACCTCCGGCAAAGTGTCTTGTGTTTCTCTCTGTTAGGTTTAAGCCGTCCGGCAGTGCAGAAAATGTCTTTCAGGCCGACGGTCGGGGGGCTAGGTTTGAAAGGCATTTTCGGCGCTACCACACTCCGAAGCGAACAAAAATAAAGGCAGAGACCGGTTCCGGCCCCTGCCCTTTCTGACATTCAGAATTCATCCAATAGTGCCCCGTGAACAGTATGGACAACGCGGTTCATTGCCGATGTCGGTAGCGCATTATAATCGCCCTCGTCCAACGCTATATAACCCTGGTCATCGTCCTCCACTACATGCTGATCGAAGAAACTGTGAAGAGCTCTTCGTTCCGCTGTTTCTACCGCTGTAAAATAACTTTGTGCATCAAATATTGTATCAATTACCTGCGTCATACTACCTCCTGAAATTTGTCAAAATTGACAGAAGGTCTGGTGATGCGTGAAGGGCTACCGGGTCACAGGACCGGCTGGAACAGACGGCCGCGAAGCGGCGATGGGGGAAACGATTTTATCGCGCAAGGCGGCGCAGCCGCCGGAGCGGTAAAATGGTGGGGCCCCGTCGTCCTTTACGCGGTGGCCCTTCGCGCATCATGCTTGGACTTCAAGTGAGCAACCCCTCCCATAATCTAATTTCCGACGACCGAAATGTACTGCCAAAAATCGTTTTCCTACAGGTGGGACTATATGCAATTATAAAGCTTCAAGGGGTCATAACTGAGAAAAAGGAAATCTCATGACCAGAAAAACAGGCGCGCTGGCAGCGCTCAAAAAGCTTGAAAGCGACCGCGCAAAACTCGACACAAAACAGCAAGAGTTGGAGACCAAAGCGGCAACCGAACTCGGGCGGATGTTCCTGGGAAGCGGTATCGAAGCGTTTAGCGCAAAGAGTCTAAAACTCATCGGAACGGCACTTGGAAAAATGGACGAAGAACAGGCTCTCGCTGCACTGAAAGTTGGAAACTCACCTTCGCCGAGCTGATTTCCGTGCCCATGAAAGGACATAAAAAAGGCCCCGCCGGGAAACCGGCGAGGCCTGATTGTTTGCAATATGATGATCAAAGGTCTGAACCGCCCCGGGATTGCCGGAGGCTCCAACTCTTGAGTAGAAGGAGCTATTATGAGCAAGACCACAAACAAGTTTTCACCGGAGGTTCGCGAACGGGCGACCCGCATGGTGCTGGAGCA
>Ga0315336_1007017_pt1 | contig 11109 bp, 8 predicted proteins | sample ASW5metaG_FD_204512 | JGI IMG/M metagenome (GOLD analysis project Ga0315336, IMG submission 204512) | Ammonia-oxidizing marine archaeal communities from Monterey Bay, California, United States - ASW #5 | ecosystem: Environmental > Aquatic > Marine > Intertidal zone | place: USA: California... | reverse complement strand
CGTAATGCAGCCCCATAGCCACAATTCTCCGGATGCCGAATCTGTGCAATGTCGCTGCGCTGACCGAGTAGTTGGGCAGTGCCGTCCGAGGATCCATCATCCACGACCAGGACGTCATGGGTATAGGAAACGACTTCGTCCAGAACAGTCGTGACGTGACGAGCCTCATTGTAGATAGGTAACACAGTGAGGAATTTCATATGCGATCCTATTTCAGGTAGCCATTACAAAATACGGGCTTCACCAATGCCTTTCAGGGTGTGTTCAGCTACACAACGCTACGATGTGGGTTGTGGAGAGGGTCATGGGCGGTAGTGTCAGCTGCGGAGTTGCGTCAGGTGGACAGTCTCTCAGTGAGGTCAATTCCGGCAGGCTGGAAAGTCAAACGATACGCAGTGTCTTCCCCTGGCCCTTCCCAAAACACCTCATTGTAAGAGGGCTTCCACAGAGCGGCAACTAGCAGTGATAGCAGCCAGCAATCTTTCCGCGAGTCGGCACCGTCTGTGCGGACGTTTTCGCAATTGCGGCTGTCCGAACGGCCCACTTTGCTGCCCGTAGGTGTGTTGGATTGCGTGACGAATCTCGGTTGGCCAGCACCAAAAGTGACTCACCTTGTACGCGGAATGCGGGCTCAGTATAAGTCTTGACCCGTAATCCGTTCATGTCGCTTTACAACTCTGCAACTGGTGAAATCGAGCTACCAGTGACAATCCATTGGAATACCTGCCGCACAGCTGCACCACAGTCCCGCTCAACAGTAGAAAACCGCCACAAAGATGAAGTTTGACCTGCACTTTCGCTGGACCATGGTGGTCGTCCTACTCCTCACCAAGTCGACGAAAATCCTTGCCGACCAGCCCGATCTTCAGCCGCCATATGGTTCCAACGTGGAAGTCTCTCTGCCGCATGTCACCGCCACGTATCCAAGCACACCATACCCGCCACTGGTCTTTCCCCCACCAATATCGAGAGCCACTGTTGCCGCACCAGAATTTATCCCGATATCAGAGCCGACTGAAGTCGTCCCCACTCCGTCGGCAAACCCAACTGAAAAGAGCATGTTGCTCAAGCAGCCCGAGGAGCATGCACCTGCCTGGTATAGCTATCCGACACGTTGGATCGATACGATACCATGGGACACAGGAATTGAACTCGGTGTCAATGGGTCGACAGGAAACAACGAAGCAGTGAGCGTTCGTACCGGTGGTTACATCCGGCGCGAATCCGAGTTTGCAAGGATCAATATTAACACCTACTACAACAAGACTTCTGCTGGTGGCGTCGAAACTCAAAGTAACGGCCAACTGAATATTAGTAACGATTGGCTGTTCCACATGGAGTCGCCCTGGACCTTATTTACGACCAGCACGCTGTTCTACGATGAGTTTCAAGCCTTTGACATCCAAACGAATATGGATGGCGGTATTGGGTACCGGTTAATCAACGATGAACATCTCGCATTAACCACGCGAATGGGTGCCGGTAGCTCGCGGGAGTTTGGCGGCCCCAACGACGAATGGGTCGCAGAAGCAATATTTAGCCTTGTTTATGAGCACCAAATCTCGACGCGTCAAAGAATCTACACCACGCTGGATTACTTTCCCGAGTTGGAACGCTTTGATGAGTTTCGACTGGTAACGGACTTGGGATGGGAGATCGAACTCGAACAACCTGCCAATCTGAGTCTCAAAATTTCCCTAACGGATCGCTACGATAGCACGCTGGTCGACACCGACCCGCGACTAATGAATTACTCTGTTCTGCTACTGTGGAAAATTTGATGCGGCAAGCCAACTTCGCAAAATTTGCCCCCCACGCATGGTTGCAAAACGTCGAGTTCATGATGAATAGGACTGCAGGAAAACGGCAGACGGGCTAAGCGTTTGGGGGCCAATCGCGTAGAATATACAAAACAATCGTCGGGACCCGATAAAAATGAACTCCCCCGATGGTTGACTCCAACCCATTGAAAACGATGTCCGAAAAACCATCGCTCGACGAGTTGCAGGGTTTCCTCGAAAAGGGAATCCCCATGTATCTGCAAATGGGGATTCGGATTCATCAATATGGTCCGGACGGGCTGACAATGCAGCTGCCTCTGGGACCCAATCGAAATCACCACCAGACGGCGTTCGCGGGTAGCTTGAACGCACTCTGCACGATGACCGGCTGGGGAACGACCTATTTGCTGCTGAAAGAACTAGGTCGTGACGGCAACATTGTGATTCAGCGGAGCGCGATTCGCTATCACACTCCCGTCGATACAGCAGAGGTTCTTGCCCGCTGCGAACCGATCGCCGCAGGAGCCAAGGCGTTTTTCCTGGAGATGCTTGACGAAAAGGGCCAGGCAAAGCTGGATCTGAAGGTCGGAGTCCCCGGCACCTCTCGCCCAGCGGTTGCTTTTGAAGGGTCTTACGTTGTCGTCGCCAGCGGCTGAACGCGGCAGCCCTGGCAGCCCTGGCAGCCCCAAAGCATGCTCGGGCGGTCCTGTGGAGATCCTCCAGGGGCGATGGTTCGACGTTCGACCAGTTCGGCTCCTCAATCTCGGTCGCTTCAAACCGGGGTGAACTGCCATTTTGGCGTCCGGAATATCCCCTCCAGGCTCACGTTGCCAAGATTTCGACTGCCAATGTGGCATTATTGGTTCGTTAAAACAGATATAAGTACTGATTGTGAAATATCTTATGAACAATTTTCTGTTTCGGTTTCAATTGGCATTCGACTTGCATTAGTAAGGATTTCAGAACGGCGCTAGTGCCCCCTTCTAATGTAAAGTGCGTGCCTGGCCACTTTTGATGCAGGCAGAGAAGACTACAAAAGGAGTATTGAAAATGACCACCACATTGACCAAGAACCGCGTGAGAGACATTTTTCCTGGTAAGTTCGGCGACTTTGATTACCTGTTCGGCCAGCTATTAGGTTCCGACGGCGCAGGATCCCCATTTGGTTGGCAGGTCCCCGCGTCGCTTTGGGAAGCCGATGACAAGATCCACGTCGAACTGGACGTGCCCGGTACGAGCCAGGAAAATGTTGACCTGACCTATGACAAGGGAATGTTGAAGATCGACGTCGAGCGGAAGGCGCCCGAGGGTGATCACAAGCAGTGGCACAACGAACGAGTATTCGGCAAAGTGACTCGTAACTTGATGCTACCCGAATCGGCTGATCCCGATTCGATTGGTGCCGAGCTCAATGACGGTGTACTGCACGTGACCATTGCAAAGCGTGCTGACGCACAGCCGAAACGGATTTCGATCAAAACTGCCTAAGGTCGCGTGACGCTTTTGCGGGATGCGATTGGCAGAAGTAGCTCTTTCGTTTGGAAAAAAAGCTGTCTCTCTCTCCGGCGGGATCGCGCGGCAGCGCGATTCCGCTTTTTTTGTGCGCCAAACCAGACCACCGCACCCACCATTCAGCAGACATTTTTCCATTTTTGATATACTCACGCAGAAGTGAGACTGCTGGCCACCTGGTTGCAACTAACGTAAAACGGAATTCCAACGTAAAACCGACTTTCCTTTTTAATCCAGTATGAACCATTCCGGGGAGAACATTTTTTCCCACCGGGACCGATCCAAGCAAGCGATTTGCGCGCGACCAACCTGAAACCTACTATGCTCATGTGACGGTACGGTCATTGGCCATTGCTTGACAGCCCCCGCGGCGAGATCGAAAATACGCCGCGTCGTCGCACGAAGGAAGCGTATCGCCACTACCAAGGAAGACTCTGCCAGGAATTTGCAGCCTCTAGAAACTAAACGTCGCAGGAAAAAAAGATATGAATGAATCAGAACATCCCAATCCGGGCCTTGCCTACCTGCTTTGGTGTCTGGTGTTTGTTGGTTTTGCTGGTATCCATCGTTTTTACAGCGGTCGTTGGGTGACTGGACTGATTTGGGTGTTCACAGGCGGTTTGCTGTTGATTGGGCAGTTGGTCGACCTCTTCTTGATTCCGGGCCAGTGCAGGCGTCCCAAGTGGTAACAAAAACATTGAAATCAGTTGCCCAATTGGAGTGAGCCAGCTCCTGGAAACCGGATGCGAACCGATGGGAGACCTCTCAAAAGTCGCTCCCCATATTTTCGCAGGCGTCTACACGGCAGCCATCGACCCACAGGGACCGCCCGGCGATCTGCCGGCTTAGCGACATTGTTGGCCACGTGAGTACTTCCAGCAGCCTGATCGGGCTGGTTTTGAGCTGGATAGGCCAACCGTACACACGTCTGTTAACAGATCCCAAAGACCGTCGATGTTCCTGCAGGTCAACTTTTCTTGCCGGTTACGCCATTTATATTTTAGCTAACCATCGTGTTTTACCGATCTTATCCATGTACCGCATTATGAAGACGTTAGTCTAAGTGCGCTCGGTGTGTGGCACAGGAAGTCCACGATGTATGTTCAACGAAAACGACCACTTTGGCCCTACCTTGCGTCACTGTTCGTGTTGCTGATATTTTGCATCGCGTCGCCACGCTTATGGCAGACGGGCCACAAGGGCCCCGCACGCTCGCCGAATGTAGTTGGTCCGCACAAAAAGAGCGTGGAAATTCTGCGTGTTCGCCGAAATCGGCTGAGTTTTCCGAGACATTCGGTGGTCGGTGGTGTGCAGTGTTTTCTTCCGTTTGAACTGCCAGAGTTGCGACCCACTGCTCTTTCGAAACCCACTGCTCTTTCGAAACCCACTGCTCTTTCGAAACCCACTGCTCTTTCGAAACCCACTGCTCTTTCGAAACCCACTGCTCTTTCGAAACCCACTGCTCTTTCGAAACCCACCGCTCTTTCGAAACCCACTGCTCTTTCGAAACCCGTTGCTCTTTCGAAACCCGTTGCCCTTTCGAAACCCGTTGCCCTTTCGAAACCCGTTGCCCTTTCGAAACCCGTTGCCCTTTCGAAAACAGGGGTCGACGTCGTGGTCAAGGAATCGAACGTCGCCAAGGAGTCGAAACCAGCCAGTTTGGACGACGTGATTCCGGGCTTCGACACGGCGGGTGCGCTTCGCAACTTGGGGCGTTGGTTTGCCGTTCTCCAACCGGGAGAAGTTGCCAGGCCGGTCTTGAAGTTGATCTCACAGTACCTGCCTAGGTCACCTGAATCAACGGTGCAACCGGTGGCACTGATTCGCTCGTTACCACCGGTGGTACTGATTCGTTCGTCAGACGCGGTGGCAGTTCCGATGTTAACTGCTCGTCCTGGCGTTCGTTTGGCGATGATCCCCACGCGCCGCCAACAGGTCCCACAACTTCGAGTTCGTGTGGGCCCACCTGCCGAGGGCGTGCCGGGCAAAGTCGCAGGGAGAGCAGCAATCGGCATTGTGAAAGACCGCCCGTGGTCCTCACCAACGGCTCTTGTAGTTCAGGTGAAACGGCTACAGCGACATCCATTGTCGCGTGATTGGGCGGGTCAGGTGCTCAGTGAACTGGGTGTTTTACAAGATTTGTCAGACCCTGCCTGCGGTGAAATCAGCAGGCGGTTCGATTCCCTTGATCAGCTGAGCTCTCGGGCAAAAACATTGGCTCAAAAGACTTGTGAAGAGTCGCTCGCAACGGAGTGTTTACGCGCCCACTATGCACTGGCACGTCGACTTGATTTGTGGTTGCACGTCCACTCGCTTGAAGGAATGGGTGCTGCTGAGCCTAACGCACGGCTGCCGGGCACTGAGCAACTGCGAATGGCGTTGGGCCAAATCACTGCAACAACCGCTGGTTCGGAGCGAGGTGCCCTCTGGCGCGACTATCTGTTCGTGAATCCACTGGGCACATGGGTTGACGGCCGGACTCGGCTTTCACCCACACAGCGCCACCGATTGGCGCAACGTATTCTAGCGCGAATGACGACTGGTTCCTTGACCGGGTCGCAGCGAAAGTTTGTCTCAAGTGCTCCCGTAGCGGCGCTGACTGACGAGTTGCGGTACTGGGCAGAAGAACGCGTGGACATCGATCGCCTGGCGACGAACCTGGAAACATACGAGGCCACCTGTAGCCCAAGAATGGCCCAGGAAATTGCTCGCCAGCGACGTAAACTGGCATGGTCACCTCGTCTGGCTCAGCGTGAAGTGGCCAAGTCGATCGATGGTCACTACCGCAATGCGAATGTGCGACTTGCCCTGACCGAGGAGTTTTTGAATCAGGTGTTTCCTCAGCCGGAAGGAACGGACCTGGCCAAGGTCTGCGATTATATCGTCGGCACGCCTGTACGGGGCCGATCGTGGACCGACACAGCGGTTAAGGTGCGCCTTGTGCCCGCTGAACATCACGTTCGGTTTTTCGTGGAAGCCAAAGGGAGCGCGATTTCGAACACGGTTGCTTTCGGGGAGGGAGCACGTCTCTGGAGTGTGGGAAACACCAACTTCCACGCCCGCAAACTTGTGGCTGTTACTACCGACGGTCTGAAACAGTGGCCTGCCGAAGCTACGGCAGAGAACTACAGTCGACTGGTTCGCATTCGCACCAATTACGACGGCATTCCTATCGCCGGGTCTTGGGTAAAGTCAGAGGCAATGACTCAATATCGCCAAAAACGTGCCCGTGCCCGACGGGAAGTCGAGTCGAAGGTAGCTCAAAAGGCCAAATTGCGTCTTGACCAAAGGACAAAATCGTATCTGGATGACCTCGAACCGCGGATTCGCGAGCGGATCGACAGCCTTAACGCCAAAGGAGTTCATGTCGAGCCGATCTCCCTGAAAACGTCCGACAAGCGAATCGTCACGCGCTTGCGAATCGCGGGAGACGAGCAACTTGCTGCCCATACACCTCGCAATCGTGCTCCGTCTGACAGCCTGGCGAGTTTACAACTCCACCAGTCGGTACTTGTCAATGCGACACGGGCGCTGGATCTTGATGGCCAGAGGCTAACCGCAGTCGAACTTCGCAATCTTTTTGCAGAAAACTTTACCAAAACGAATGTGAGGTCTACCAACGACATTCCCCAAGATACCGTATTTCATTTCGAGTATGAAGATGCGCTTGGTTTTCGCATCGCCGACGGACAGTTGGAATTGACGATCGCTTTGATAGAACTTATTCACGATGATCGGCCAGTCCGCCGCTTCAAGGTGCATGCTTTCTATCAGCCGCAAATCAAAGGTACGGATGTCTTTCTGGTACGTGATGGTGCGCTTGGCATCGAGGGCCGCCTGCGGGCTGTAGACCGGGCCAGGCTGCACGCCGTGTTTAACAAGATCCTACCGGCGGAACGAGAGATTCCGGTTTTAGACTTTGACCGTTGGGGGCTTCCCGATCCGGAGGGCATGATGATTACGCAAGCGGTGCTCGAAGATGGCTGGCTGGGCCTTGCACTGGGACCTGCCCACCCCGGCCGTGCAGTCCAGTTGGAGCGGTCACTAAGGTAGCAGCATCGCAAACGGCTTCTGCCACGTTGTTTATCGCTGGCACGTCTCGATGCGGCGCTAACGTAGTCGGAAGATTTCACATGCATTGACCACGCGACTGGCACCCAATCGCTGGTCTTGTTGTCGAACATGGGCTATCCTGCTAGCATGCGAACCTGGATTCTGTTTTCTCAACCGGCTTCAAAAACGGGTGCCGTCGAGTCCCGCCAACGGGACGCAAGTTGTCGTTGGCCAGGCAAAAGACCGACGAGGGTGTTGGCAACGGTTTGCCTGGCAGCATCACTTTCTTTGGTGGTCCATGCTCAAGATGGGCTCAAGCCACCGCTCCACAAACCGGCAACGGGTAACCTGGTATCTGGCCATGATTGGCCTGATTTCCTGGGTCCCAACCGGGACAGCAAGTCATCCGAAGGCGGTCTGAACTTCGCCTGGCCGGTGGTTGGACCTCCTCTCGTGTGGAAGCTGCCGCTGGGCACCGGCTACACGGCTCCTACGATTAGCGACGGTCGGCTATTTCAATTCGATCGTCATGGTGACGAAGACCAACTTGTTTGTTTCGAGGCAACCAGTGGTCGGCGGTTATGGGCGGTTGGTCACCCCACCGACTTTGAAGACATGCTTGGCTATGACAATGGACCACGTTGCTCCGCAGTGGTCGATGGCCCGCGCGTGTTTACGTTCAGTGCCGGGGGGGTATTGCAATGTGTTCGTGCCGCCGATGGTGAACGGCTTTGGCTGGTTGACACGACCGAAGAGTTTGGCGTTGTCAAAAACTTTTTTGGAGTTGGCAGTACACCGTTGGTGGTCGGCGATTTGCTGATTGCAAACATTGGTGGTAGCCCCGAGGGAAGTCCTCCCGATGTGTACTCGGCCAATGGCAATGTCCTGGGCAACGGAAGTGGCATCGTTGCCTTTGACAAAAAAACAGGGACTGTCCGCTGGCAGGCAACGGACGAACTGGCGTCCTATGCCAGTCCCGTTGTGGCAAAAATCGATGATCAAACATGGTGCTTTGTCTTTGCCCGCGGCGGACTGGTTGGGTTCAATCCGCGCAATGGTAAAGTTGATTTTGAGTATCCTTGGCGAGCAAAGATCCTGGAAAGCGTGAATGCATCGACTCCGATCGTTGTGGGCAACGAGGTATTCATATCCGAAACCTATGGGCCGGGGAGTTCGCTGCTGCGGGTGCGTCCTGGAGGGTACGACGTTGTCTGGAAAGATAAACCCCGGACTCGCCAGAAGGCAATGATGTTACATTGGAACACGCCGATTTATCACGACGGCTATCTGTACGGCTGCAGCGGCAGACATGCCAATACGGCTGAACTACGTTGCATCGAATGGTCGACCGGAAAAATCCAATGGAGCGAGCCTTGCTCAGGCCGTGCTTCACTGCTTTATGTCGACGAGCATCTGATTGGCCTGGTTGAGAACGGAACCTTGTTACTTATGAAGGCCAACCCTGGGAAGTATGAGCTTCTTCGATCGGTCGTGTTGCGCGACGAGACAGGTCGCCGACTCTTGCAGCCACCGGCCTGGACGGCTCCGGTTCTGGCAAATGGATACCTCTACTTGAGAGGGGACGACCAACTCGTGTGCCTCGATCTCACCACTTCAGAAAACTGACAAAACAACTCTCGTTGTCTTGACGTCAAGGTGGTCAGGTCACAGATTGCGTGGAATCAGGCCACGATCAAGCGCAATCAAGAATAACATGAGGCCGATGATGAAGGCAAAACCGGCCATATGCATTGCGACCACGAATTTTTCGTTTGCGGGGCGCCGAAAGATTCCCTCGTAAGCCAGAAAGACCATATGCCCACCGTCGAGTATCGGGATGGGCAGGAAGTTGACTACGGCCAGATTGGCACTGAGCATCGTGAGGAATATCAGCAAAGCGGCAGTTCCCTCGGAAGCGGAATAAAAGGCTGCCTTGGCGATTGTCTCTGGACCTCCCAGCGCAGTTACCGGGACCTGAGTACCCAGTTTTTGCAAGAACCGATAGACCAGCGTCAAGGACTCAACCGTGCGGTTCCAGCCGAGCTGGAATTGCTCGGCTACGGTCTTTGCCTCGCGAACGCGTTGTAAAGTGTCGAGTATGAAACCACGGTCGACGAGGTAAACAGGGTGCTCAGAATCGGGTTTCGCTTGCAGGACAACCTGATTCTCTTTTTCACCGCGTCGATAGGTTAGCCCAACTTTCGTTTCGGTTGGTAATCGTTGCAGTGTCCCAATGAGCATGGCGAAATTCGGATGGTCGCCAAGTTGGATTGACAAGTTCTCGGTTGTTTCGCCATCCGCTTGGGGAAAAGAGATCTCGGCCGCCACGAGTTCATCCCCCGCCTGAAGGCCTGCTTGCTCGGCGGGACTATTGGCCGTCACCGCGACCACGACATTGCGGACCTCGTATGCAATTCCCAGCGACGAGAGCGAGACGGGTGTCCCTGGCGTCGAATTGGAATCGAGCCAATCGACTTTGCGTTGCTTGACGGATACATCGGTGCTGTCCGAGAAGGAGAGTTGGATGGTAGCTCCGTCGTTTTTATTCGTCAGCTTGCGCAACAGGTGTGGCAAGGCGAGCGGATCGAGAGGTTGATCCCCTGCGGCATTGGAAAACCGCCCGTCGGGAGTTGTGATGGCCACGATGGAGTGACCGGTGGGCAGTTTTGCTGCTTTAGCCGGGGAATCTTGCTGGGTTGCGACCACCGGTCCCATTTTCATGACGAGTCCCAAACGGCGCATGGGATTAGGGGCAACCTCGACCGTCACTTTTTCCCCACCCTGAATCGTGTTTTCATTCCCGATTCGTTTTTCCTTGCCATCGCGCCGCACGGTGATTTTGAGGGGTTGATCAACCTGGGCCACCAATTCGGTTACAAGCTGTTGATAGTTCTCGACGGGGTTACCATGGACCTGGATGATTTCGTCACCACCTTGGAAGCCATCTGCCCTGGCAGCTGCGCTACCGGTACGAACCGGCTGTTCTTTCACGAGCTGTAGCGAATACGGGCTCACGATGCCAATCTTGGCTAACCCTTTACCATCTTGTTGTCGGGGATGGAGTGTGACGGTTGATTCGGTTCCCGACACTCCGTGCCGGATGACCAATGGCAATCCCTGCTCCAGGTCGGCAAGCGTCACTTTTCCCGTGAGTTGGGAGAAACTCGGATCCCGGACAGCGCCGATTTCCACGATATCGTCACCGGTGCGCAAATTGGCTTGCCATGCCGGTGAGCCTGGGACGGTTTGGGAAACGATGGAGGGGACGTAAGGAACGCCCAGGCCGAAGGCGATGACCGCAAAGATAAAGGCAAAGATGACGTTCATAATGACGCCGGCCGAAATGATTGCCATCCGCTGCGGAACACTTTTGGCCAGATAGCTGCGTGGGTCGACCTTGTATTTTTCGCCACCAGGGCCGGTGACTTCGACGCCTTCTCTCTGCGGGTCGAGTCGGGATTGCTCTACCTGTTCGGAAATCTTACTGGGATCGTCATCTTGCCCCAGCATTTTGACGTATCCACCCAGAGGTATGATGCCAATCCCGTAAACAGTTTCACCCCATTTCTTACTGATCTTCAAACCACCGACATCAAACCCGACCATGAATTTGTCGCATTGAACGCCGCACATTTTGGCAACAGCAAAGTGTCCCAACTCGTGAACGAAAATCACGAAGCCAAGACCGATTGCGACCTGAACGATGGCCCAAATAAATTCGACACTCATGTTGACCGCTCAATCTTTCATCGTAGGTGACCCA
>Ga0315336_1007016_pt1 | contig 11111 bp, 9 predicted proteins | sample ASW5metaG_FD_204512 | JGI IMG/M metagenome (GOLD analysis project Ga0315336, IMG submission 204512) | Ammonia-oxidizing marine archaeal communities from Monterey Bay, California, United States - ASW #5 | ecosystem: Environmental > Aquatic > Marine > Intertidal zone | place: USA: California... | reverse complement strand
AGCGTATCCATGGTCACCGAAATGATCGATTCCTCGAGGCTTCCGATCCGATTCTTGCTGGGTGTGGCAGCCGAGCATCCGCAAGTGGTCCGGACATTGGAAATGTGCACGTCTTCCTTGTAGAGATTCTTCACCTTGATCAGGTGCACAGCGTTGGCACCGCGAGCGATGTGGCCAAAGTCAATCGTCTTCTGGTTGAACATCTTTTCGGCCCATTCCTGAGCCTGCGCGGGGACCGCTCCCAGGACCAGCGTGGCCGCCGCCAACAACAATGGATGGATCACCGCGCGTGTCATTCTGTTCGGGTTGGTCATGTCGTCTTTCGTCTCTTGATGAGGCAACAGAGTTCGAGGTGCCGAGCACGCTCGAACGGCATGCGTTCTCCATCCACCAAATCGAAATCGTCGACGCTGACGAGTGCGGCGTGGGGCCACGCCGCGCGCCGGAAACTCCGGAGTTCCCTAAGTGCATCGTGCTCGCTGACGGTCACTGTCGCGTCCCACCGATGTCACACGCGGCAGCAAACGGTCCAGCCTGTCCCGGTCAACCGATCCACCAGAACGACCATTCCCTTCGGACCTGTCCGAAAACCGGGTCAGACAGCCACCGACGACGCCTTGCACGACACCGAGCTGGAACACTCAGTTCCGCTTTCCGCGATCCCGTCGCACGGCTCAAGCGAACGTACATTCCATGTTGTGGAACATGCATTCCCTAAAAGACACCGGTACGCGATCGCAGATTCCATCCGCCATCCTGATCGACTACCCGCAGTCTCGGAGGTTAGTCGGCTGCCCGCGAAAAGTCAATGTTCCGGGTTGCCGTCGGTTCCGTTGCGCGCGGAGCATACAACCGCTGCAACGCGGTGTGTTACGAACCGATCATTGCCGCGTGTCAGCCTAATCCGAAAAGTTTCGGCAAGCCCGCAAACACCTGCATCCGCCAGACCCGATCTGGGGACGAGAACAGGCCACGAGAGCCGGTTTAGACGACCGGGTTGCGCAGCACGCCAATGCCTGCGATCTCGGCTTCCAATTGATCACCCGGCTTGAGAAACCGGCCCTTGGCGGCACCGACGCCCGCCGGCGTTCCTGTGGAGATGATGTCACCGGGCTCCAACGTGACAATTCCCGAAATGAACTCCACGATGGCCGCCACGGGAAACACCATGTCGGCCGTCGAAGCGTCCTGCTCGATCTGACCATTGACCCGCAGTTGCAGGCCCAGGGTTTGAGGATCGAGTCCCGGTTCGGCCGGCAGCACCGCGGGACCGAGCGGACAAAACGAATCGTGCCATTTCCCGTGAAGCCAGTCGAAAAAACCATCCTTTTCCCGTTCCGCTCGCTCGGGATTCGGCCGAAACTGGCGGTCGGAGATGTCATTCACCACGGTGAATCCGGCCACGTAGTCCAGAGCCTGTGCCTCGGTCACGTCGCGACAGGTCCGACCGATGATCACCCCCAATTCCAGTTCCCAATCGATGTGGTCGGGGGAGCACGCCGGAATCCGCACGGGATCGCCGGGATGCGTGAGCGTGGTTGACGGGGGCTTCATGAACACATACGGAAACGTCCGCGAGCGTTCCTCCGCGCGCCCTCCACCTTCTTCGATGTGCTTCGAATAGTTTCCGGCCAGCAGCAGCAGTTTGCCCGGTGTCGCATGGGGCACTTTGAGCCGCACGCTGTCCAGCGGCAGATCGAACGGTGTGGGCCCGTCCGCCAACGACTGTTCGAGGTCGACCACGCTGTCCCGCAATGCGCCTCCGGGCAAGAACGGCAACAGCGAGTCGCCGTCCGGCAAATCCACCTGTTGAGCGGCCGCGACCTCACGCAAGGGCGTCACGCCATGATCCTGAAAAAAACCAACGCGGGTGGCCCCATCCTGTTCGTAGCGGCAAAGACGCATGGACTGTCTCCAAGGTTGTCTGGGCGGCGATGAAATACGGCGATGCAATCCAATGCCGGTGGGCCATGAGAGCTGGCCAGTCACCGAGACGCAAGTCTGACGTTCTGCACTCGGTTTCTCAATCAATCGGATGGACGAATCCAAACCGGACGATCCAGGCCCTCCAGCGGTCTGTGCGGCGCGACAGGGTTGCAAGGTGCCCGGCGTCTGTCATCCTGATGTGCCACAGCGTGGCTCCTGCCGTCGCCGCCGAGCAGGGTCACGCCAGCATCCCATCGGCGGTTGATCGGACAGGTTGCCCGTGGAATCGCGCCCGCTGGAATCGCGACCAGAACCCGTTGACAGCAACGATCCCGGCATCGTCGTACTGGGATCCGTGAATATCGACCTGGTCAGCCGCACGACCCGCCTGCCTCGACCGGGCGAAACCGTTTTGGGAGGCGAATACTACCAGGCGCACGGGGGCAAGGGAGCGAACCAGGCGGTGGCCGCGGCCCGCACAGCCTCGCAACCCGTGCGATTGATTGCCGCCGTGGGCGACGACAGCTTCGGCCGCGACGCGCTCGCCGGTTTTCAGAACGAGGGTCTGTTGTGCGCGGATGTCCAGATCCGATCGGACGCCCCCACAGGCGTGGCACTGATTCTGGTCGACGACAACGGCCAAAACCTGATCAGTGTCGCCTCGGGAGCCAATGCGCGGCTGAGTCCCGCCGATGTGTCGGCCGTCGACGACACGGATTTCCAGGGCCGCGTGCTGCTGGCCTGCCTGGAATCTCCCGTGGACACCGTCGAGGCGGCGCTGCGGCGGGGACGCGCAGCGGGGATGACCACGATTCTCGATCCCGCGCCGGCGGAGTCCGCCGTGGATCGCCGCACACTGCTGGAGCAAGTCGACATCCTGACTCCCAACGCGACCGAGGCCGCGCAATTGACGGGAATCGCAGTCGACACGAGCGCCCAAGCCGAACGTGCCGCGCGGGCACTGCAATCGGCCGGCTGCCGGGCCGTCGTCTTGACACGCGGCGCATCCGGGCTGCTGGTCTGCCAGGACGACGTGCAACACATCCCCGCGTACCCGGTCGACGCCGTTGACGCCACGGCTGCCGGTGATGCCTTCAACGGAGCCTTGGCCGCCCGCGTGTCCCAGGGCGCTGCGTTGCTCGAGGCCTGCCGCTGGGCCCAGGCCGCCGCCGCCCTGTCGGTGACACACCGCGGAGCCCAGCCGTCGTTACCCGACCGACGAGCGGTGGAGGCATTTCTGGCCCGACAGCAACCCGCGCGACAGTAACTCGCCCAACGGCAACCCCTGGCGAGGACTTCCCACAGGACGCAAAACAACAGCACACCCACCGCGGCGTCCCCGGGCGGGCCCGTCCCGCGGTGTTATTCTCAGCGCGAAGCCAATCGCCGTTTCAGCCAGGCCGCCAGACGACGCGCCAGCCAGGGGAACAGGCCCAACAAGGTCAAGGCGACCACCAGCTGCAGGTTCAAAACGTCCCGCCCTCCCGACTCGGCCAGCGCTTGCAGACTGGGAACCGACCAGCCAGCATACACATAGACCAAAGTGCCCGGCAGCATGCCCACCTGGCTGACCCACCAGAACGTGCGGACACGCAGTTCCGTCAATCCCATGACGAGATTCACAACGAAAAAGGGCACGATCGGCGTCAGCCGCAGCAGGAACAGAAAATAGGGTCCTTCACGCCTCAAGGCGATTTGAAAGGCCTCCAACCGAGCACCAAACCGCTGGGCGATCACATCCCGTAACAAATAGCGGCTGAGCCAGAAACACACGGTGGCTCCGGCCGTGGAACCGCAACTCACAACCACCACGGCCAGCACAAACCCCGGCCCGGGTCCGAACACGATCTGGAACAGCCAGGAGATCACGAGGGTCATCACCGTGGCCAGCGGCAAGGACAGCCCGGTCACCAGCAGGTACGTCAACAGGGCCAGCGCCACCACGCTGACCGGGTTGGCTCGAGCCACTGCGAGCAACCGCGTCTCGTGCTGGACCAGGGTCTCGAACGTCAACCGGTCGCGCAACACCAGAAACAGGACCGCCGAGGTCCCCAGGCACAGCACCGCCACCGCAATCCGTCTCGACGCCGCCATCGGCACACGACCGGACGCGGAGGGTTCCGGCACCACGTCCCGTTGATGCTCCATCGACATCCTGCACCCGCTCCACCGCGAAACCGGTTCCGCCAGGCCGACACACCCCGTGTTCGGCAGCACGCTTGGTGCCCTTATCCTAGTTGCACACCGGGATTGCACAACCGGGGGGATGGCACAACCGGGGGAATGGCACAACCGGGGGGATGGCACAGCCGGTTTCCCGGCGAAGCCGTCTGGAGAGATTCCCGCAGCGCCCAAGCGGCGACGCACGACCCCGCTTGCAGTCCCCGGTGCACTGTGTGAGAATGCCGCGTGAGCAGGCCGACCATGGGACCGAACCGGCGCACAGAGGCTCCCCGCCAGGATCCACAACACGGATCACGGATCATGGCAACACGGATCATGGCAACACGGGGTTGGCAGCCGGTCCCGGTTGAACGACGGTTCCCGGCACAGCCATCCTTCATGCCACGGCCACAGCCATCGGCAACCGAATTCACGGAAAGACGCATCATGTCTCAACTGGAACGCATGCGGGCCGCCATGCAGGCGGCCGATCTGCCCGCCTTTCTGGTCAGCGACTCCATCAACATCCGTTGGCTCACCGGATTCACCGGCAGTTTCGCGTATGTCGTGGTGACCGAGACCTCGGGCATTCTGATTTCGGACAGCCGGTACACACTGCAGGCACGGGAACAGGTCAACGATCTGCCGACCGAGACGTTTTCCAACCCGACCAAACCCAACGAATTCCTGTATTCCCATCTCCAGCAATTGGGGGTCAACCGGCTGGGTTTCGACCAGCACCAGGTCTCGTATGGCAAACACGCGGAATGGAGCGAGCACTTTGCCGGGATCGAACTGATCGGACACAACGATCCCATCACGGATCTGCGTGCCATCAAGACCAGCGAGGAAATGGACCGCATTCGTGAGGCCTGCCGGCTGGCGGATGACTGCATGGCCCATGTCACCGACGGTATGCGTCCGGGAATTACGGAACTGGAATTGTTGACGCGTTTGGAGACATTTCTGAGGTCGCACGGTTCGGAGGCCTCGTTTGCCCCGATCATCGTCAGCGGTCCCCGCAGTGCCCGGCCGCACGGCGTACCCAGCCAGCGGGCTCTGCAGGCCGGCGATCTGGTGACGATCGACCTGGGTGCTGTTGTGGACGGCTATTGCAGTGACATCACACGCACCGTGGTCATGGGGCCGGCAACCGATCGTCAGCGCACGGTGTATGGTGAGGTTCTCAAAGCGGAACAGGCGGGAATCGCGGCGCTGAAACCGGGGGCCAACGGCCGCGAAATCGACGCGGCGGTGCGAGCCCTGCTGGGTGAAAGCGATCTCGCACAGTATTTTGGACATGGCTTGGGCCACGGGCTGGGCACCGCGGTGCACGACACGGGCCGGCTGTCGCCGACCATGGAACAGGCCATCGAAGCCGGCCAGGTCTGGACCGTGGAACCGGGCGTGTACATCGAAGGTTTCGGAGGCATCCGCATTGAAGACGACGTGTTGGTGACCCCCGACGGTCCCGAAGTGCTGACCTTCTTTCCGACACAGCTCATGGAAATCCCCCTCGAGGGATGACATCCCACGCGCGGGGTTAGTTGGATACTGTCTGCGAAATTTCAATCTGCTGCGGGTGTGTTTGCGTTGTCCGAGGCCCCCGGTGATCGGCGGTGCGGTGCCGGCGATCGCATCTCCTGACGCGGGAATCACGCTCCGTGGATCCGGTCTGGTGGCCGCGTCCAGTGATTCTGCACGTCGTTGAGAAACGGAAAACGGGAGCGGAAACGGTGTCTTGAGGATGCGATGCGGCGACGGAGTGCACCAGCCAGGCAAAACCACGCGGCGTGAGGACACAGATGCAACGGAATGAACAGACGATCGATCGTTGGCTAGCCCCCTTGATGAGCGTGCTCAGCATCCTGTTTCTGGTGCTGCTGGGCGGTTTGCTGCACCTGACCGAATGGGAGCCGGGCCGTGGGGGGGCCATGCGTTGGGATCTGGCCCTGGCATTGGCGGTGCTGTACCCGGTGTTCCTGCTGGAATGCCTGGTGTTCCGGCTGGCCGGATGCCCGCGCTGGAAACAGCACCTGTGGCATTGTCTGCTGCCGCCGCTGCGGCTGGGAGGCCGTGACCACAGCACGGGAAAGAACATCTGGCTGCCGGGCTTTGGCTGGAGTCCGGTCAACGACGACCTGCGGGATCGCCTGCAAAAGGCGATGAGTTTGCCGTTGATCATCTTCGCGCTGCTGGTCCTGCCGCTGCTGGTCTTCGATTATTTCTGGGCCGAGCAGATTCGGCAGAGTCCGCTGCTGCAATTGAGTTCCCACCTGGCCATGACCACGATCTGGCTGGCCTTCACGCTGGAGTTCATCGTGATGATCTCGGTGGTGGACCACAAGATCCGCTATTGTCGGGAGCATTGGATCGATCTGGCCATCATCGCGATGCCCTTGATTGCTTTTCTGCGTATGGCGCAACTCTCGCGGCTGCTGCGATTGAATCAGCTGACCAAATCGGCGCGGATCTACCGCATGCGTGGTCTGTTGCTGCGCAGTTACCGGGCCTTGCTGCTGGTGGATGGTATCCAGCGTCTCCTGCGGCGGTCTCCGCAAAAACGATTGGCCAAGCTGCAAGCCCTACTGCAGGACCGGCAATGCGAGATTGACGAGATTCGCGATGAAATCCGCCAATTGGAGTCGGAAGTTCAGCAAGACGAAACGGCAGAACGTTCACCGCACGAGGCTTTGGGGTGACGGCGGGTCACCGCCGTTGAAGCGGGGAGTGTCGGCCAAATACGGCAAACCGGGTGTGATCGCGCCGGTCAGCAACCCGCCGGCGAGCCTCCAACGCATGGCGGAGGCAACAGACCATGCACGGGGCAGCTCACAGTCCGCACAAGACCGGCTGTGAACCGGCCGCGGAATGGATCGCAGGGAATGCCCAGCCGGACGCGGATTTGGCCGACGCGAGGGTTGAATCCCGAATCGCCTTCTGGCATAGTTCACCCGTTCATTGAGGGGGATCGGCCGACAGGTTGCGTTGACGCGGTCAACGAGAATCGTAAGCTTCCGCCTGCCACGGTTTGCCTGGGTGCCGGTCAACGGCACTGGGTTTGCCGGCTGGGTTTCTAGAGTACTTGGACCGCGGGTCATCACACTCATGTCGGGTATTTTTGCAGCGGGATCGCTTGCGGAGTATCTCAAAGATCCTGTTGAGGGCTGGGGCTGGAGCGAATCCACCGCCTATGTGGTGGCGGCGATCGTGCATGTGGTCTTGCTGATCAACGTGTTCGCCCTGGCGCCGTTCTTCTTCATCTGGCTGGAACGCAAAGCCTCGGGCCGCATCCAGGACCGTCTGGGTCCCACGCGTGTGGGTGGCAAATTCGGCTGGCTGCAATCGCTGGCCGACGGCGTCAAGCTCATACAAAAAGAAGACCTCTGCCCGCCGGCGGCCGATTCGATGTTGTTCCGGGTCGCTCCGTACCTGGTCTGCATTTCCTCGTTCGCCGCCTTCGTGTTTCTGCCGTTCAGCGAGGGCTGGACGGCTGTGGCCGCGGACGTGGGCCTGTTTCTGATTGTCGCCATCCTCTCGTTGGAGGTGTTCGGCATCATCCTGGCGGGCTACGCCAGCGCCTCGAAGTGGTCGCTGTTTGGCGGCATGCGCGAAGCCGCCCAGATGGTCAGCTACGAAATCCCGCTGGCCATTTGTGCCCTGGTTCCCATCGTCACCATCGGTTCACTGAATCTCAGCGATATCGGCCGCGCGCAATCGGGATGGATCATCGATTGGATGATTTTCCACGACCCGTTCACGTTCTGCACGTTCTTCGTGTATTTCACAGTGGCCACGGCCAGTTGCAAACGCGCTCCCTTCGACCTGGCCGAGGCCGAAAGCGAGCTGGTCGGCGGATTCCACACCGAATACAGCGGCATGCGGTGGTCGTTCTTCTTCATGGGTGAATACGCCAGCATGTTCCTGGTCTGCGCCCTGGCCGCCATCCTGTTTCTGGGCGCCTGGCATACGGGCCTGCCGGTCGTGGACGACATGCTGCAGACAGCGCGGGATGCCGGTGGTGCCTCGGGCTATCTGGCCAATCTGCTGGGCATGGCCATCACGATCTTCAAAGGCGGACTGCTGGTCTTCGTGCAGATCTGGCTCCGCTGGACCCTGCCCCGCTTGCGGATTGACCAGGTCATGATGACCTGTCTGAAGTACCTGATTCCCATCAGTTGCTTTCTGTTCCTGGGAGTCATCGTGTGGCCCATGTTGTGGCTGACCGTGTCGGACGCTCCCATCAGCCACGAGGGAAACACCGTGCGGATTGGCACCACGCGCACGACCTGGCTGCCGTCAGCCCTGGGCGATCGCATGCCCGCGGGCCCCGCGGCCGCTGCCCCTGCGGGCGCGTGGTCGAATTCCGACAACGATGGCAGCAACGACTCCAGCGATGCGGAAACCGGCGAGCCGCAACCGGCGGCTCCCGCGGAAGCGCCTGAGGATCCCGCTGTCGGAAACACGGCGGCCGACGACCCGAAATCAGGTTTCGCGTCACGTCGGCCGAGGCGGAGACAGGGGGGCCAACGATAATCATGTTCGATGGGATCAGCGGACACGACCTGTTTTTTTGGGCCTTCGCTCTGGCCGCCTGCGGTGGCGCGGTGGCGGTGGTCGTCAGTCAGAGCGTGGTGCGGATGGCGTTCTGGCTGATCGTCTCGCTGGGATCGGTCGCTGGCTTGTTCTTCCTACTGCATGCCGATTTCGTCGGAGCGGCTCAACTGTTGATCTACGTCGGCGGCACCATCGTGCTGCTCGTATTTGGCCTGATGCTGACTGCCAGCGGCCCCTTTTTGAAGATCGCCACGAGTCCGGGTGAAGGAATCCTCGCGGGAGGGATCGGCCTGCTGCTGCTGTCGCTGCTGGTCTGGACCGTAATGACAACCCAGGCGACCGACTGGACGGGTGCTCCACCAACCGAACAGGCGTTTGATCCGGGTGTCGCCGGACACACCACGCGCCCGTTGGGAGCCGCCTTGCTCGGTCTACGACCTCAACCGGCCAGCGTGTTGGTCAGCGCGCCGGTGCGTGCGTCTGGAGAGAATGCCCAGATGAGCAACGGTTCGGCAATCATCCAAGTCGACGCTGCGCTCCGCGCGCACTCCGAAACGGGCGACCGACCATCCGTATTGCGACTCTACCTGCCCCAGGGACGCGTCTCGAGTCGGATCCAGTCGATGGACGCCGACGCGGGAACGGTCACCGTGTCCAACACGTTCACATCGATTCGCGGCGGCACCAACCGATTCGAAATCGTGACGGCCGGCAATGTCTTGACCGGCTTTCCACGTGTGATGCAACTGCCGACCGGGATCGCCGCCAGCGATATGAACAAAGTCCCCAGGGACGGTTCGGCGATGGTCCAGGTCCTGAACAATGGGCAACGGACGACGGCTCGGATCACCGATTGGGAATACGACACGGACACCGGCGGAACGCTGACGGTCGACCGGTCGCTGATGGACACCAAGAATTCTGCCGGCGATGGCCAGGCCGTGGACTTCGACATCGTTCGACTGGGAACCGGCTACCTGTTGCCCTTTGAAGTGGTCTCGGTCCATCTGCTGGTCGTGTTGGTCGGCGCCGCCTATCTGGCTCGAGCCAAGCGGCGTGTCACGGCGGAAGGACAGTCATAATGCAAGACGTCGTCACATTAAAATTCTACCTGGTGGTGGGCGCCATTCTGTTTGTGTGCGGCATTGTCTGCATGGCGAGCAAACGCAACGCCATCGGCGTGTTGATGGGTGTCGAACTGGTGCTCAACGCAGCCAACGTCAACTTCGTGGCCTTTGCGCGTTACACGAAACTGGGCCTGGACGGCCATATTTTTTCCTTGTTTGTCATTGTCCTCGCCGCCGCCGAGGCGGCTGTGGCACTGGCCATCGCTTTGAACTTCTACAACAACCATTTGACGATTGATGTGGATCGTGGAGACCATCTGCACGGTTAGTTGCGGCGTGGCCAGCAACAGCGTCGCGGGCTCTCACCGCATTTTCACCTCATCGTCACCGACGGCTCGATTCGCATGACAGACTTAGGCTTTGAGACAAGTCGCGTGCTCACCAAGTGGCTGCTCACCGTCGCGTGGATGCTGCCCTTGCTGGGTTTTGCCGTCGAGATTCTCGCCGGCTGGTGGTCCACGCGGACCAGCAAGGTGGCGGCTTACCTGGCGGTGGCCTGCATCGGCACCGGCTTCATCTGCAGCGTCTCGGCCTTCTATGTCTGGCAGGGACAATCCGGATGGGAGATGTTCGTCGACTCAGACGAGGAATCCCATTCTTCCAAGCCTTCAAAGGATTCCAAGAAACAGACCGAGGGGGACGCCGCGCCGGTGGCCGCAGCGGGCGATGACAGCGACGGCACGGCGGACGGACACGACGCGAAGGAAGCCGCAGCCGGCGAAGACCACGCTTCCAAAGAGGAACACAAGAGCGACGACCACGGCAGCGGAAAACCGCAGGCATTTGCCGGTAAATTTTACGATCTGGGCACCTTTGGTGGGCTGACGATTTCGCTGGATTACTACATCGACAGCCTGACGCTGGTGATGTTCATGATGGTGACTTTAATCGCCACCTGCATCCACGTGTTCGCCATGGGCTATATGAGCGACGAGCTGACCGAAGACTACGTGGACCACCAGGTGCATGGGCCCGACGGCGGCCATTTCCATCGACCGGGTCGCTTTTACCGTTTCTTCGCGTTCATGTCGCTGTTCTGCTTCTCGATGCTGGGCCTGGTGCTGGCGGGCAACATTTTCCAGGTGTTCGTGTTCTGGGAGCTGGTGGGCATCTGCAGTTACCTGCTGATCGGCTTCTACGTGGAACGCAAATCGGCCAGCACCGCGGCCAACAAGGCGTTCATCATGAACCGGGTCGGGGACTTCGGTTTTCTGATCGGCTTGATGGTCATCTGGACCTGGTTCGGTTCCTTCCAGTTCGTGGACATGGACAACCAGGGTCACGTGACCGGTGGCATCTTCCACGAGCTCCGCGGCGACGACGGCCAGCTGGACACAT
>Ga0315336_1007015_pt1 | contig 11113 bp, 12 predicted proteins | sample ASW5metaG_FD_204512 | JGI IMG/M metagenome (GOLD analysis project Ga0315336, IMG submission 204512) | Ammonia-oxidizing marine archaeal communities from Monterey Bay, California, United States - ASW #5 | ecosystem: Environmental > Aquatic > Marine > Intertidal zone | place: USA: California... | reverse complement strand
GGCTTCAAGGGTCGGAAACTTACCTTCCGTCAATGGAATCGACAATTACGGCAGCCGATCCTGCTTTCCGCACCTAGGGTGTTAGTAACAACCGCTCCTCAAGAAGGTTTTTTGCACCCAAAAACTACGCTCGATACCCTGGGTTATGATGAGTCGGAGAGCAGCTGTAAAACCTCAACGCTCAAGTACAAAGAGTGAGACCATGATGGCAAAACAGGTGTTAGGAGCAATTTTTTTAACATTAGCTCTTGCTAACTTAAACGCGGCTTTTGCTCAGACCGTCTATGTCTCGAACGAAAAGGATAATTCAATCGCCATCCTCGATGGCAAGACGGGTGAACTAAAGCAAACAATTATCGTTGGTCAGCGCCCCCGTGGGATCGTATTAAGCCACGACAAGAAGGCGCTTTACATCTGTGCCAGCGACGACGATACAATTCAGGTTCTTGATCTGAAGACAGGAAAAATTACACATACGCTTCCTTCTGGGGATGATCCGGAAACCTTTGCTCTTCACCCAAATGGGAAGCTTCTTTATGTGTCAAATGAAGATGACAACCTCGCCACTGTCATCGATGTTGAAAAGCGCGAGGTCGTGGCCGAAATCTCGGTTGGAGTCGAGCCGGAGGGCGTAGGCATAAGCGCAGATGGACGATGGGCTGTCATCACCTCCGAGACCACAAACATGGTTCACTGGATCGATGTGGAGACGCAAACCATTGTTAAAAACGTCCTTGTCGACAGCCGCCCTAGATACATTGCCTTTACACCGGATGCAAAGGAGGCATGGGTTTCGTCTGAGATCGGAGGCGCGGTGAATGTCATCGACAGCACCTCCCACGCGATCACCCAAAGAATTGTGTTTGCAATCCCTGGCATCGAATCCGAGAAAATTCAGCCCGTCGGCATTGCTCATTCCGGGAACGGTTGGTCGTTTGTGGCTCTTGGTCCGGCTAATCACCTCGCCGTAGTGAACCGTAAGACTTACGAGGTTGAGAAATATCTTCTTGTTGGCAGCAGGGTATGGAATCTAGCCTTCTCGCTGGATGGAAAGTGGCTTTACTCGACTAACGGCGTCAGCAATGACATCTCGATTATTGATGTGGCCAACTTGAAGGTTCGGAAATCCGTTGCCACGGGTCGCTACCCATGGGGGATCGATGTCGGACCCTAAATCAAATGACAGTTCAAGGCAGGCCCTGCATGTCGATGGGATAAGCTTCAGCTATGGCGCGAAACCGGCCCTTTCGGACGTCGGTTTTAAGATTGCGCCAGGTGGGTTCACTGTGCTTTTAGGCCAAAACGGCGCTGGAAAAACGACGCTTTTTTCCTTGATCACCCGCCTCTACGATGCAGGCCAGGGAACCATCGCCGTCGTCGGTCATAACGTTCAAACGGTCCCCTTGCCAGCCCTTGCCGAGATGGGAGTCGTTTTCCAGCAACCGACGCTGGATCTGGATCTTAGTGTGATGCAGAACCTCCGCTACCACGCAGCACTTCGTGGCATGCGGAAACGAGAGGCCATTGCGCGGATCGAAACCGAACTTAAGCGGCTTGGCATGGAGGAACGTCAAAACGAGAAGGTCCGAACACTCAACAGTGGGCACCGCCGCCGGGTTGAGATCGCCCGCGCACTCCTCCACCGTCCGCGCCTTCTTCTACTGGATGAGCCTACCGTCGGTCTCGACGCTCCAACTCGCCAAACCATCATCGATCACATCCATCATCTCTGCGAAGACGAAGGGATCGCCGTTCTTTGGGCAACGCATCTGATCGATGAAATTTTACCCAGCGATCGTGTCGTCTTGCTGCATGAGGGACGGATTCAGGCTGAGGGTATAGTTGCAGACATAGTTCGGACGGCCGGGGTGGCAACAATTAGCGACGCCTTCACGAAGCTGACACGCACGGAGGATGCCGCGTGAGTGCCGTGCATTATCTCCGTTGCTTTATTGGGATTCTGACCCGCGAGGCATTGCGATTCATACAGCAACGCGAACGGTTTCTCGCCGCTCTCGTCCGCCCTCTCATCTGGCTTGTCGTTTTTGCAGCCGGCTTCCGAGCAGCGCTTGGTATTTCGATTATTCCACCTTACGAAACCTATATTACATATGAGGTCTATATCCTGCCCGGTCTCATCGGTATGATCCAGCTATTCAACGGCATGCAAAGTTCCCTCTCGATGGTCTATGACAGGGAAATGGGAAGCATGCGCACGCTTCTCGTAAGTCCGCTACCTCGATGGTATCTACTAATTTGTAAACTTATGGCAGGAACCTTCGTCTCGATCCTGCAAGTCTATGCCTTTCTGGGTATTGCTTTGTTAGTCGGCATCGAGGTGCCGATCCTTGGCTATATCACCATCTTTCCAGCACTGGTCCTTTCCGGTCTTATGCTCGGCGCACTTGGGCTTTTTCTTTCGTCCGCCATTCGCCAACTCGAGAACTTCGCTGGTATCATGAACTTCGTGATTTTCCCGATGTTTTTTCTATCTTCCGCACTTTACCCACTTTGGAAAATGCAAGAGTCGAGCGTGTTGCTGTATGAGATTTGCCGTTTCAACCCGTTCACCCATGCAGTCGAAACCATCCGCTTTGCTCTATATGGTGAGGTTAATCTCTGGGCCATCGCCATCACCACTGGAACCTTTATTTTGTTCCTAGCCTTCGCCGTCTTTGGTTACAACCCGGCACACGGCATGATGAAGCGGAAGGTTGGCACCTAAGATATTAGGAATTCGACGGACCGGTTGCCCTCGATTCGGGGATACGGCGCCGGAATTCATCGATCAATGCAGCGTCCATACGTTTCTCACGTGGAATTGTGACCGACACATCCGCCACCACCGTCGCTGGGATATCCGAAAGGACTAGAATGCGATCGGCAAGTGCGATCGCTTCGCCCAGATCGTGCGTGACGAACAGAACTGTCGTCGGGCGAGCCTGCCAAATTCGCAGAAGAAGTTGGCGAAGCCGTTCGGCCGTCGTCGCATCGAGCGAGACGAAAGGTTCGTCCATAAGGAGCAGGTTCGGTTCAGGGGCAAAAGCGCGGACGATGGCGGCGCGCCGGCATTGGCCGAGCGAGAGCTTTCCAGGGTACGCATCCTGGAACTCCAAGAGACCAGCCTCTTCTAGCAGTGTCTCTACAATGGCCGCCTTCTTGCCTGGGTGCTCGAGTACAAGATGGATGTTCTCGAGCACCGTCCTCCAAGGAAGCAGACGCGGATTTTGAAAGACATAACCGATGGCAGATATGTCCTTTCCAGATGCAGCAGGAAGCTCGACATTGCCCTCGTAAGCTAAATCCAGGCCCGCAATCAGGTTGAGAAGCGTCGTCTTGCCGCAGCCGGATGGCCCGACGATGGCAAGAAATTCCCCCCTTTCAGCTGAAAAACGGAGTGCATTGAGGACCTTTCGCAACCCAGCCCCGGTCGTAGCGGGAAAGTGCTTCGCATGGATATCAACCTGGATTCCGCTCATCGCCGCCACCGAAGCGCCCGACGGTCAAGCGGTCGAAAGGCTGTCATCTCGATCACCAATACGACGGCAATGAAGGCCAAGGTGTAAGCAAGGATAGAAGACACATCGAACAGCTGAAAGTAGAGATGCAATTGAAAGCCGACCCCATCACTTCGCCCCAGCAGCTCTACTACGAGGACGATCTTCCAGATCAGCGCTAGTCCGGAACGCGCAGAGGCTAGAAAATATGGAGAAAGCTGCGGTAGAATCACGTGGCGAAACGTTCGGATGGAACTCAAGTGAAAACTTTTCGCCATATCAAGGTAGTCTCGATCAAGTGCTCGCGAGCCTTCCCGCAAGGTAACGGCAATGTTCGGGATTTTGTTCACGGCAACGGCCAGGATGGCGGCAGCTTCAATCAGTCCGAACCAGACATACGCCAGCAAAATGACAACCAATGCTGGAACGTTCAGGAAAAAAATAAGCCAGCTATCGAACAACCGATCAAGCAACCGGGATCGACCCATCGCAATACCGATGGCAGACCCGATCGCCATCGCGAGCACGAAACTCGCGGCCACGCGTCCAAGTGTAATGGCAATGTGATAGGGGATTTCGCCGCTTTTCAAACCATCAAGCAGTATAGAAAAGACGGCTCCCGGTGATGGTAGAAGACGGTTATCTAACGCAAGTGCTCCAACCTCCCAAAGAAGGAAAAAGAGGAGAATAGAGGCAAGCCTCGGAGCGTGTTCTTTCAGGCTGAACATTCTCTAAAATTGGTCCTCCGCCCAGAACGTACCCGCTGCAAGGGCCTCGTGCCCACCGGTCAATGGCTTGCCACCAATTTTGGCAAGGATCCGAAAGAGGGCCTTCGCCGCCGCCCGCTCCTCGTTTCCCCAGCGATCGAGAAGGCCAAGCCGATAGGCGTCACGTATAGCATTAAGCTGTATCTCATTCTGCGTGCGGGTGAGCGGCGAAATCCGGTCCCACTCCATGTCCGAATCACGAAGGATCTCTTTTGCCTCTCGAGAAGCCGCCAGAAACCCCCGAACGGTCTTTTTGTGCTTTTCCGCCCAACTTTCCGAGAAGACGTAGCCCAAAAACGGGACCCGTTGTTGAATGCCGAGACGTTTTGCGACTTCTGCCATATCGATAAGAAGGCGGAATCCGGCCATTCGAAGCTTCGCCACGTCTTGCCAGTAGGTAAGAACGGCATCCAAGCGTCCCTGCTGTAATTGCATCCGTAAGAGCGGTGGCGCACCGAAGACGGCGTCCGTAGCTTCGGCAAGTCGTATACCTTCTTCACGAACGACCAATGCCTGCAGAAGAAGCCAATTCTTATCGATCGGGCCACCAGCAATACCAAGGCGGCGATCTCGTAATGCAGCTAAAGTTTGGACTGGGGAATCCGCCGAAACCATGAGCCCGCCCACCCACACTCCATAGGGTGCGAAGGTGACATTGGAGCCCATCTGGCGAATGCGGGAAACCCAGAGCCAATCGGAAAGAATAATATCGACACGATTTGCCTGGAGCGCGACCTTCAAGGCCTGTGTGCCGGCAAGCTCGACAGTATCCAGTGTAAAGCCATGTTTGTGATCAAGCCCATGATGTTCGATCACGTTGCGTTCCCAAGCAACGGAACCGTATTTTAAGACAGCAAGCCGGATTGTCGGCAATGCTTCTTGAGCAAATACGGCTCCAACAGGCGCAACGACGAGGATAATTGCCGTGACCAGCAATATTTTCCAATGGGCTCTTTGCCTTTGCAGCATTGCTGTACCTTCCCCCATCCCCCCCAGATAAAGCCCTTGCCTCTCTGCAGATGGAAAGGCCATACTTTGCATGGAAAAGCTTGAGACGAAAAGAAGACAAGGCCTAGGGAAGCAGATATGCGAAAGCAGTGGAAGAAACCACGGATCGAAGTAGTCCGTATCGGCATGGAAATCAACGCCTACGCCTGCGCAGAGGGTTGATTTCAAACTTCTAAGTTTCACGCAGCCCTCGAAGAAGACATTGCAACGGGAGGCACCGGTTGTTGCAGATTCTTGTTCTAGGATCGGCTGCCGGTGGGGGGCTCCCTCAGTGGAACTGTAACTGTCCCGTCTGCCAGCGCGCCCGTTCGGGGGATCCGAAAGTCTGCCCCAGAACCCAGTCCTCCCTTGCCGTGCGCGCAGATGAAGGATCTTGGTTTCTTTTTAACGCCTCCCCCGATCTTCGTCAGCAGCTGAACGACAATCCGGCCCTGCATCCCACACATGGGGCTAGACACAGTCCGATTGGCGGCGTCGTGGTAACGAATGCCGATATAGATCACATCGCAGGGCTTCTTACCCTTCGTGAGGGGCAGCGATTAAGTCTTTATGCGACGGCAAGAGTGCACGGGACTTTCGATGCAAATCAAATTTTTCAAGTGCTAAACCCGGAGGTAGTGAATCGGAGAAAATTTACCCTGGACACACCAACACGACTCGAAACCTCTGATCGCATTTCTTCCGGCCTCGTCGTCGAGGCATTCACCGTCCCGGGGAAGGTAGCGCTTTATCTGGAGGATCCGACGGCAGGGCCAAATTTCGGTAGCGTCGCGGAAGACACCATCGCACTTCGGGTAGAGTCCGAGACGGGGGATGACTATTTCTATTACATACCGGGCTGTGCAGCCTTGCCAGATGGATTAATGCAGCGCCTTAGCGGGGCGCCCCTTGTGTTTTTCGACGGAACGCTGTGGCACGATGATGAAATGGTTACGGCCGGCACCGGCGTAAAGACGGGAAAGCGTATGGGACACATGAGCATCTCCGGTGAAGAAGGTAGTCTTGCCTCCTTTCGCACGTTAGAGGTGAAACGGAAAGTCTTCATTCATCTTAACAATACAAACCCTGTGCTTATGGATGATTCGCCAGAACGTCAGTCAGTTACCGAAGAGGGCTGGGAGGTGGCATATGACGGCATGGAGATTCAATTGTGAGTCGCGTGCGATTAACATCGGACGAACTTGAAGCAGCGCTGCGTGCGATCGGAGTCGAGCGCTATCATGATAAGCACCCCTTCCATGCGCTCCTTCACGGAGGAAAACTGCGTAAAGGACAGGTGCAAGCTTGGGCACTTAACCGGTATTGCTACCAGGCACACATTCCGATCAAGGATGCTGTGTTGCTTTCGCGTATGACGGACCCAGTTCTCCGCCGTGCCTGGCGCGTTCGCATAGAGGATCACGACGGAACGCTGGAACGCGAGGGGGGGACCGCCCGTTGGTTGAAACTGACGGATGGCCTGGGACTCTCCCGGGACGATGTCGTCTCAATGCAGAGGATTTTGCCGGCCACGCGGTTTGCTGTGGAAGCCTATGTTCATTTCGTTGCTGATCGGCCCCTACTTGAGGGAATCGCCTCTTCATTAACAGAACTATTCGCACCGAAAATCCATCGCGAACGAATCGCCGGCATGCTTGAGCACTACGATTTCATAGATGAGGCGACACTATCTTATTTTAGCAAACGCCTAGACCAGGCGACGCGAGACGCCGATTTTGCCCTCGACTACGTGAAGAGAGAAGCGCGCACGACAGAAGCCCAACAACGTGTCCTTCAAGCCCTTCATTTCAAATGCGATGTATTGTGGACACAGCTCGACGCGCTTACCTATGCCTATGTTGATCCTGGGAAAGTTCCACACGGCGCCTTCCAACCGGAGGGTGGTGTGTGAATAAAAGACGCGTGCTTAACATTGAGGCCATGCCACGACTTGCACCACATGTTCATTTTCGTTTCGATAAAAAGCGCGAGCGGTGGGTCGTGTTAGCTCCGGAACGCCTCCTTTTGCCGGACGAAATCGCGGTCGAGGTTCTAAAGCTTTGCGATGGAAGCCTATCTATTGCTGCCATGGTTGCAAGTCTTACCGAGCGCTATGAGATCTCTGATGAGACGGCGAGCAAGGACGTATTGGAGCTTCTTCAGGACCTCACGGATAAGGGAATCCTTGCGGTATGAACACACAATCACCTCCCCTTGCCGTACTAGCCGAGCTTACTCACCGCTGCCCGCTGCAGTGCCCATATTGCTCTAACCCGCTTGCACTAGAGGGAGTGGACGACGAATTGGGGACGGAGGAATGGTGCCGAGTAGTGGATGAAACGGCCGCCCTTGGCGCTTACCAGATCCACTTCTCTGGCGGCGAACCTACCGTTCGCAAGGACTTGCCTACTCTTGTCCGCCGTGCGGCAGACCTTGGGCTTTATACGAACCTAATTACTTCGGGCATCCTACTTGATGAATTGAAAATCGCCACGCTTATGGAAGCCGGTCTTGAGCATGTTCAACTCAGCCTTCAGGATACCTCTGCTAAACCAGCGGACCGGATCGCCGGCATGCAAGCTGCGCATGAGAAGAAGCTCGCAGTGGCATCGCTTATTCGCGACGCCGGCCTTTCACTTACGATCAATTGTGTCTTTCACCGCCAGAATCTGGAACGACTGGGTGCAATGATTGACCTTGCAGTCGATCTTGGCGCCGAACGGTTGGAAATTGCCCATACTCAATATTACGGATGGGCCATAAAAAATCGTCGTGCACTGCTTCCCAGTCGTAAGCAGATTGAAGCAGCAAATGCCATCGTCGTGGAGGCAGAAAAGCGACTGAAGGGGATTCTACTCATCGATTACGTGCCCCCAGATTACTATGCGCGGCGACCAAAGGCCTGTATGGGAGGCTGGGGCAACCAATTTATGAATGTAAGCCCATCTGGAAAAGTGCTTCCGTGCCATGCCGCCGAAACCATCCCCGACCTTCACTTCGACAATATCCGGGAGCGAAGTTTAGTTGATATTTGGTTGGGATCGGATGCTTTCCGTCGTTTCCGAGGCACTGACTGGATGCCGGAGCCTTGCCGGTCTTGCGAGCGGAGGGAAATCGATTGGGGCGGCTGCCGTTGCCAAGCGCTGCTGTTGACCGGCAACGCGGCAAGCACAGATCCAATCTGTGAACTTTCCCCAGACCATGACTTGATAAGACGCCTGGTGAAAAGCGAGGCTGGCGAGACACCACCCCCCTTCCATTATCGTCGTATGGGGGGCTAGACGTGGTTTATGCTTTTTAAGATGCAGGTATTACTACGACGATCTTCCCATAAATGATTCGGCAAATTTACAGCTAACCGGTTGCAAGGCACCTATATCTTGCGGATACTGAGGATGGACTTTGGGCCCAGTCACCAGGCCCGTGAAAGGTTTAGGAGAGAATAGATGAAATCATCGAAGGTTCTGGCTGTTACGGCTGCCTTGGTACTCGCTTTAGCGAGTGGATCCGCTTTAGCGGGTGACGCAAAAAAGGGCGCAAAGGTTTTTAAAAAATGCAAAGCCTGCCACACGTTAGAGGCTGGCAAACACAAAGTAGGCCCGTCCCTTGCTGGTATATTCGGTCGTAAATCAGGAACGGCGGAAGGTTTTACCTACTCGAAGGCTATGCAGGCGGCGGGCATTACCTGGAGCGAAGAAACAGTCGATGCCTACCTTGCAAGCCCTAAGACCTATATCAAAGGCAACAAGATGGCCTTCCCAGGACTAAAGAAGGAAGTCCAACGTCAGAATCTGATCGCGTATTTGAAGAAAGCAGCAAAATAAGCCCTCCAAATTACATGCTGTTAAGGCGTTGTATCCCGTTAGGGTGTGAAGCCTTTTTTGTCGCTGCCAGTTAACCCTACCTATATCAAGTACTTTCCTGAAGCAGCGTTTCGAGTTGGTGGAGTTTATCGTCCACAGAAATATCGATTTCTGAAGTGACTTCGAGCTCTCGGTCTTCATAAATATTGCGATCCGGATGACTCTGCTCCCAGGCTTTTACAGCTGCATCGCGTTGTGAAAGGAGATCAAAAATTTCTGTCTGAAAAAGCTGTAGCATTGCTGTAACCCATCGATTAACTGGCCACGATGGATACGCCTGATTCATCTCAAAAATTTCAACCATCCGGCAGACGTCCTTTTCGGCATACCAAACCTCGCTGGTTACCCAACGGTTCGTGGTGAACAGCCCGGTCGGGTAGCCGTGGACATCCATTGAAATGGCGATGAGATGGCTAAGGGCAGCGTTGCCGCCTTCATGTGGCTTGAAATCCGCCAAAGGGACCGGCCGAATATCTGAGGGCATGCCCTTTGGTCGCAGAAAGGTGTGAAAATGGCCGTGTTCCTCCCGGTCATCCCGGTGGGCATGGTAGTAGTACTGGGAATGGGTCTTCGGATCGTAAACATCCCCCTCTGGGTAGTGATTCCGTTCATAAAATGTCTCGTGGCCGCGAATTAGCTCGCCGACAACATTGTCACCCGTCTTGGCGAGCAGCCGATAGCATTCCAATATCTCCTGGCCGGCCATCAGCATGGCCTCTAGTTTGGGGCAAAAAAGGGGGTCTTGGTCGATCATGGCGTCCTGGCGCCTCTGGGCCAGCTTTTAAAATTCAATATAATTGCTAAGGTTAATACTAATTATTAAGTTATATCAATATCTTAAGAAATAAAGCTGGTCCCTAGTCTCCCAAATTCATGAAGATTGGCCGTAAATCAAGCGATATTGACTAGATTTTCTGACCCGTTGAAAATATGTTAGGTAATTCAACGCGCCAGCGTGGCGCCAACGATAAAAAGTAAAGCTTTTCTAAACAGAGCAAAGACAGTGAGGAAGCCATGAGTTCCAGTTTCGTGAAATCCCTTCTGTCGTCCGGAGCGATACTTCCAGTCACCTTTGGGGCTGTTGTCATAACGGCCGCCGCTCTAGTCGTGAGCATACCTGCCAAAGCTGAATCGCCGGACGCACCAGACACTTTCATTCGGGGTGGGCATATCTACAACGTGAAAGATAACACTTTCACACATCACGATCGAACAGACGCCGCCCCCCAAAAATTTACACAAAATTTACCGAAGGACTATTACCGGTTTTACCCGAATACGATTGACCTCCCTGGCGACTTCTACGCGCCCGGTGCCGGTAAGACTTGGCCTATGAAGAACGGCGACACCCTTAAGGAACTTCGCGTCATAGGCGCGGTGGATCTCGATGAAGGTTTTGCCGAACGCTATATCCTGGGCGAAGACCATGCCAAGCGTGCGCGTCCTGGTGACCCGTTCGACTACGATCTGTTTGTCCTGGCCGTGACGTCGCTTTTTGCGACTGGCATGTTCTGGGAAATCATTGTTCATACCGAAGGAGATGTCTTGGTCGTCAACGCTATTGAATCTCCAGTCGTGCGCGGCGAAGTGATCGGTCGTGAAGATCTGAGAACAGCCGAGGAAACAGCTCAGCTGGAAGCCGCAAACAAACTTTCGAAAAAAGAGGCGCAGGCCCTTTATTCGTCGGTTGGATGGAAAATGGTCGAAGAGTGGGAAAAATCTGAGATCGCGACTGTCTCTGAATACACAGAATGGAAGCGCTATAATTTTGTTCCCTTCCAAACTGGAAAGTACACCGGCGACAATTACGTCAACCTTTATGCGAACGACAAAGTGAACTCGTGGAGCAATTTCGATCAGATGCCGGACGGCACGATTCTAGTGCTGGAAAGCTTCCATGGGGATGGCAATCGCATCGGCTTCACCGCTAGGTGGAAGGCAGGGGATCTGGTTATTTTGGAAAGGGTGAGTGGCGATTGGAAGGTCACTAAGATCGACG
>Ga0315336_1007014_pt1 | contig 11114 bp, 10 predicted proteins | sample ASW5metaG_FD_204512 | JGI IMG/M metagenome (GOLD analysis project Ga0315336, IMG submission 204512) | Ammonia-oxidizing marine archaeal communities from Monterey Bay, California, United States - ASW #5 | ecosystem: Environmental > Aquatic > Marine > Intertidal zone | place: USA: California... | reverse complement strand
CGCTGTTGCCCGCTGCCCATTCAACTTCTGCTTCCCTCAGCTTGTGGATAATCTGTTCGCTCGTGTATCGCTTCCTCGTCATTTCCTGCCTCCTTACACACATCCGAATCCTTCGATTCTCTCTCAAAATGCGGATTCGTTTTCAGGGGGCAGGTCAATGCCGCACGGTATTTGTCGGATCGCTATGGCTGAGTTCAAGAAATCGGAATCCGGCACCAACCAGAACGGCATCTGGCAGGCGGTGCGGGCCTCTTTGCGAGGGACGCAGGAGGACTACACATCGGGTAGCCTGACGCGCGCGATTACGCTGCTGGCGATCCCGATGATGCTCGAATTGCTGATGGAGTCGACGTTTACACTCGTCGACACCTACTTCGTCGGGAAACTCGGGGCCGATGCCGTTGCCACGACGGGCCTGAGCGGTGCGCTGATCGTGTTCGCGATTGCCATCGGGCTGAGCATGGGCGCGACGGCGACGGTGGCGCGGCGTATCGGTGAGGGAGACAAGGAAGGAGCTGGTGTCGCCGCCGGTCAGTCGGTCGTGGCCGCGGTTGTGATAGCGGTCCCAGTGTCGGTGGCGGGCGTGCTGCTGTCGCCAAGCTTGCTGGCTTGGATGGGCGGCTCACCGGCCGTGGTGGCGGGCTGGGCTTACCCCGCGATGTTGTTCGGCGGGTCGGTCACGATCTTCCTGCTTTTTATCAATAACGCCATCTTCCGCAGCGCGGGTGACGCTGTGATTGCGATGCGGGCCCTGTGGGTGGCGAACATTCTCAATTGCATCCTTGACCCTTGTTTGATCTTTGGTTAGGGACCGTTTCCGGAGTTAGGTTTGATGGGGGCGGCGGTGGCAACGACGATCGGCCGCGGTGTCGGCGTGGCCTATCAGTTCGTCGTGCTGATGCGTGGAGATCAGCGCGTACGTCTTCGATGGTGGCACTTCGCGCTCCACCTGCCCGTGATGAAGAAGCTATTGCGGATTTCGCTAACGGGCATGATTCAGTACTGCGTTGCCACCGCGAGTTGGATCGGGGTGGCGACGATCATGGCTGTCTTCGGATCCGTTGTGTTGGCCGGGTACACCATTGCGACGCGCCTGATGCTGGCCGCGATTCTCGTTTCGTGGGGGCTATCGCAGGCCACGGCAAGGCTTGTCGGGCAATCGTTGGGCGCGCACAAACCCGACCGAGCTGAGCGAGCCGTTTGGCTAACGGGGTTGTACAATCTCGCTTTCCTTGGGGCAACGAGCGTCGTTTTCTGGTTTGCGGTACGGCCGATGATCGGGTTCTTCACCGCTGATGAGTCCGTGATGGTTATTGGAATCGAAGCCCTACGGTACCTTGCGGTGGGGCAAATCTTCGCCGCCTATAGCATGGTCTTCGCCTCGGCGTTTAACGGCGCGGGGGATACCGATACGCCGACCGACATTAACCTGATCGCCTACTGGGTCTTCGAACTGCCCGTCGCCTACGCCCTGGCATACGTTGTCGGCTGGGGACCGACCGGCGTCTATGTTGGTGTCGCGGGTTCGGGTGTGGTTTGGGCGGGTGTCGGCTATCTATGATTCCGCAAAGGCAGGTGGAAGACCCGCACCGTGTAGGCGATGGCCGACGAGCGGCTATACTTCCCAGTGTCATGCGGACCGCGTCGCTTATAGGATTGCTGCTCATTGGGTTGTTGTGTGCCCCGCCGGCCGAGGCGCAGCCGGACGCGGACCGCGAGGATTGGCGGCAGTTTTTCAACGGCAAAGACCTGAGTGCTTGGATTCCTAAGATCAACGGTTACGAGCTGGGTGATAACTTCAACGAAACATTCCGCGTTGAAAACGGCCGGCTGGTGGTCTCCTACGATAGGTACGACAATTTTGGAAAGCGCTTTGGACACATCTTCTACCGGGAGAAATTCTCGCACTACATCGTTGCCGTCGAGTATCGCTTTGTCGGCGAGCAAGCGCCGGGTGGTCCGGGCTGGGCGCGTCGTAACAGCGGCGTGATGTTCCACTCGCAGGCGCCCGAGACGATGGGCAAGAATCAGAACTTCCCGATTTCGATCGAAGTTCAACTGCTGGGCGGGTTGGCTGAAGGTGAGAGGGCTACGGCGAACCTGTGTACGCCGGGCACCCACGTTGTGATGGACGCGAAGCTGTTGACACGGCACTGTACGCAGTCGGAATCACCAACTTTCGACGGGGAGCAGTGGGTGCGGTCGGAGACGGTGGTGTTGGGGAATTCGACGATTCGCCATAAGGTGAACGGCGACACGGTGCTGACCTACGAGATGCCCCAGGTCGGCGGCGAGGTCGTTGATGTATTCGATCCCGCAGTCAAGAAAGACGGCGAGTTGCTCGATGCCGGCTACATTTCGCTGCAGAGCGAGAGGCACCCGATCGAGTTTCGCAAAGTTGAGCTGCTCGACCTATTGGGGTGCATGGACCCGAAGGCGACGAACTACAAAACGTACTTTGTGAAGTCGGAGCCGTCGCGGTGTCGGTATTGACCCGGGCCCGCTGATCGCCTGCCGGTCCCGCCCGCCATGCTAAAATCCGCCTCAATCACTATGTTTGCTCACTTTTTTAGAAATCGGGAGTTTGGTCATATGCGGCGTCTTCTCATCCTTGGCTTGCTGGCGGCGGTAGGGCTTTCCGCGCAGGTCATCGCACTCAAGAACGTCCGCCTGATCGATGGCTCAGGCTCATCGCTTGCAGAGAACGTCACGATCGTTCTCAGCGGAGGGAAGATTCGCGACATCGGTCCGGCGTCTCGGGTTACGACGCCCGAGGGCGCAGACGTTGTCGACCTTTCCGGTAAGACCGTCATCCCCGGCATCATCAACCTGCACGGCCATGTCGGGATGGTTAAGGGTCTCAGTCAGGATATGGAGAACTATACGCGCGAGAACGCCGAAGGGCAGCTCAAGACCTACGCGACCTACGGTGTGACGACTACCACGAGCATGGGCACGGACTCGGATCTGATCCTTGAGATCCGCGACGTGCAGCGCCGTGGGAATGTCAACGGCGCGCGCGTGCTCACGGCGCTGCGCGGATTCACGACCATCGGCGGTTACCCGACTCAGGCGCCCGGTGTGAAGGGCGTTGCGCAGGAAGTCGCTACGTCGGCGCAAGCTCGCGCGTGGGTGAACCGGCTACACGACAAGGGCGCGGATGTGGTCAAGATGTGGGTCGACGATCACCATGAGAACTTCGAAAAACTTCCGCCCAGAATGTATAAGGCCATCATCGAGCAGGCCCACAAGCACGATATGCTCGCCTTTGCTCATCTGTACGAGTTGGCCGATGCCAAGGGCCTTGTCGATGCTGGACTCGACGTGATTGCGCATAGTGTCCGCGACGCCGAAGTGGACGACGTACTGATCGCCGCAATGAAGAATAACAATGTCACGTATGTCGCGACGCTCAGCCGCGAGAAATCCACATTTATCTATGCCGACTCTCCCGAATGGCTCGACGATCCCTTCTTCCGCAAGAGTGTTGATGACACGACACTCGAAGCCGTGAAGACCACGCTTAAAGCCACGCAGGCCAAAGACCCTGAACGCCAGATCAACATCGATGGCCTGGCGATGGCGATGAAAAATCTCAAGAAGCTCTCCGATGCTGGTGTGCGTATTGGCTTCGGTAGCGACACGGGCCCGCCTGCCCGTTTCTCGGGCTACTTCGAGCACTGGGAAATGGAGTTGATGGTCGAATCGGGGCTGACGCCGATGCAGGTGATCACGTCCGCGAGTAAGACGGCCGCTGAGGCGCTGGGCATCGAGAAGGATTTCGGCACCCTTGCAAAGGGCAAGGCGGCGGATCTGGTTGTTCTGAACAGCGATCCGCTCGACGACATTCTCAATACGCGCGATATTCATTCCGTCTATCTGGCTGGGCGTAAGCTCGAGTAGTCTGTCCGGTTTCCTAAGGCAACAAAGCGAAATGTCCGATCACTGAGTCACTGAGCTTTTGGCTCGGCGATTCATGCCCGCGCACCCACCCTCTCTGGTTCACATCCTCGCCACGCCCCAGGGCGTCATGGGTACGCTGCGGGGCCAGCTTCGGTTTCTGCGTGAGCAGGGCTTCGCAGTGCATGTGATATCGAGCCTGTCGGATGCGGTCGCTCGGTTCGTCGCGGTGGAGGGTGCTAGCTATATTCCGGTTGAGATGCGGCGTGAGATTGCACCGCTCGATGACCTGCGTGCGTTGTGGCGACTGTGGCTGGTTCTGCGGCGGCTGCGTCCGGATATCTGCCAGGTCGGTATGCCGAAGGCGGGATTGCTGGGTGGGTTGGTGGCTTGGCTGGCGCGTGTCCCGCATCGCGTGTACATGCTGCACGGACTGCGGCTCGAAACGCTGAGCGGTGGTAAACGCCTACTGCTGAAGTGGGCGGAACGTATCGCCTGCCGGACGGCGCACCGTGTGATCTGCGTGAGCGAGAGCTTGCGGCGGCGGGCGGTGGAACTGGGTATCGTGGTCGACGAGCGCTGTGCCGTTTTGGGCGCGGGCAGCGACAACGGCTTGGACATCGCGCGGTTCGCCGAAAGCGAGTCGCTACGCACCGCTTCGGATCAGATCCGCGAAGACTTCGGCATTCCGCAAGACGCGTCTGTTGTCGGGTTTGTGGGACGGCTGACTCGCGACAAAGGCGTCTACGGGTTGGTGCAGGCGTTTGAGCAACTCAAGAAGGCCTATCCGGAACTTCACGTGCTGCTCGTGGGTGCGTACGAGGAGGGTGACCCGGTGCCTCGTTCGACGCGCATGAAGATTGCGATCGAGCCGTGTATCCTGCATGTCGGACACGTGGACGACGCGACCCCTACTACCATGCGATGACTATCGTGGCGCTACCGAGCTATCGCGAGGGCTTGCCGACGACGGTGCTCGAAGCTGGCGCGGCGGGGAAGCCGGTCGTGGGATCGCGGGTCACCGGGATGACCGATGCGGTCGACGACGGGCGGACGGGTTTGCTCGTGCCGGTGGGTAATGTTTCTGCGTTGGCGGGTGCGCTAGCGGCGTTGCTGGATGACCCGGAGCGGCCCCGCGAAGTCGGCCGCGCCGGCCGCGAGTTTGTCGTTGCTTACTTTCGCCAGGAGACGGTGTGGACGGAGTTGGACAACCTCTATAGGTCCGTCTTACTAGGCTTTGGGAGGGTATCCGAAACAGTTGATGACTCTCCTTGTTCCTTAGCGAGATCCGCCACGCGTTCCTAGCTTTCGTTCAGATCGATCAGAGCGGACTCGAGCCGCGAAGAGGGGAGGGCCCCGAGTGTGAGAGACTCGAATTCTGCCTGGAGAGCATTGTGTCTGAGACGCCGGATCGGTTGCAGCGCATTGCGATCGCAGTCACCACGATCGGTGATGGAGCGTTTCTCGACGGCTTCCGCCGGCAGGCCGAGGCGAAAGGGTTGCGCGAGCAGGTCCACTTCTTCGTGATCCCAGATCGTAAGACACCGCCCCAATTGGCGGAGCGTTGCCAGGCTCTCGCGGCGGAGGGATATCAGGTATCATGCCCGACCCTGCCGGAGCAGGAGGCTTATCTAGCCCGTCTGGGCGCCCCACATGGGGAGTTCGGCGGCGAAGTCGTTGCGGTAGTCACGGCTCCAGATCAACTTTCCGGTGGCGGCGTCGAGGCTGAAGAGTTGTCCGACTGCTCCGAGGATGTAGAGGCGGTCACCGTCGACAGTAGGTGTGGCGCGGGGGCCGAGTCCGTAGTCCATGCCGGTGTAGTCGGCGGGCCATTCGTAGGTCCAGAGGACCTTGCCGGTGCGTTCGTCGAGGCAGAGGGCGCGCTCGGTTCCCTTGTTGGGATTCTGGTCGGGATCGGCGAGACGGAAGTCGGTGACGTAGACGCGTCCGTTGGCGACGGCTGGCCCGGAGTATCCGGCGGCGATGGGACTGGTCCAGCGGGGATTGAGGCTGGAGGCGGGGAAGGTGTCGAGGGTGCCGGTTTCAGCCCAGGCGCCGCGACGATTGTGGCCGCGCCATTGGGGCCAGTCTTCGGCGGCTAGGGGTGTGAGGGCGAGGGTGCAGACGAGGATCACTAGGAGGATCGCGCTTCTGTGACAGTCAGCCTTTTTTCGCGGAGAGATTTGGAGGCGAGGGAAGGCTTTCATGGGCGAAAAAGGTGACAGTCCCCGATGGGAGGCGTTCGTGGTCTTACGATGGGTTGCTATGCGACGACGGCTTTGACCACACTCGCAGGCTCGACGCCTGTTAGACGTTTGTCGAGACCTTGGTGGCGGTAGCTGAAGCGCTCGTGGTCGATGCCGAATAGGTGCAGGATGGTGGCCTGGAAGTCGCGAACGTGGACCGGGTCTGCGGCGATGTTGTAGGAAAAGTCGTCGGTCTCGCCGTGGACGACACCGCCCTTGATGCCGCCGCCGGCCATCCATAGGCTGAAGCAGCGGGGGTGATGGTCGCGCCCGTAGGTCTTTTCGGTGAGCTTGCCCTGGCAGTAGACGGTGCGTCCGAACTCGCCGCCCCAGATGACAAGGGTTTCATCGAGCAGGCCGCGCTGCTTAAGGTCTTCGACGAGCGCCCAGCCGCCTTGATCGACATCCTTGCATTGACTGGGGAGAACTTCCGGCAAACGGCCGTGGACGTCCCAGCCGCGATGGTAGATTTGCACGAAGCGGACATCGCGTTCGACGAGGCGACGGGCCATCAGGCAGGTGTGGGCGAATGTGCCGGGATTTTGCACGTCGTCGCCGTACATCTTGAGCGTGCTCTCCGACTCCTTGGAGAGGTCGGTGAGTTCCGGTACGGAGGACTGCATGCGGAATGCCATCTCGTACTGCTCGATGCGGGCGAGTGTTTCGGGGTCGCCGATCTCTTTGTATCGATGGCGGTTCATTTCGCCGAGTGAGTCGAGCATGCGGCGGCGAATCTCGGGTGGCACGCCGTCGGGGTTGTTGATGTAGAGCACGGGATCCGCGCCGGAACGCAGCGCGACGCCGGCGTATTCCGACGAGAGGAAGCCGGAACTCCACAAGCGGGCAGAGATGGCTTGTACACCCGCCTTGGGGTGCGAATGGCTGGCCTTGAGGACAACAAAGGTCGGCAGGTCGCTATTCATACTGCCGAGCCCGTAGTTGACCCACGTACCGATGCAGGGCCGCTCGGGGACTTGGCGTCCGGTTTGGATGAAGGTGATGGCGGGCTCGTGGTTAATCGCCTCGGTATACATCGAGCGGATGACGGCCATGTCGTCGGTCATCTTGGCTGTGTGCGGCAATAACTCTGAGACCCATGTGCCGCTCTGGCCGTATTGCGCGAAGGAGAACTTTGACGGAACGATCGGGAAGCGCTCCTGGCCGGAGGTCATGGTGGTGAGGCGCTGCCCCTGGCGGATCGATTCGGGGAGATCTTTGTCGTACCAGTCATCCATGACCGGCTTGTAGTCGAAGGTCTCCTGCTGCGGCGGTGCGCCGACCATGTGGAGATAGATGGCCCGTTTGGCCTTCGGAGCGAAGTGAGGCAGAGAAGGCAGGCCGCCGATGACGTCGACTCTCGGGGAGGCGGCCGCGGTCGCTTCGTCGCCCATGAGTTTGGCCAGGGCAATAGCACCGAGTCCGCGTGCGCCACGGCCGAAGAACTGGCGGCGCGTTTCCGTGCGAACCGCTTCGTCGCAAAGATAGGCGGGCAATAGCGGGTGAGCGCTCATTTGTTCAAGACCTCGTCGAGATTCATGAGTTGATTAGCGACCATGGTCAACGCGGCGAACTCAGCCTTTGGCAGGGTGGCCTGAGGGTCGGAGTCGCCGACGGCAAGGGCGCGGTGAGCCTGGTCGGGGTGGGAATCGTAGTAGCGGAGGTAGTCTTTGTAAGCGCCGCGAGCAATGTCACGTTCGGGTTCTTCGAGTTGCCGAGCGAGCAGACGGGCCGACATCAAGTCGAGTTGCCCGTCGAGTTGTTGCGATGAACTGAGGGCGAGTTCGGCCAAGTTGCGTGCCGCCTCGAAGAACTGCGGGCCGTTCATGGTGAGCAGCGCCTGTAACGGGGTGTTGGTACGCTCGCGTCGGACGGCGCAAAACTCACGGGTCGGCGCGTTGAGGATGGTCATCGCGGGCGGGGGCGCGGCGCGTTTCCAGAAGGTGTAGAGGCTGCGGCGGTAGAGCCGTTCGCCGGAGTCCTGTTGGTAGAAGCGCGTGTTGGTGCCCGTCATCGCGACGGATTCCCAGACACCGGTTGGCTGATAGGGCTTCACGCTGGGGCCACCGAGCCGGTCGGACAGCAGGCCGCCGGCTGAGAGGGCGTAGTCGCGGATCATCTCGCCATCCATGCGGAAACGCGGGCCGCGGGAGAGCAGGCGGTTTTCGGGATCGCTCTCGCGCTTGGCCGGCGTGACGACAGCGGATTGGCGGTAGGCGGCGGAGGTGAGCATGAGGCGGAAGATGTGCTTCATGTCCCAGCCGGATTCGCGGAATTCGACGGCCAGCCAGTCGAGGAGTTCGGGGTGGCTGGGAGCTTCACCTTGCGAACCGAAGTCCTCGGCGGTTTTGACAATGCCGGTGCCGAATAGTTCTTGCCAGAATCGATTGACGGTGACGCGGGCGGTGAGCGGGTTCGCGTCGTCGACGAGCCACTTCGCGAGACCGAGGCGGTTGCGGGGCAGGGAAGCGGGCATCGGCGGCAGTACCCCGGGTGTAGCGGGTTGGACCTCTTCGCGCTTCTGGTCGTACATGCCGCGATAAAGGATGTTCGCCATCGGCTCGGAGTCTTCGTCTTCCTGCATGACGTGGGTGACGGCGCTACGGCGGAGGATGGCGCGACGCTCATCCTGCAAGTCGGCGAGCTGGTCAGCAGCGTCGCGGTATGGCGGGTTGTGACGGATAAGATAGTAGGAACTGACTGCCTGTCTTTGCTTAGCCGTGAGCCTGCCGGCGCGTTTCCCGTCGGAGGATGCGAAGGCGTTCCAGTTGGCGAGCAGCGGCGCTTCGGCCTCGGTGATGGCGCGACGAAGGATGCGGAAGTCGCGGATGACTCCGTTGAATGACCCGCTCGGATCCTTTTCCTCCACCGCGCGCGCGCCGATGAGCAGGGGCTGGTCAACCAGTATGTCGCCACGTAGAGTCTGGATCTCTCGACCGGTGTTTTCGGCGGGTAGTTCCTTGCCGTCGAGGTAGAGCGTGATGCCGCCGCGTTGGCGCTTGCCGTCGTACGCGACGGCGACGTGATGCCACTGACCGATTTCAGCGTGGTGTTTTCCGATGGCCTTGCGTCCGATGGCGTGGCCGTCGCGGAAGCGCAGCGTGACGCTGGGGAGACCTTCGGATATCTCGATGCGCCAACCGCGGTCTTCCTGCTTAGGGTCGTTCTGGGAGGCAAGAATGCGCGTCTTGTCGCCCTCGTTGAGACGGAAGGCGAGACTCACCGTAAACGGCTCGTCAGCTTTGAATGAGGGAAAGCCGGACAGTTCGGCGAACCCGTCTTCCCGCAGGCCGAGGACGCGCGTTCCTGACTGCTTCTTGACGGAAGCGTCGTCATGAAGTTCGAGCGCGGAGCCGGCCACCGTCGAACCCATATTCGCGCCGCCGTCCAGGTCGAGGCTAACAACTTCGGAGGAATCAAAGCGGTCCGCATTGAGCGAGAGTTTCTTTTGTGTTTTCAGCCAGACCTCGAAATCATCTTGGGCGGCACGGCGGGCTTCCGCGAGGTTCTTCTGGGCAGCGGGCTCTTCCGTGCGCAGTTCCTGCCAACGTGCTTGGTCATCCGGTGGAGGCAGAAGAATCGCAGGCGAGGTATCGTAGACGTTCCCGTCCATCGCCTTCTGTGTTGTGTTGTTGAAGAAGGCGGCCATCGAGTAGAAGTCTTTCTGCGCGATGGGATCAAACTTGTGGTCGTGGCACGTTGCGCAGCCGACGGTGAGGCCGAGCCAGACGGCGCCGGTGGTGTCGACCCGGTCTTTGGCGTACATCACGAGCACTTCTTCCTTGATCGAACCGCCCTCGCTGGTGGTAATGTTGCAGCGGTGAAAGCCGGTGGCGATGCGCTGTTCTTTGGTAGCGTCGGGTAGCAAGTCGCCGGCGATTTGTTCGACCGTGAATTCGTCAAACGGCTGGTTGCGGTTCAACGCATTGATGACCCAGTCGCGGTACGGCCACATCTCGCGGTAATTGTCGTGATGCAGGCCGTGGGTATCGGCATAACGGGCGGCGTCGAGCCAATAGCGGGCGCGGTGCTCGCCGTAGGCTTTGCTGCTCATCAGCTCATCGACAAGGTTTTCGTAGGCGCCAGGCGATGGGTTGTTGACGAACGACGCGACTTGTTCCGGCGTCGGCGGGAGTCCGGTGATGTCGAGTGCGGCGCGGCGGATGAGCGCACGCCGGTCGGCTTCGGGAGCGGGCTCGAATCCTTCGGCTTTCAGGCGAGCGAGGATGAAGTGGTCGATGGGATTGCGGACCGAACTCGTTTTCTCGACTTGGGGAAGCTCGGGACGTTGGGGTGCTGCAAAGGCCCAATGCTCTTCCCATTGAGCGCCCTGCTCGATCCATTCGCGAATGGTTTCTATTTGCTCGGGCTTGAGCTCCTTGTGGGAGTACTCGGGCGGCATGCGCCGGGATTGGTCCTGGCTGATGATGCGTTGGAAGACGAGGCTGTTTTCGGGATCGCCCGGGACGATGGGCGTCCCGCTGGGCCGTTTGCTAAACGCGCCCTCACGAGTGTCCAGACGCAAGTCCATCAGGCGGGTGGACGGATCAGGACCGTGGCACTGGAAGCAGGCGTCGGAAAGAGCGGGGCGGATCTGGCGCTGGAAGTCGACGCTACCGTCGTTAGGCGCGGCTTCGAGTCCGAGCGGAAGTACAAGCAGTAGGGCGAATCCCGCTAGGAGGCTTGCATCTTGGCTTCTCGGAGGTTCTGTGGTCATCATTTTGTAAGGCCCGTGAGCAGGGCACGGTCAACGAAGTGTTCTTTTTATACCGTATATTGCTGTGTTGGCGGGCGAAGTGAATCCCCTCCGGGACATTTCCTAGGGCAATCCCGGCGTTGCGCCGGTGATCCGCGTCGTCCAAAACTTGTACGCAGAGTTCCGCAACCACGAGAAGAACTATGGCATGCACCCCCTAGGCTGAGACAACGGCAAAGTGAGACAGTCGCCGTTCGCTGAAAGATTGTAGACTT
>Ga0315336_1007013_pt1 | contig 11116 bp, 12 predicted proteins | sample ASW5metaG_FD_204512 | JGI IMG/M metagenome (GOLD analysis project Ga0315336, IMG submission 204512) | Ammonia-oxidizing marine archaeal communities from Monterey Bay, California, United States - ASW #5 | ecosystem: Environmental > Aquatic > Marine > Intertidal zone | place: USA: California... | reverse complement strand
CGTACCGAATGAGATCCGGTTGCCCGTGTAGGCCAAGCCAGCCATGTTCCCGCGCTGTTGTTTGCGGTACTTAACCCGTTTAGGCATAAGTGGCATGGCTTTTCTCCTTTCGGGGTTCCTCTTCGACCGGCTTGCAGATCCAGACCTTCACGCCGATGATGCCGGCGGTCGTTCTTGCTTCCGCAAATCCGTAATCAATGTTGGCCGACAAGGTGTGAAGCGGAATCTTCCCTTCCTTGTACCCCTCGCGACGGGCCAGCTCAGATCCGCCCAGGCGACCGGACGCCTGCACCTTGATTCCATCGGCGCCCATATCCATGGCTAGTTGAACCGCGCGTTTCAGCGCCCGCCGGAAAGAAACACGGCGGGTCAACTGCAGCCCGATACTCTCGGCCACAAGTTGGGCATTCACGTCGGGATCCTTGATTTCCTTGATCTCGATATAAATCTCTTTTCCCGTCAGCTTCGTAAGGTCCTCGCGCAGGCGGTCGATATCCTGTCCCTTGCGGCCGATGACAATGCCCGGTCGCGCAGTGGAAATGGTGACGCGGGCACGGTTCGCATATCTTTCGATACTGATGGCCGGCACGGCGGCATCGCGAAGACGGTTCTTCACGATGTTGCGGATCTTGATGTCCTCGTGAAGGAGGCCGCCAATTTCGCTGTTCTTTTCGGCATACCACTTTGATTGCCACTGCTTTGTGACAGTCACTCGCATCCCGATAGGATTTACTTTCTGGCCCAAATCAATTCCTTTCTGAAAAAATGGGAAACCCCCTATTTGCCACTGGGCTTCTCATCCGTCAACACAATCTTTATATGACTTAGTCTTTTTCTTATCGGGCTCGCCATTCCCCGGGCCCGGGGGAGCCATTTCTTGAATTTCGGCCCCTCTTCCACCACCGCCTGGGAGACGTACAGTTCATCCGCCGAAACTCCCTCGTTGTTTTCCGCATTGGCAATCGCGGATTTCAGGGTCTTCCCGATCAGTCCGGCCGCCTTTCTCGCGGTTAATTCGGTAATTTCCAATGCCCGGGGCACCGGCAGGCCTCGAATCGCGGTAGCCAGGTCGCGCGCCTTTGAGGGCGATATGCGAACATATTTCGTTTTTGCGCTTACTTCCATGTATCCGATTCCTCTCTACCGTCTTCAATGTGCCCCGGAGGCCAGTATGGCGCGATCACCGGCCTGCGGGAAAACGCCACGGTCGGCCAAATCCTCCACCACGGCCCCGGTCAGGTCCGGCCTGACATCCTTGGCCCGCAGGGTGGCGGTCACCTGTCCTTCGCTTAAAACTTTAAAAATCATTTGCGGCCGGACTCCGTCTTCTTCCCCGACGTCGAGAATCACGTATTCAATCTCTTCCTTCACATCGACCACCCGGACGTTGCTCATCACTTTTCCGTCCACCACGTTCGGGTCCCGCGCAATCGGTGCCAGGACTTCCGGCTCCTCTTCCGTGGTCATGATCTCCAATTCCGGCTCATCGATCGCGATTCCGGCCACGATGTTCGGCTCTTCAACTTCCACGTCCGCGGCTTCCGCGGCGTCGTATAAATCTTCTATCTGCATTTCCAGCGATTCGTTGCGAATGCGCAATTCCTTGATCTGCGCCTGCATCGATGCGTTGGCCTGAACCAGGCTTGTCACTTCGCTTTTCAGTTCCGCTCCCACTCCTGCCGTATTCAACTCAAAATCATCCAGAATTTTCCGGGAGCGCGATTCCGCCGCCACCGCATCCGTTTGCGCCTTCTCAACCTGCGCCCGCAAGGACTCGAGTTCCATGATCAACTTTGCCCGCGCGCCGTCTCCATCCGAGATCCGCTTAACGATCGGATCCAGCACCTCGGACGCGTCAAACGGTTCAACCGCTTCCGGCGCCGGCGTCGAACCGGCAACCGGTATTCCGGCGTTGATCTGCCAGTACACCAATCCGCCGACGCCAAGCACCAGCACGAGGATGGCAAACAATACCACCCGCACTTCAGACGAAGACCGCGTAGAAGCTTCTTCCATTGCCATGCCCGGCCGGACCGGGGATTACTTCAACGAGACCGTCTTGTCCGTCGCCACCCCGTGCCGCCGAAATCCGCGGGTCGGAGAGAATTCACCAAGACGGTGCCCTACCATGTTTTCTGTTACGAAGACCGATACGAAAGCCTTCCCGTTGTGAACCGCAAACGTGTATCCGACGAAGTCCGGTGTAATCATCGAACGCCGGGACCACGTCTTGATTACGTTCTTGTTCCCGGTCTCTTCCATGACGACCACTTTCTTCATCAGCTTCGGGTCGACGTACGGACCTTTTTTGATTGATCGAGCCATAATCTATTTCTTTCTTCGCTGTAAAATCAGCTTGTTGGATGATTTCCGCTTTTTCCGGGTGCGCTTTCCCTTGGCAAGCTGCCCCCAGGGGGATACCGGGTGGCCGCCACCGGAGGACCGGCCTTCGCCACCTCCCATCGGGTGATCCACCGGGTTCATCGCCACCCCCCGGACTGTCGGGCGGCGTCCGAGCCATCGTGCCCGACCCGCCTTTCCGGATGAAATCTTCCCGTGCTCGACGTTGCCGACCTGGCCGATGGTGGCGTAGCATTTGACCTGGATCAACCGCACTTCACCGGAGGGGAGTTTCACCTGCGCGTACTTGCCCTCCCGCGACATAATTTGCGCGGACAACCCGGCACTGCGCACCAGTTGACCTCCGCGTCCCGGCGTCATCTCGATATTGTGCACCGGCAGCCCGGCGGGAATATTCTCCATGGGCATCGCGTTGCCCGGCTCCGGCTCCGCCTGGGGCCCCGACATCACGGTGCTTCCTTTCTCCAGGCCGAGCGGCGCAAGGATATACCGCTTCTCGCCGTCCGCGTAGTGAAGGAGCGCGATGCGCGCCGACCGGTTCGGATCGTACTCGATCTCCGCCACCCGGGCGGGAATTCCCGCCTTGTCGCGCTTGAAATCAATTTTCCGGTAGAGATGCTTGTGGCCGCCGCCTCGGTGACGCACCGTGATCCGCCCCCGGTTGTTCCGGCCGGCTTTCGATTTCTGCGGTTCCGTGAGCGCCTTTTCCGGGCGGGTTCGCGTTACCTCGTCGAAAGCACTCAGCGTCATGAAACGCCGGCTCGGCGTGGTGGGTTTATATTTTCGAAGTGCCATGCTTTTACTTCCCTACAGTAATTCGATCGTTTCGCCTTCTTTAACGGTCACAACCGCCTTTTTCCAACCCGCGGTCCGCCCGAACCGCATCGTCCGCTCCCGGCGCTTTTTGCCGGGCCGGTTCATGGTGTTTACTTCGGTTACCGTTACCTTGAACAACGATTCAATCGCCCTCTTGATATCGATCTTGTTCGCGTGACGGTCCACCTTGAACAGGTACTGGTTGTGCAATTCCGTCTGCCGGGTTCCTTTTTCAGTGACCACGGCTTCATGAATAACTTGTTGAGGGTCTTTCATTCCGATGCCTCCGCTTTGCCGCTCAGACGACTTCCAACCTGCTCCAATGCGGCCTTCGTCACGATCACCTGGGGATACCGCACGAGCTGGTATGCGTTCACGTTTGCCCCGGTCACGACCTCCACGCCGGCGACATTGCGCGACGCCAAAGACAGGTTGCGATCCAGGTTGTCGACCACCACCAGGATCTTTCCGCTGACATCCAGCGAGTTCAGGACCTTCAAAAAATCTTTCGTTTTCGGCTCATTGACCGAGCAGGACTCCACCACCCGAATGGCCCCCGAAGACGCCGCATCGGTAAACGCCTGGCGCACGGCAAGCCGGTTCGCCTTCCGCGTCAATTTCTTGTGGTAACTCCGCGGCCTCGGACCGAATGCAACGGCCCCGCCCCGCCATATGGGAGATGCCCGGTACCCGGCGCGCGCGCGTCCCGTGCCCTTCTGCTTCCATGGCTTCGAACCGCTTCCCGCCACCTCGGATTTGCTCTTGGTGGATGCGGTGCCGGCACGCTGATTGGCGCGATACGCCACGATCGCGTACTGCAGCGTCTGGCGGTTACGACCCTGAACCAGGAGTCCCTCGGGTACGGCTACTTCGCCGCTTCGCTCGCCCGTCGCCGTGTAAAAGGGAAGATCGCTCATGATGATGCACCACGCCTCTTGAGTGATTTTCGAATCAGCAACAGGCCCCCGTTGGGTCCGGGCACTGCGCCGCGTACCAGCAAGGCGTTGTCTTCGCCTCGCACTTCAACTACTTTCAAATTCTGGACCGTGGTACGCTTGTTTCCCATCTGGCCCGGCATCTTCTTTCCCTTGAAGACCCGCGCGGGAAATTCACACTGACCGATCGAGCCGCCGCCGCGAAGATTTCCGCCACCGTGGCTCGCCCGGCCGCCCCCCATTCCGTGACGCCGCACGACTCCCTGGAAACCCCGGCCCTTGCTGACGCCGATAATGTCGACGAACTCGACCTCCCCGAAGACACTGACGTCGGCAATCTCTCCCTCCTTCGATTCCGAATCCGCGTCGACCCGCACTTCCCGGAGGTGGCGCTTCGGCTCCGCCCCGCCCCGCTTGAAGTGGCCCTGCATCGGCTTTGCGACCCGGCTCGCTTTCTGGTCCGAAAACCCGAGTTGCACCGCCTCGTATCCGTCGGTGTCGGTCGTTTTCCTCTGCACGATCGCGCACGGCCCCACTTCCAGAACCGTTACCGGAATCATGCGGCCTTCGTCGTCGAAGACCTGGGTCATACCAATTTTTGTTCCAATCAATGCGTTCATCGATCCCTCAGATTTTGATGGTGATATCCACCCCGGCGGGGAGATTCAATTTCTTCAGTTCATCGACGGTCTTTGCCGTCGGTTCAATAATGTCGAGCAGCCGTTTGTGTGTTCGCACTTCGAACTGCTCCATCGATTTCTTGTCAACGTGCGGTCCCCGGTTTACGGAAAACCGTTCGATTCTCGTGGGGAGCGGAATCGGTCCGGCAACCCGGGCGCCCGTCCGCTTGGCGGTTTCGACAATGTCACCGGCGGACTGATCCAAGACGCGGTGATCGAAGGCCTTTAGGCGTATTCTGATTCGTTGATCCTGCATGAATTCCTCGCTTCGCTCTTTTCTCTATCTGTGTAAAATTTTGTCCCGTTGTGCCGCCGGAACGATCTCGAAGAGATGCGGTTCCATCGAACACACCGCCCTCCCTTTACTCAAAGAGCGGATGTCGGTGGAATACCCGAACAACCGCTCCAGGGGAACTTCGGCATGAATGATCTGCTCGCCGGATGTGGCCTGCATGTCGAGAATCTTGCCGCGACGACTGTTGGTATCACCCAGGATGTCGCCCATATACTCTTCCGGCGTAATGATCTCGAGCCGCATGATCGGCTCCAGCAGCACCGCTTCGGCATCCTGCAGCGCCGCGCGGATGGCCATGACGGTTGCGGACCGGAACGCAATCTCGGTGGATTCTTCCTGCCGGGAATCTCCGCCTGTCACCGTTACTTTTATGTCGACCATCGGATAGTTCCCTAGAATCCCGGTGATCAAGGCGTCCTGGATCCCCTCTTCCACCGCCTTTCGAAACTCTTCCGGCACCTGCTCTTTGGAGGCTTTCCATTCGACGGAGTGCCCCGCTTCCCGCGCGCGGGGCTCCACGGAAACCGCGATCCGCGCATACTGGGTTGCGCCGCCGATTTCGCGGTCAAAGGTCGATTCGCCGTCGCCCTTTCCGGTCACCGATTCGCGGTAGGCAACGGTCGGCTTGCCGGCGTTGGCCTGTACATTGAATTCGCGAAACATCCGGTCCTTGAGGATTTCAAGGTGTAGTTCCCCCATGCCGCTGATGATGGTCTGACCGGATTCTTCGTTGATGGAAACCTGGAAGGTGGGATCTTCTTCGGCGAGGGCGGCGAGGGCCTGGGTGAGCTTGTCCCGGTCGGCCTGGGTCTTCGGTTCGATGGCCATGGAGATGACCGGCTCGGGAAATTCGATGCTTTCCATGACGATGGGATGGTTCTCCATGCAAAGCGTGTCACCCGACGTACAGTGTTTGGGGCCGACAATGGCTCCAATTTCTCCTGTATGGATGGCATCCACGTCTTCCCGGTGATTCGCATGAAGCTTGAGAAGCCGGCTGATGCGTTCCCGCTTCGACACGCGAGGGTTGAAAACGTTCTGGCCCTTTTTCAGGACGCCGGAATAGACGCGGGCAAAGGCGAGTTTCCCGACATAGGGATCAGTGGCAATCTTGAATACCAGGGCACTGAGCGGCTCCTGATCGTCCGGTTCGCGGATGAGTTCTTCATTCGTTTTGGGGTGGTTGCCGGTGATGGAGGGAACGTCGAGGGGAGAGGGAAGGAAGTGGACAACGGAATCGAGGAGGGGTTGAACGCCTTTATTGCGGAGCGCCGAACCGCACAGTACGGGCACCATTTTCCCGCTTACCGTGCAGCGCCGGATGCCCTCGGTCAGGGAGACGGCGGACAGGTCGGGCGATTCCATATAGGCTTCAAGCGTCTGCTCGTCGAGCTCTGCCACCGCTTCGACCAGCGCGGCACGGGCGGCCTCCACTGCGACGGATGACTCGTCCGGAATCGGGAATTCCTCAATCTCGGCGCCGAGAGAATCACCCAGAAACCGGAAAGCTTTTCGAGCGACCAGGTCGATCACGCCGGAGAAATCATCTTCCGATCCGATGGGAAGCTGCACCGCGACCGCGTTAGCGCCGAGGCGCTCCCGCAAATCCCCGACCACGCGCTCGAAATCCGCGCCCTTGCGATCCATCTTGTTGACGAATGCCAGGCAGGGAACCTTGTACTTTGTCGCCTGGCGCCAGACGGTTTCGGACTGGGGTTGAACGCCGGCGACGCCGCAAAAAACGCCGACCGCGCCATCCAGGACCCGGAGGGAACGCTCGACTTCCACGGTGAAATCCACGTGGCCGGGTGTGTCGATGATATTGATCTGGTGATCGAGCCAAAAGCAGGTGGTGGCGGCGCTGGTGATGGTAATTCCGCGCTCCTGCTCCTGGGCCATCCAATCCATTGTGGCCGTTCCTTCGTGCACTTCGCCCATCTTGTGCACACGGCCGGAGTAAAAAAGGATTCTCTCCGTCGTCGTCGTTTTGCCCGCATCAATGTGGGCAATGATTCCGATATTACGAATTCGGGACAGAGAACGGCGGCGACCCGATGCTTCGTCTTTCGAAGCAGAGGCCTTCTGCGTATTGTTCTGCTGCTGTGCCGCCACGATTGCCATTCAAGATCCCGATCACGTTTTACCAACGATAGTGTGCGAAGGCGCGGTTGGCTTGCGCCATTTTGTGGGTCTCGTCACGCTTCTTAATCGACGAACCGGTTTCCCGGTAGGCGTCAAGTAACTCCGCCGCAAGCGCGCGATTCATCGGCATTCCTTTTCTGCCTCGCGCATGTCCCACGATCCACCGAAGAGCCAGGGAAGTCTGCCTTGCGCCGCTTACTTCCATGGGTACCTGGTAGGTCGCACCACCAACTCGTCGCGACTTGACTTCAAGCCGCGGCTTCACGTTGTCGATCGCCTTCGTTAAAACTTCAAGAGGATCGTCCGTTTCTTCCTTCTCACGAATACTGTCCAGCGCGTCATAAACGATTCGCTGCGATGTAGATTTCTTGCCGCGCTCCATGATCACATTGACCAGGCGCGTCAATAACTCGCTATCGTACACCGCGTCGTTGATGACCGGCCGACGTTCTGCCCTGTGCCGCCGTGCCATGCGTTATCCTTTCTTCGGCCGCTTTGCGCCGTATTTCGAGCGACCGCGATTTCTGCCGTCCACGCCCAGGCAATCCAGGGCCCCGCGAACGACGTGATACCGGACACCCGGCAAATCCTTCACCCGGCCACCCCGCACCAGCACCATGCTGTGCTCCTGCAGGTTGTGCCCTTCCCCGCCGATATAGGCCGTGATTTCCTGGCCATTCGTCAGGCGAACACGGGCGATCTTCCGCAGCGCGGAGTTCGGCTTCTTGGGTGTCTGCGTCTTGACCTGGAGGCACACGCCCCGTCGCTGCGGACAGATCCCCAGCGCGGGCGCCTTGCTCTTGGCATGCGCCTTCTTCCGCCCTTTTCGAGCTAATTGGTTCGTTGTCGGCATATTTTGATTTTCCCTGTTACGGAGTAAAAAGAGCGCGGAAGATAGCAGAGTCCCGGGCTCCGTGCAAGAAACACCTACAGTTTTGTGGTTTCCTGTGGTTGCGGGTCCAGGGCTGCCTCCAGCACCTCTTCCACCGGGATCGGCTCCGCCAGCGGAACCAGCTTCAGATTCCGGTACATCGGGAATCCGGTTCCCGCCGGGATCAAATGACCCATGATCACGTTTTCCTTGAATCCCCGCAGGTAATCGACACGCCCGAGCGTGGCCGCGTCGGTGAGGACCCGGGTCGTATCCTGGAACGAGGCCGCCGAGATGAAACTCTCCGTCTCCAGCGAGGCCTTGGTAATTCCGAGCAGCACCGGAGACGCTTCGGCCGGCCGCTTTCCTTCCTGCATCGACTGTTGATTCACGTCAATGAAGCCCTGCCGCTCCACCTGCTCTCCCCACAGGAAGTCGGTGTCGCCCGGATCCGTGATCCGGACCTTGCGCAGCATCTGGCGCACAATAATCTCGATGTGCTTGTCATTGATTTCGACGCCCTGCAGCCGGTACACCTCCTGCACTTCGTTCACAAGGTATTCCTGCAACTCCTGCGGGCCGCACACTTCCAGAATTTCCTGCGGAACCACCGGCCCCTCCGTGAGCTGCTGCCCTTTGCGGACCAAGTCGTTCTGGTACACGACAACGTGCTTCGCCATCGGGATCAGATGCTCTTCTTCCTCGCCGGTGACGGTGTCGCGAACTACCAGCTTGCGGCGCCCGCGCATGGTGCCCGCAAATTCCACCGTGCCGTCAATCTTCGCGATCTCGGCTGCGTCCTTGGGTCGGCGCGCTTCGAACAACTCCGCCACGCGCGGCAATCCTCCGGTGATGTCTTTCGTGCGAACAACTTTCCTTGGCGTTTTCGCGATCATCGCGCCGGCGTTGATATCATCCTTTTCGCCCACGGTAACGTGCGCGCCCGCCGGAATCGGGTAGTAGCTCAGGACATCCTTGGTCGATTTGTCGCGCACCACGATCTGCGGGTGCAGGTCCTGCTTGTGTTCCAGGACCACGGTTCCTTCCAGCCCCGTCGCCTCGTCGACTTCGCGCTTCACCGTCACACCCTCGATGAAATCGTGGAACTCGATGTACCCTTCGCCTTCCGCGAGAATGGGAACGTTGTAGGGATCCCACTTCACGAAGCTCTGGGCCCGTTTCACGCGCCCCCCGTCCTCGACGGAAATCACCGCGCCGATGACCGGCGTGTGACGCTCCAATTCCCGGCCGTCGTCATCATAGATGGAAAGCACGCCGTTCTTGTTGAGCACCACGTTGCTTCCGTCCTGCGCTTTCACCGTCCGGAGCTCGTGGTAGCGGACAATTCCGTTGTTTTTGGATACGATCTGCGGTTGCTTGAATACCGAACTCGCGGTTCCGCCGATATGGAAGGTACGCATGGTAAGCTGCGTTCCCGGTTCACCGATGGATTGCGCGGCGATAATTCCGGTCGCCTCACCCAGTGCAATCGGCCGCCCGTTGGCAAGATTTCGCCCGTAGCAACGCGCGCAGGTCCCATGGCGCGATTCGCAGGTAAGTACACTACGGATCCTCACGGATTCGATCGAAGTCTGCGACAGAATCTCACCCGCCTTTTCGTCGATCTCCTGCCCCGCGGCCACGATAATTTCGCGGGTCCGCGGATCTGAAATATCGTCGAGGGCAGTACGGCCCAGGATTCGAGTGGCGAGAGACACCAATTCCTCGTCCCCTTCATAGATGGCCGAAACCTCGATTCCGTTCAACGTATTGCAATCCTGCTCCACCACGATCATGTCCTGGGCCACATCGACGAGCTTTCTCGTCAAGTACCCCGAATCAGCCGTTTTCAGAGCGGTATCCGCAAGACCTTTGCGGGCTCCGTGGGTGCTGATGAAGTACTCCAGCACACTCAACCCCTCCCGGAAGTTGGAGAGAATCGGCCGCTCAATGATTTCCCCGGACGGTTTCGCCATCAGGCCACGCATGCCGGCGAGCTGCCGAATCTGCTGACGGCTTCCCCGGGCGCCGGAGTCCACCATGATGTAGATCGGGTTGATGTCCTCCCGATCCATATTGAATTCGAGGGAACTGTACATCTCGTTGGACGTCTCTTCCGTGGCGTGCGTCCAGCGGTCGATGATCTTGTTGTATCTCTCCCCGTCGGTGATCACACCCTTGCGGTACTGCTTCTCGACTTCCTCGATGTCGTGGCGCGCATCGGAGATGATATCGTTCTTCTTCTCGGGAATGATCATGTCCACCATGCCGATGGAAATCCCGGCCAGCGTGGCGTGCTCGAACCCAAGCTCTTTGAGACGGTCGAGCACGAGCACCGTTTCATCCTGCCCGGAGATCTGGTAACACTCCCAGATCAACTGCTCGAGCCGCTTCTTGGCGAGAGTCGCGTTGATGAAGCCAAGTTCATCCGGCCAGATCTCGTTAAAGAACACCCTTCCCACCGTGGTGGTAATGACCCGCGAATCCTTGTCCCCGAACTTGGTTTCCCGCTGGTAGTCCGGATTCTGCAACCGGATCCGGCTGTGGATTTTCAGGACGTTTTCCTCGTACGCGGTATGCACTTCGCCCGCGTCCGCCATGATCGGCAGGTGCTCGATGTCCCCTTCGACCTTGGGCTTGCGCTGCTCGATCCGGTCGCGCTGGGAATCGCTGGTGATGTAATAGCAACCCAAGGCAATATCCTGGGTCGGCGTGGTCACCGGGCGTCCGCTGGAGGGCGAAAAGATATTGTTGGGAGCGAGCATCAACAATCTCGACTCCATCTGCGCCTCCACCGACAACGGTACGTGGACAGCCATCTGGTCCCCGTCAAAGTCGGCGTTGTACGCGGTGCAGACCAGTGGATGAACACGGATCGCCTCGCCCTCGATCAGGACCGGTTCGAAAGACTGAATACTCAACCGGTGAAGGGTCGGCGCGCGGTTCAACATTACCGTGTGTCCGCGCGTGACTTCTTCGAGAATATCCCAGACCTCGTCTGCCTCGCGCTCGATCA
>Ga0315336_1007012_pt1 | contig 11118 bp, 3 predicted proteins | sample ASW5metaG_FD_204512 | JGI IMG/M metagenome (GOLD analysis project Ga0315336, IMG submission 204512) | Ammonia-oxidizing marine archaeal communities from Monterey Bay, California, United States - ASW #5 | ecosystem: Environmental > Aquatic > Marine > Intertidal zone | place: USA: California... | reverse complement strand
AAATGCAGCGTGGATACAAATGATGACGGTAGTCGCGGGAGTTTTTTCAGCGGATTGTTGCAGCCAGCGGAGAGCTTTGCCGCGGGTTTTCTGGAGACCGACGGGTCTTGTACCGGTCGGCGGGTTTCGTACACACAGCGGAGGTTTGCGATGAAACTGCGACGTAGCAACGAGTCTGGTTGTTCCTGGCGGGTTCAATACACCGCAACGGCGGTGTTCGTGTTTTGCCTCGCAGCGGTATGGACCGGCTTGCTTTCGACCGGTCGGTCTTTCGCCGAAGACCCTCTGCGGATCAAGGAGTCTCGGGAGCGATTCGAGCGCTTTGAAAGAGACCGAGCGAAATGGACAGAAGCCTACGACCGCGTGCGCGCCGGTGAGCCGCTCGTCCTGGAGCGGGACGAAACGCGCCTCGCCTTGGACGAGCGACAGGTCAGCGGTGACGGCGGCGGAGCCGGCGGCGATCCTTGTCCCGTCACCAACCCGAGCTTCGAGGATGGCGACTTCACCGGCTGGACGACGCAGGACTTGGCCTCTCCGCTTTTTCCGTTGTTGGTATCCGGTGCCGGGAACCCGCCCGGATTCGGTTTTTTCTCTAGCGCTCCGACGGACGGCGTCTTCTCGGCGCAGCACGGTTGGGATGGCAGCGACGGCGGCAGCGGCGGCGGTACGATCATCATTGCTCAAGACATCACGCTCGCAGCCGGAGCGACGACGGTGCCCTTCGATTACCGGGCGGCGTGGGACATGCTGAACTACCCAGGCTCGACGTTGGACCGTACGTTCGCGGTGGCGATCCGTCCGACCGGTGGTGGCGCGGCGCTCCAAGGGCCCGACGTCATCTTGACCGCTACTGCCGGAACGGCGAACTTCGACACGGGACCCCTCACCGCTAGCGTGGACGTCAGCGCCTTCGCGGGCATGTCGGTGCAGCTCAGCTTCGAGTGGACGGTACCGGAGGCCTTCACGGGTCCGGCGTTCTTCGAGTTCGACTATCTATGCCAACCCCCCGACACCGACGGAGACGGTCTCCCCGACCACGTCGAGACCGACACCGGGATCTTCGTGGACGAGAACGATACGGGAACGGATCCGCTGGACCCCGATACGGACGCCGACGGCCTCCTCGACGGCGCCGAGGTCGCGGCGGGGACGGATCCGCTGAACCCAGACACCGACGGCGACAGCGTCTCCGACGGCGACGAGGTCGCGGCGGGGACGGATCCGCTGAACCCGGACACTGACGGCGACGGCATGACGGACGACGTGGACCCGTTTGGGAGGTCCATCGTCCATGTCACCATCGCCGCCCCGTCTGCCGTTCTGACGGTCAACCCGGCCGGGTTGACCCTGGAACTGCGGGAAACAGACGGCACCTTGATCCCCGAGCCCCTGCGCTTCACGCTCACTGCAACAGGCTCCGCCACCTTCTCCGCTGCAGCCACCGTCGGAACGATCGTCTCCGGCGGCGGCACCAGCGCGGTGGTCCTCGAGTCCGCGGGGGGAGCGGTGGCTCTGGAGGTCTCTGACCTTGTTGCTGAGACCGTAACGCTCAGCGTCACAGACAGTGACGGCCTGGGGTTGATGGGAGCGGGGGGCGCGGTGGAGTTCATTGCGCTTGGTGCCTGTAACTTCTTCGGAAGCGACCGAAATGGCAACCTCTTCCTGATCGACCTGGCAACTGGGGCAGGTATCCTCATAGGCACGTTACCGACCGCTTCTACCGAGATCGAATGTGACGAGGCTGCGGTCCCTGACTGCTTCGTGCAGACCCCAAACGTAGGTTTCTCAATCACTCAGTTCGACATCACGAGTGGAGCGAGGCTGAGCGGAACTGTCCTGGACGGGGCGGCGTTCAACGGGCTCGAGTACGTCGGTGGGGTACTGTACGGGACGTCCACCCCGGGCGGTGGCGGATCGACACTGCAGACCCTCGACCCCGTATTCGGAGTGGCTACTCTGATTGGACTGACGGGGGTGGGGCCGATCGCCGGCCTCGCCTTTGACACCGTGTCCGTGTCCGGGGCGATGTACGGGATCGCCGGCGGCCCGGGACCGGCCAACCTCTACACGATCGACCTTGCCACCGGGGTAGCGACGGTCGTCGGCTCGACGGGCATCCAGGCAGGTAGTCTCGACTTCGGTCCCGACGGGATCCTCTACGCCGGAGGCACCGGCCCGGACGGCGGGAACCTCTATCGGATCAACGTCACCACGGGCGCCAGTACCCTGGTGGGGCCCACCGGCTTCTCCTCGGTGACCGGACTCACGAGGGACTTCTGCACTCCCATCGACACAGACGGAGACGAAATTCCCGACAGCGTCGAGACCGACAATGGACTGGACCCGCTCGACCCGACAGACGCCGCCGGGGACCTCGATGCGGACGGGCTTACCAACCTGGAGGAGTTCCGGGCGGGAACGGACATGCAGAACTCGGACACCGACGCGGACGGCGCCCTCGACGGCGCCGAGATCGTGGCGGGGACGGATCCGCTGAACCCAGACACTGACGGCGACGGCCTCCTCGACGGCGTCGAGACCGACACCGGGGTCTTCGTGGACGCGAACGATACGGGAACGGATCCGCTCGACCCGGATACCGACGGCGGCGGCAGAAACGATGGAGGCGAAGTGGCGCTTGGACTGAATCCCCTGGATCCGACTGACGACGGGATCACCAAGGTCCTCGCGTGGCTACGCTTTGCCGACCTTGTTCCGGAGTACCCGAACACGATTGCCGCCATCGACCGTTTTACCGATGCGTTCCGCATTGTCGAGACCAGCACCGAAGACCCCGCGACCCTGGCGGCGGAGCTCGTGGGAGAGGATATCCTTCTCATTCCCGAACAAATCGTGAACGGATTCGATCAAGGCGTGGTCTTCGCTGACGTGCTCACAGACTTCGTCGAAAATGGTGGTATCGTCCTCGCTCTCGCCGTCCAGGCCGGCCACATGATGCGAGGCGCGGGCCTCATGGATGCCACGACCACCGGTGGCCTTAATGGCCAGACTCTCAGCATTGTCGATGCAGGCCACTTTCTCCTCGCGGGCGTGGTTCCTCCGGTAGTTGCCCCCGGCGCCACCAACACCTGGGCCCTCGGGGACCCGGACGCTGAAGTCGTACTCACCCAGGAGAGCAACGGGGCCCCGGTGGTGGCCGTGCGGGAAGTCGGCGCCGGCGGAGTTTTGCTGCTGGGTTTTGACTATTTCCAGTCGAATGACAACGTGGATCGTATCGTCGCAAACGCGGTCGAGGGAAGTGTCACCTTCTTCCGCGACACCGACGGAGATGGAATCCCCGACCGCATCGAGACGGCCAATGGACTGGACCCGCTCGACCCGACAGACGCCGCCGGGGACCTCGATGCTGACGGGCTTACCAACCTGGAGGAGTTCGAGGCAGGAACGGACATGCAGAACTCGGACACCGACGGGGACGGCATCTCCGACGCAGACGAGATCGCTGCGGGGACGGATCCGCTGAACCCAGACACCGACGGTGACGGTCTCGCCGACAACGTCGAGACCGACACCGGGGTCTTCGTGGACGCGAACGATACGGGAACGGATCCGCTCGACCCGGACACCGACGGCGGCGGCAGAAGCGACGGAGCCGAAGTGGCGCTTGGACTGAATCCCTTTGATCCGACTGACGACGGGATCACCAAGATCCTCGCGTGGACGCGCTATGTCGATCTTGATCAGGAGTACCTGAATACGATTGCCGCCATCGACCGTTTTGCCGATGCGTTCCGCATTGTCGAGACGAGCACCGAAGACCCCGCGACGCTGGCGGCGGAGCTCGTTGGAGAGGATGTCTTTCTCATTCCCGAAATGGATGAGAGGACCGGAAACGGATTCACTCTAGGCGTGGCCTTCGCTGACGTGCTCACAGATTTCGTCGAAGGTGGTGATGTCGTCATCGCGCTTTTCCCACAGGCCGGCAACATGATGCGAGGCGCGGGCCTCATGGATGCCACGAGCAACGGTATCTTTAGTGGCGGTCCTCTCTCCATTGTCGAGCCAGGCCACTTTCTCCTCGCGGAGGTGGTTCCACCGGTATTTGGCGTCGACGCCAGCAACCGCTGGGTCCTCGGGGACCCGGACGCTGAAGTCGTACTCACCCAGGAGAGCACCGGGGCCCCGGTGGTGGCTGTGCGGGAAGTCGGCCGCGGCGCAGTTTTTCTACTGGGTTTTGACTATTTCGCGTCGAATGACAACGTGGATCGTATCCTCGCAAACGCGGTCGATGCAGCATCCATGTTCGTCGGCGACACCGACGGAGATGGCATTCCCGACGACATCGAGACCGAGAATGGACTGGACCCGCTCGATCCGACAGACGCCGCCGGGGACCTCGATGCGGACGGGCTTACCAACCTGGAGGAGTTCGAGGCAGGAACGGACATGCAGAACTCGGACACCGACGGGGACGGCATCTCCGATGGAAACGAGGTTGCTGCGGGGACGGATCCCACCAGCGCCGACACCGACAGCGACGGTCTCACCGACAACGTCGAGACCGACACCGGGGTCTTCGTGGACGCGAACGATACCGGAACGGATCCGCTCAACCCGGACACCGACGGCGGCGGCAGAAGCGATGGAGCCGAAGTGGCACTTGCCCTGGATCCCTTTGATCCGACTGACGACGGGGTCATCAAGATCCTCGCGTGGGTGCGCTTTGCCGACCTTGCTCAGGAGTACCCGAGGACGATTGCCGCCATGGACCATTTTGCCCAGGACTTTCGCATTCGCGAGACGATCACCGAAGACGCCGCGACCCTGGCGGCGGAGCTCGAAGGAGAGGATATCTTTCTCGTTCCCGAACAGGAGGGCGGGGACGGATTCGCTCAAGGCGTGGTCTTCGCTACCGTGCTTACAGACTTCCTCGAAAATGGTGGTGTCGCCATCACGCTTTCCGTCAAGGCCGGCCACATGATGCGAGGCGCGGGCCTCATGGATGCCAGGAGCGCCGATGCTTTTGGGTCCGAGACTCTCGACATGGTCGCGGCAAACCACTCTCTCCTCGCGGACGTGATTCCTCCGGTAGTTACCCCCGCGTTCACCACCAGCACCACCTGGACCCTCGGCGACCCGGACGCTCAAGTCGTACTCACCAGGCAGAGCACCGGGGCTCCGGTGGTGGCTGTACGGGCAGTCGGCGCCGGCGGCGTTGTGCTACTGGGTTTTGACTATTTCCGGTCGAACGACAACCTGGATCGTATCCTCGCAAACGCGGTCGAGGGAGGCGACACCTTGTTCGGCGAAAGCCAGCTCCCCGGCGACTGCAACCAAGATGGGGTGATAGATCTCTCTGACGGGATTGCGTTTCTAAACTGGTTCTTCGGGGGTATTCCGTTGCCAGGGCCGCCGGGTTCCGAGCTTTGCCTTACCGATCCCGTAGATGCGACCGCTGTCGGGTTACAGATCATGGACTGGACCGGCGAGGGCGCGTTGGACATCTCCGACGGGATCGGACTCCTGACGTGGTTTGTTGGTGGCGGAGCTGAGCATGATCTCGGCTCCGCTTGTATCCTGACCCAAAGCCCAGATTGCATTAGCACCTGCGTCGACAGTCCGTAGGTCCGTCCTCTAACACGTTGACAGACGGCAAAAAGAAAGGGAAAGAAGGCTGACCCTAACCCAGAAACGTCAACAAACAGGAAGACCCCGGAGGTAGTCAGGGTCAGGCCGACTCGGTATTGTTCAACCTGCGCGCTGCTCAGGCATTCTTGAACGGGACTTCTTCCCCAGCGGGAGGTTGGACGAATTCGGGTAGCGGCAGACCTGTTTGACACAATGCGTCGGAGGAGCCAGCGTGAGGTGTTCTTCGTTTGACACTCGCAAAAAGACGGACTCAGGAGATTGTCCTAAGTCCTTCTGCGGTATCTGGTAGCGGGGGGGGATTTGACCCCCCGACCTCCGGGTTATGAGAGGCGGCCCCTAAAAAAAGGCCCAGCTTGAAGAAATCAGAACTTACGAAAAACCAGCCGGTTACGCCGGCACCCTATTCATGGGCATTGTGTACATATCGAGCATGTTTTCCAGAGAGTTGGTAGCAAAGTTGGTAACACCTCTTTTGGGCGACCTCCGAGTCAGTTGGACCGCGAGGCCAAAACCTCCGGGAGCGCCCGATTGCGGCAACCCGGAGGTCTAGTGCGGTGAAGTCGTTTTTCGATTTTAAACCCGAAAAAGGAGCGGATCAGATCAGTACCGAGGATCTGTAAGGTGAGGTCTCGGGACGAGGGTTCGACTCCCGCCAGCTCCAGTCAGACCTGGGATCGAAACGCTCTCTGTGCTGGAATGGCCCGCCTGATGGACTCGGTGGCTTCATGTCATTTACCGGACGTGTGCAAGGGTTTGCGTGTTGGCGGCAGCATTGGGAAGTGACCGAGCTTGGGACGAGGTGGGGGTGGACGGGGGTCGTGATGGGGGGTTTTGCTCTCGGACTCTCGAACAACTGGGGACTTTGACATCTCGTCCCGAGTTCTGCCGAGATGGTAGATGGCAACGGTTTACGACCTCGGGCATCTCGGGGAGTTCGAGTTCGGCTAGCAGTAGCTAGCGGCCCTGGAATCGAAATGGGATGGGGACGTCCCAAGGAGGGAGGCCTGCTTCCTGGTCCTATTCAACACGACATGACCGGCCGTCAGAGCGCGGTTCGCGTCCTGCCTAAGGACAACCCGCATTCACCGGACAACCGTCCATCGCGATACAGTCCACTCCCTGCACGGGCGGGGGCCCACCCTGGAAGAGGAAGGCGATCTTGTAGATCGCATCGGAGATGTCGATGCTCCCGTCGTTGTTGCAATCCATGAGGGTCAGATTGGCCGCTGTGGGGTTGCAAGGTAGAACCTCGGGGTTGCTCTGGAAGAGGAAGCCCAGCAGGCAGATCACATCCGAGAGGTCCAGCTTCCCGTCCACATTGCAGTCGCCGGGGAGGAAAGAGTCCCCGCTCTCGATCGGCCCGAACCGGAACACCACCCCGCCGCCGCGGGGGCCGCCGACCCAGGTCGTACCGTAGAAGCTCCCGTCCGTCGCCTCGACGAGCGCGGCCACGGGAGACTCCCCGTCGAGTCCGCTGAAGGAGTGGAGTGTGGTGAGCTCACCCGCCGGGTCCATCTTGAAGATGGTGCCCCCGCCGAATTCGCCGCCTTCCGCGGTCGTGCCGTAGAAGTTCCCGTCGGTAGCCTCCACGAGCGCGGCCACGGGACTCTGCCCGTCGGGCCCGGTGAAGGAGTGGAGTGTGGTGAGCTCACCCGCCGGGTCGATCTTGAAGATGGTGCCGTCACCGGATTCGCCGCCGAGCCAGGTCGTCCCGTAGAAGCTGCCGTCCGCCGCCTCGACGAGCGCGGCCACGGGTGCGCTCCCGTCGGGTCCGGTGAAGGAGTGGAGTGTGGTGAGCTGACCCGCCGGGTCCATCTTGAAGACGGTGCCCTCATAGATTTCGCCGCCGCCCCGGGTCGTGCCGTAGAAGCTGCCGTCCGCCGCCTCGACGAGCGCGGCGAAGGGAAACATCGCGTCGGGGATCCCGCCGGGTCCGATGAAGGAGTCGACTGTGGTGAGCTCACCCGTTCGGTCGATCTTGAAGACGGTGCCACATTCGCATAGGGAGGCTGCGCCGCCGGCTGCGCCGCGTCCGCCTCTCGAGGTCGTACCGTAGAAGTTCCCGTCGGTAGCCTCCACGAGCGCGGCCCGGGGACGGTACCCGTTGGCTTCGGTGAAGGTGAAGGAGTGGAGTGTGGTGAGCTCACCCGCCGGGTCGATCTTGAAGGCGGTGCCCTGATCGCCGCCCCACTGGGTCGTGCCGTAGAAGCTGCCGTCCGCCGCCTCGACGAGCGCGGCCACGGGAAAGTTCCCGTCGGGTCCGGTGAAGGAGTGGAATGTGGTGAGCTCACCCGCCGGGTCGATCTTGAAGACGGTGCCACGACCCGATGCGCCGCCATCCGACGTCGTACCGTAGAAGCTGCCGTCCGTAGCCTGGAGGAGCGCGGCCGCGGGACGGCTCCCGTCGGGTCCGTCGGGTCCGGCGAAGGAGTGGAGTGTGGTGAGCTCACCCGCCGGGTCGATCTTGAAGACGGTGCCACCACCCGATGCGCCGCCGAACCGGGTCGTCCCGTAGAAGCTGCCGTCCGCCGCCTCGACGAGCGCGGCCTGGGGATTATACCCGTCGTCTTGGCTGAAGGAGTGGAGTGTGGTGAGCTCACCCGCCGGGTCGATTTTGAAGACGGTGCCAAAACCCCGTGCGCCGCCGTCGTTGCTCGTACCGTAGAAGCTCCCGTCGGTGGCCTCGATGAGCGCCGATCTGGGTCCAGCAGGGTAGGTGGAAAAACCGTGGAGGACGTCGAACGATGGCTCTCCACGCGCGCTCAGTGTGAAGACCAGGAGAAAGATCAGGGTGATCCCTGACCCGGGACGTTGAGAAGCTCTCATGGAACACCTCCGCCTATGCCTTCGTGCTGAACTCTTCCCAGATAGGAATTTTCACCACGTCTCATGGGAACTCCTTTCGGCCCCCGAGTCACCACAGTTGCGCCCCTTCCCACTCAATGTACTCTGCTAGTTGGGGGCAAACAACGTCTTTCTGACAACGTAATCCATATGGATTAAGTCCATGCAGGCGGGATTGACGAAGAGGCGCCTCACATATCAGAGATATATTCTCCTCGCTCGTGATTCTTCTATCATCGAACTTGGTTGGATATGTGATCCTTTACAGGAGCGTGCGTTATCAGGAGCCAGCGTGATCCACAGCGGATAACAGAAGGACCGGTTCAATCCCCATCACCCGCTCCAGTTGGCCGCGCCACCCGGTATTGTCACCCCAAATATGTTCAAAAGTGTTCAAAAGTGTTGTAGCCTCCATGCTTGATTTTCCTCTACAGCCGTGGCGCAGCGGTTTTATTTCTCATCCAAGCATGAAGAGTCACATGGATAGTTAAAATGGGTGGACCATTTTGTCTGTCAGAGAGGATGAGTTTTTTGCGGCCCGCTCTTCTCATTCTTGCCGTTGTCATAGTTTCTTGCGTTTTCTTCCCGCAGACGGGAAGCTCAGCTGGGATTGCCATTGAAAAGGATGTGATGGTACCCATGCGAGATGGCGTCCAGTTGGCGACCGATATTTATCTGCCAGCGGATGAAGATGGAGCTCGCCTGCCCGGGAAGTTTCCTGCGCTCTTGGTGCGCACTCCCTATAACAAGGGAATCTACTACCAGAACGGCTATTTGAAGGAGGGCGGCTCCGACTGGATCATCGCCATTCATTACGTGGTGCACGATTACGTCGTCGTGATTCAGGACACGCGTGGACGCTACAAATCGCAAGGGGTGTGGCACATGCTCACGGATGATGGCCCCGATGGTTACGATACCGCCCGCTGGATGGGTCGCCAGTCCTGGTCAAACGGGCGCATCGGGATGATTGGCACTTCCTACGAGGGTGGAACCCAGCACGCGATGGCCATGGAAAAGCCTCCCGAGCTCAAAACGGTCGTCCCCGTGGATGCGATGTCGAACCTCGGCTACGCTAGCATTCGAAACGGAGGGGCTTTTGAGCTGCGCTTCTGGAACTGGATTGTCGCCCAGACCGCATCCGACGGAAGCCGTCAAACACGAGATCCGGCCACGCGCAAAGAGCTTCTACAGATGGTGGAAAATCGGAGGGACTACCTCCAGAATCTTCCGCTGCGCCCGGGAACCACACCGCTCAGTCTTACGCCCGAGTACGAGGATTGGCTGGTAGAGGCCATGAAACACGGCGTCAACGACGAATTCTGGGCCCAGAACAACATCATCGACTACACCGAACGCTACAAGGACATTCCGGTTTACTTGATTGGGGGCTGGTATGATTCCTACACTAGCAACACCTTGGCCACCTACAAGGCACTCAGCAAGCAAATCAAGGGACCGGTCTACCTGATCATGGGCCCCTGGCGCCACGGCGGGCAACGTGGTTCTGCCCATGGGCAGGTGAGCTTCGGCAAAGAAGCGGCCATTACCGATACGGTGGCCTGGAGACTGGAGTGGTACGACCACTGGCTGAAGGGCATCGAAAACAAGGTGGGAAAGCAGTCTCCTTTCGCCGCTCCCGTGCGGATCTTCGTGATGGGAACGGGGGATGAGCACAAAGACGAAAATGGGCACAAGAACCACGGGGGGTACTGGCGAGATGAGCAGGAGTGGCCCCTCTCTCGGACCCGGTACATGAATTACTACTTCCACGAGGGGGGAACGCTTTCCACCACACCACCAATGGCTGAGCGCTCTTCAACTTCCTTCCGGTTTGATCCGCGTCATCCGGTCCCGACCATCGGAGGAAACATCTCAGCCGGACACGGAATTATGGTGGCCGGGGCCTGGGATCAGCGGGGTGGTGAGCATATTTGGAACTGGCCGCAGCCCATCCCCCTGTCAGCCCGCAACGATGTGGTGGTGTTCCAGACGGCACCTTTAAGCGAAGACGTGGAGGTGACCGGAGAGATTGAAGTAAAACTCTGGGCTTCTTCTTCCGCAGTGGACACGGACTTCACCGCCAAGTTGATTGACGTACACCCTCCCAATGCCGACTACCCGGGAGGCTTTGACATGAACATTGCCGACGGAATCCTCCGAGCACGATTCCGGGATTCTCTCAAGGAGGAGAAGCTGTTGGAGCCGGGAACCATCTACGAGCTCACTATCAAACCCTACCCCACTTCGAACATTTTCAAGAAAGGTCATCGGATCCGGGTGGACATATCCAGCAGCAACTTCCCCCGCTTTGACGTGAATCCCAACACGGGGGAGCCGCTGAATGATCATCGGCGGATGGTCATCGCTACCAACACTATCTATCATGACCGCGAGCATGCCTCGCATATCATTTTGCCAGTGATTCCGCACATGGGGAACTAAGTCCAGGAGCGCAAGGCTTTGACCAGATAGGAAGTTCCGCCACGGGCCTCCGGGCTAAGGACCCCCCTGATTCTGCGGACAACCGGCAATTGCGATACAACCCTGTCCTCGCACAGGTGGGGGGAAGATAGGCAGTCTCACCGCAATTATCGCTGGTCACGAGGCTTCGGTGAACGACACGCAGCCGTCCAAGTAGGTGCTTGGCTCGCGTTAGGTGTG
>Ga0315336_1007011_pt1 | contig 11119 bp, 9 predicted proteins | sample ASW5metaG_FD_204512 | JGI IMG/M metagenome (GOLD analysis project Ga0315336, IMG submission 204512) | Ammonia-oxidizing marine archaeal communities from Monterey Bay, California, United States - ASW #5 | ecosystem: Environmental > Aquatic > Marine > Intertidal zone | place: USA: California... | reverse complement strand
TCACCGGCGATGGCGGCTTCCAGTTCACCTTGCCGGAGATCGGCGCCGCGCTCGATGCCGAAGCGGCTGTGATCTTCGTCGTCTGGAACAATCGCGGCTATCGCGAGATCGAGACTTCGATGCTCGACGTCGGTGTCGAGCCCGTCGGCGTGTCGCCGGCGCCGCCGGATTTCTGCAAGCTCGCCGAGGCTTACGGCATAGAGGCCGAGCGGCTGGGCGGTACGGCCGATCTGGCCGGGGCACTGAACCGCGCCCGGGCGGCCGGCAAGCCGCGCGTCATCGAGATTGCGGTCGATTGACCGTCCTGGTGGCATCGGGGAGCGATGGCTTGGATGGCGGCTTCTTCACCGAACCGCCATTCGACGATCCGCTCCGGCGCCGTCACCTGGCGCCGTTGCGGTGGGCGGCTTCTTCGACGGCCCTGCCGTGGTGGCTGCGCAAGCGAGCTGCCAAGTCCCACATGAATCTGGCTCGGCGCAGGGACCGGTGTGCCCGAAACGCTGCTGTCGAACACTCGCAATGGTGCTCCGACAGCACCCCGGAAGGCGGATTGGGTCCGATCTGGCAATATTGGGCGCAAGGTGTCGAAAACGCGCTCCCGTTGGTGATGGCCTGCCTGCGTTCGGTTGAAAGGCACAAGGGCGACCGCGACCTCATCGTGCTCGATGATACTTCGGTGACGGACTATGTCGATCTCCCGGGGCATATCTGGGACAAGCGGCGCCGCCAGTTGATGACAAGCCAGCACTTTTCCAATTTCATCCGGCTCAGCCTGCTTCTGCGGCACGGCGGCACCTGGCTCGATGCGACCATCCTGCTCCGGCAGCCGGTGCCCCGGCAGATCGAACGCGAGGACTTCTATATCCTTCGCGAAACCAATCGGGCGCCGCGGCTGGTGGAGACCTGGTTCATCCATGCGCGCAAGGGACACCCCCTGGTCGAGACGGTGCTTCATGGCCTTGCCGACTACTGGCGCGAATACGATCGGCTCCTGCAGTATTTCATGTTCCCGCATCACATCGAGGCCTCTCTGCTGCTGCACCGGAAGCTGAGGGAGGACTTCCTGAAAATGCCGCAGGTTGGTGCGGACAGACCGCACGAATTGCAATGGCAACTCTTGCAGCCTTTGGACGAAGCGAGACATCGCGCCATGTATGACGGGTTCTGGCTGCACAAGCTCAACCACAAAGTATGGCGTCCGGAGACGGACGAGCTTCTGCTTTGGGATGCCATCCTGAATGGATGGCCTCTTGATTGAGATCCCGACTTGCCATCAACGGAAAATCGAACCGGGACGCATGCAAAGACGCGCCACCTGCCATGTCGATATTTCAATTGAGTGTCGCAGCGAAAGGCGCGACGTTTCATTCTGGGGCGGTATAACCAAAGAAATAACCAAAAAAATGACAGGAGCAGTCAAAGTATGACGGAAACGCTGGACGGCAGGCATGTCGTGATAACGGGCGGTACTGGGGCGCTCGGCGGCGCGGTTGTCGGCAGATTGCTGGAGCAAGGCGCGATCTGCCACGTGCCCAATGCCCACGCTGCAGCCCCGCCTCATTTTCCCTACACAGCCCACGCCAGCGTGCACCTGGCGCATAATGTCGACCTCTCGGATTCGGCCAAGGTCGAGGCCTTCTACCATCGGGTGCCCGAGCTGTGGGCCTCGATCCACCTCGCCGGGGGCTTCACCATGGCGCCGGTCGAGAAGATCGAGTCGGCCTCCTTTGCCGAAATGATGGACACCAACGCTCGCACGACCTTTCTGTGCAGCCGCGCCGCGGTGCGCTCTATGCTGACGTCCAACACCGCTGGTCGCATCGTCAATGTCACCGCCCGGGCGGCGCTGGAACCACGCAAAGGCTCCGGCATGGTTGCCTATACCGCGAGCAAGGCGGCGGTGGCGGCGATGACGGTGGCCATGGCCGAGGAGTTGAAGCACAAGGGGATACTGGTCAATGCGGTGGCCCCATCGACCCTCGACACCCAGGCCAATCGCGACAGCATGCCGGACGCCGATTTCAGCAAGTGGGTGAGCCTTGAGGCGGCGGCAGAAGCGATCGCCTATCTGGCCTCGCCGGCAAATCAGGCCATGAGCGGCACGCTGGTTCCGCTCTACGGCCGGGCCTGAGCGCGACGATAAACTGAACAAAAAACCCCCGCCGGATCGCTCCGGCGGGGGTTTTGCTTTCGGGGTCGCGAAGAAAGGACTTAGCTGCCCTGCTTCTTCAGCGCCGCGCCCAGGATATCGCCCAGCGAGGCGCCGGAGTCGGTCGAGCCGTACTGGGCCACCGCTTCCTTCTCCTCGGCGATTTCCAGCGCCTTGATCGAGACCTGCAGCTTGCGGGTCTTCTTGTCGAAGGCGATGACGCGGGCGTCGACCTTCTGGCCGACGGTGAAGCGCTCGGGGCGCTGCTCGTCGCGGTCGCGAGAAAGGTCGGAGCGCTTGATGAAGGTCTCGAGTCCGCTGTCGACCAGCCGCACGTCCAGACCGCCGTCCTTCACGCCGATGACCTCGCAGGTGACGACGGCGTTCTTGCGCAACTCGCCGCTGGTGGCCGCTTCGCCGACCGTGTCACGGGCCAGCTGCTTGATGCCGAGCGAGATGCGCTCCTTCTCGATGTCGACGTCGAGCACCTGCGCCTTGACCATGTCGCCGCGATTGTACTCCTCGATGACCTGCTCGCCCGGACGGGTCCAGTCGAGGTCGGACAGGTGCACCATGCCGTCCACGTCGCCGTCCAGGCCGATGAACAGGCCGAACTCGGTCTTGTTCTTGACCTCGCCCTCGACCTGGCTGCCGACCGGATGGCTCGAGGCGAATGCCTGCCACGGGTTTTCCAGCGTCTGCTTGAGGCCGAGCGAGATGCGGCGCTTGGCCGGATCGACCTCGAGCACCACCACGTCGACTTCCTGCGTCGTCGACAGGATCTTGCCGGGATGCACGTTCTTCTTCGTCCACGACATTTCCGAAACGTGGATGAGGCCTTCGATGCCAGGCTCGAGCTCGACGAACGCGCCGTAGTCGGTGATGTTGGTGACGGTGCCCTTGATCTTCTTGCCGATCGGGAACTTGGTGCCGATATCCGACCACGGATCCGACTCGAGCTGCTTCATGCCGAGCGAGATGCGGTGGGTTTCCTGGTTGATGCGGATGATCTGCACCTTGACCGTCTGGCCGATGTTGAGGATCTCGGTCGGATGGTTGACGCGGCGCCATGCCATGTCGGTGACATGCAGCAGGCCGTCGATGCCGCCGAGGTCGACGAACGCACCGTAGTCGGTGATGTTCTTGACCACGCCCTCGACCACCTGGCCTTCCTCGAGGTTCTGCACGATTTCCGAACGCTGTTCGGCGCGGCTCTCCTCGAGCACGGTACGACGCGAGACCACGATGTTGCCGCGGCGGCGATCCATCTTGAGGATCTCGAAGGGCTGCGGGTTGTGCATCAGCGGGGTGACGTCGCGGATCGGGCGGATATCGACCTGGCTGCGCGGCAGGAACGCCACGGCGCCGTCGAGGTCGACGGTGAAGCCGCCCTTGACCTGGTTGAAGATGACGCCTTCGACGCGCTCACCCTTGGTGAACTTCTCCTCGAGGCGCACCCAGCTCTCTTCGCGGCGAGCCTTCTCGCGCGACAGCATGGCTTCGCCAAGCGCGTTCTCGATGCGCTCGACATAGACCTCGACGGTGTCGCCGACCTTCAGGGAGGACTCTTTGCCCTTGGCGCCGAATTCCTTCAGCGGCACGCGGCCTTCGACCTTGAGGCCGACATCGATGATGGCCATGTCCTTTTCGATCGCGGTGATCGTGCCCCGGACAACCTGGCCCTCGCCGGAATGGCCGGCGGTGAATGATTCTTCGAGCATGCTCGCGAAATCGTCGCGAGACGGATTAGCAGCTGACATTGTTTCTCCTGGAATACTCCGCTGTCGCGGAGCGGGCGCCGTGGGTTAGCGTTGCGTGAGCCTGCCGGCGTTCCGGGCTGAAGAGCCCTTGGCCGCTATCGGAGCGGCAAGTCCGGCGCATGAAGAAAACTGGCAGGCTGGTTCGTGCCCGATATGGGTATTTCAGCCGCCGACGGCAACCGAGAACCTTGATCAGGCCTTGCTTCTCTTGGCGAGGGCTTCGTCAACGATAGCCATCGCCGCCAGAAACGCGGTCTCTATAGCCATTTCGCTGGTATCAAGCAAGTGCGCGTCTTCCGCTGGCTTCAGCGGCGAGTCGGCTCTGCCCATGTCGCGTTCGTCGCGGCGCTCGATATCGGCAAGAATGGTGGCGAAATCGGCGCTGCCGCCCATGCTCTCGATCTCGGCCAGCCGGCGCTTGGCCCGCACCGCCGCGCTTGCCGTGACATAGAGCTTGATGTCGGCGTCCGGGCACACCACCGTACCGATGTCGCGCCCGTCGAGCACCGCGCCCGGCGGCGCCTTGGCGAAGACCCGCTGCTTCTCGACCAGGATCCGCCGCACCGAGGGGATGACCGCGACTTTCGAGGCGGCCTCGCCCACCGCATGCGCCGACAGCACCGTGCGGTCGAGGTCCGAAAGGTCGACCTGCCGCGCCGCGGTTTCCGCCGCCGAGACATTGTCGAGCGGCAGGCCGAGATCGAGCAGCTTGTGGGCCACCGCGCGGTAGGTGAGACCGGTGTCGAGCAGGTTCAGCCGGTAATGGTCGGAGAGCCGTCGGGCGAGCGTGCCCTTGCCTGCGCCAGCGGGGCCGTCGATGGCGATGGTGAAGCCGGTCGTCATTCGAAACCCCGATGCAAGTGCGTCACCCCACCGGCGCTCGAAGTCGGCCGCCGTAACGTCCGAGGCCTTGAATTGGCTGTCGAATTTCTTGTCCCGCCAACCTCAACATCCTCCGACCGGTCCGTGCCGCGAATAGCAAAACCAATGGAACCATCGGCATAGAACTCTATTGTGCGGTTCTGAAAATCGTCATCGGCGATTTCATACCAGAGGTCGGATGGCTCCTCCGGGATATCATGTTGCCAATGGACGTGGACGTATCTCACTCGATCTCCGCGCCCAGCCCCTTCATCAGCCCCATGAACTCCGGAAAGCTCGTCGCGATCATGTTGGCGTCGTCGATGGTCACCGGCTTTTCCGTCGCCAGACCCATCACCAGGAAGCTCATGGCGATGCGGTGGTCGAGATGCGTCTTCACCGCGGTATCCGGCCCATTGGGATGCGCGCCCAACCCCTTGCCGCCCGGCCTGCCGCGCACCGCGAGCGATGCCTCGCCCTCGGTGCAGTCCACACCGTTGAGCTTCAGCCCATTGGCCACCGCCGACAGTCGGTCGGATTCCTTGACGCGCAGTTCCTCCAGGCCCTGCATCAGCGTCTCGCCTTCGGCGAAGCTCGCCGCGACGGCCAGCACCGGATACTCGTCGATCATCGACGGCGCGCGCTCCGGCGGCACGACCACGCCCTTCAGTTCCGAGGAACGCACGCGCAAATCCGCCACGTCCTCGCCGCCGGCGTTGCGCGGGTTGAGGATGTCGATATTGCCGCCCATCTCCTGCAGGGTGAGAAGCAGCCCGGTGCGGGTCGGGTTCATCAGCACGTTCTCGATCACGATGTCCGAGCCCGGCACGATGAGCGCGGCCACCAGCGGGAAGCCGGCGGAGGAAGGGTCGCCCGGCACGGCGATCGTCTGGCCGGTGAGCTTGCCCTGGCCTTCGATGAAGATGTGGCGCACGCCGCGCTCATCGGTCTCGACGGTCAAATTGGCGCCAAAGCCCTTCAGCATCTTTTCGGTGTGGTCCCGCGTCATCACCGGTTCGATCACCGTCGTGATGCCCGGCGTGTTCAACCCTGCAAGCAGCACCGCCGACTTCACCTGGGCGGAAGCCATCGGCACGCGATAGGTGATAGGCGCGGCGTGTTTCGGGCCGTGCAGCGTGATCGGCATGCGGTCGCCGGGGGCCGCCTTCAGCACCTGCACGCCCATCTGGCGCAGCGGGTCGAGCACGCGGCCCATCGGCCGGCCGGACAGCGAGGCGTCACCGATGAAGGTGGTCTCCATGTCATAGGTGCCGACGAGGCCCATGGTGAGGCGCGAGCCGGTGCCGGCATTGCCGAAATCGAGCGGGCCTTCGGGCTGCAGCAGCGCGCCGTTGCCGGTGCCGCGGATCACCCATTCGGTGCCGTTCTTCTCGATATGCGCGCCCATCGCCTTCATGGCGGCGCCCGTGCGCATCACGTCCTCGCCTTCGAGCAGGCCTGTGATGCGGGTCTCGCCGGAGGCCAGGCCACCGAACATGAAGGAGCGGTGCGAGATCGATTTGTCGCCGGGCACGCGCGCGGTGCCGGAAAGGGCAGGGGATTTGCGGGCCGTGGCCGGTTTAGCGGCGGCGGAATGAGACATTCTGTCTTCCAAGTGAAATGCCGGATGACCGGCTCGGTTCGTCATGATGCCGCGGTCTCGTATCACGCCACGCGGCAATGGTCATCCCCTGGGCGAGACCGTTCGAATGCAGGCTTTTGCGCCGCCGGCTTTTGGCTTTGACAGCGCTCAAAACTGCGGTTAAGGGGACCACTCTTTTATTGACGAGGCCTGCTGTGGCAAAAGCTGAACTTGGCACCAAACGCATCGACCCTGAGACGGGTCGGAAATTCTATGACCTGAACAAGGATCCGATCGTCTCGCCCTATACCGGCAAGAGCTATCCGCGCTCCTATTTCGACGAAGGCAAGATTTCCGCCATCGAGGAAGATGAGGAAGTCGCCGACAAGGAAGTCGACGGCGACGAGGAGGAGGGCGCCGAAGTCGTCTCGCTCGAGGAAGCAGATGACGAGGCCAAGGGCGGCGCTGACGATCTTCCCGATCTCGTCGATGACGAGGACGATGTCGACCTCGGCGACGATGACGACGACACCTTCCTTGCCGACGAAGAGGAAGAGGACGACGATGTCGCCGACATGATCGGGGTTGGCGACGACGAGGACGAGGTCTGATTTCAGACCTCGGCAAGATTGTTTGCCGGCCATTTTCGCCTGTGACGAAAAAGCGGTCTTTCAAGGCTTGATCTTGACCGAAGGCGGCGCTAGAAGCCGCCAGCACTAAACGACGGCGCGGTCCCAACCGCGCCGGATCTCTTCGCCGGAAACGGCGCCGGCTGACTGCCGGGAGTGGGGCCATAGCTCAGTTGGGAGAGCGCTTGAATGGCATTCAAGAGGTCGTCGGTTCGATTCCGATTGGCTCCACCAAACAGTCCTTCTGTCTAGTTGATATCGAGCACTTTTCGGATATCTCGGGAAGAACCCCGACAACAACCTAGTGTCCACATTTCCGGCGGGTTTGGCGGCGACGACCTCCTCGCGGGTTGTTCGCTAGGGATACGAAGGAAAGCGCCCGAGGAAATCCCTATGCCGGCGGCGGCAACTAGGCTAAGGGCTTCCTGTCAGAGGGATGCTCATGAATATTCCGGTTATGGGTGTGATTCAGGCGAGGGGACGTGTTCGGTCCGGACGGCTTGCGCGATCGAACCGTATCTTGCCGATGTTTTGGGTTGCGATGGCGCTTGCTGCTTGTCAATCGACCCCGGACACACGGCCTGTTGCTGACCCGCAGCCAGTTCCGGCCGCCATTGCTGCTCCCGCCCCGGCTTCATCGAATTCGGCGGTGCTGGACCAGACGGTCGCGATCGTTCCGCCCGGCAAGGGCGTTCCCGCCAGATACGCCGCATTCTCCGGCATATGGGCGGGGCAGCTCAACGGCATGTATGACGGCAAGCTGGCGGTCCTGACCGTGTCCTCGGGCGGGCAGGTGACGGTCAGCTACGCATGGGGCGATCTCGCCGACAACAAGCCGGGCGTTGCCGACGGTTCCGGCAGGATTTCCGGTAACACGTTGAAGCTTGGGCGCCTGCCGAACGGTGCTGACATCACCGCCAGCATGTCGTCGCCAGGAACGCTCAACGTCACCTACGCGCTTGCCGGCCAGACTTATACAGGCTCGTTCACCCGGGTCAGCCAGTAGGCAAGGTTGGCTCTAGGATCGAAGCAGGTCTTCGACGATCCGCACGCACATCGGCGTTCCGACCTCGATGGCATGGCCCGTATCTGTCAGCTGGCCGCTGCTCTCGTCGCGGGCGAAGATCGAGATGCGGTCGGCGTTCTGGTTGGCCGAGAACAGGTGCCTGCCGGATGGCGTCAGGGCGAGGTTGCGCGGTGTCGCGCCGCCGCAAGGCGTGAAGTCGACCGTATCGAGTTTTCCCGACTGCTGATCGACGGCGAAGATGGCGACGCTGTCATGGCCCCGGTTGGAGCCGTAGAGGAAGCGGCCGTCGGGCGAGATCTGGATGTCGGCGCAGTGATTGTGCGCGCGCGCCTCTGCGGGAACCGCCGGCTTGGTGTCGATGAGTTCGAGCCGACCCGAAGAATGGTCCAGCGCCAGCGACACGACCGTCGAGTCCAGTTCGTTCATGACGAAGACGAAACGGCCGTTCGGATGCAGCGCGACGTGGCGCGGACCGGCGCCTGGCGCGAGCGCCGAGGACGCGAGTTTCACCAGCGTGCCGTCGGGCTCGATCCGGTAGGAGACCAGCTGGTCGATGCCGAGATCGGCGACGATGGCGACGCCGCCCTCGATGGCTTCGGTGACGCTGTGGGCATGCGAACGCTCCTGCCGCTCGGCATTTGGTCCGGTGCCGGAATGCGCCACGCTCGCCAGCGGCGCCGTTAGGCCGCCATCGGCGTGAAAGCCGAACACGGCGACCGCCTTGTCGGGGCCGCCGCTTCCCATGCCGTAATTAGCGACCAGCAGCTTGCTGCCGTCGCGGGTGATCGTGTTGTGCGCGGTGATGCTGCCGAGCGAGGGCTGCTTGTTGACATAGACGAGTGAATTTGTGGCGCGCTCGAAGCGATAGGCCGAGACCGTTCCCTCGCGCCAGGCGAAGACTTCCGAATTGGCATATAGGCGCGAGCCATCCGGCGTCACCGACAGGAAGGTCGGATTGTCGACTTCGTTGGTCTCGGCAAGCTTCTGAACGGCAAGCGTCGCCTCGTCGAAAGCGTAGACCCCGAGGCCGATGCCACGCGCGCCCTGGAAATAGGGCGCCTCGCGGTTGAGGCTGCCGACAAACACAAGACAGGCGCTTTGCATCGATCTTCCTCCTGAGCAGGTTCCGCAAAACTGTTCCTCGGCTTTGCGATCAAGAACCTGCGAAAAACAACAATCCCTGGGCAGGCATTCATGCTTGCCCGCGACTGCCCGGCCAGGGCCCGCGGCTCCTCCGCCCGTGCCGGCTCTCCAAAAATTTCGCCGATCATCGCTTGCAAGGCAATCCCATATGTGAAAATATTATTCACAAAAGAAAACTGACGGGAGGAAAGCGATCATGCGTCTCGCCATCCGGCATCGTGCCCGGAACCGCCTCGGCGGCCGCGCCGGAAGCCTCCGGAGCGGATCATGAGCGCGTTCTCGCCTACCGTCGGTGTCTCCTCGACGCATCCTGCCGACATGCCCGGGGCGCATGCCGAAATCCCTGTCTGGAATTCGGAGAACTGGTTCTACGAGGACTGGCAGCCCGGCCACAAAATCCGCTCGCTCCGCCGCACCATCGCCGAGGGCGAAAGCCATATGTTCAATACGCTGGTGCTGGATATCCACCCCTACGTGCAGGACCAGATGTTCGCCGGGAAGGAAGGCATCTTCGGCCGGCGGCTGGTGGCGGGCGCCTTCGTCTTTTCGGCCGGTCTCGGACTGGTCGCCACCAACTGTGTCAACGCCTTTTCCTATGGCTACGACAAACTCAGATTCATCAAGCCGGTCTTCATCGGCGACACCATCTATTCGATCCGCACCAACCTCGACAAAAAGCCGCGCTACCAGGACATGGGCCTGATCCGTGCCAGCTATGAAGTCTTCAAGGGTGAAGGAGAGCTGGTGCTCTACTGCGAGCATCTGCAGACGGTGAAATACAAGAACCCGGCCGACTTTGCCGGCAAGACCGAGAAGTGAATCGTGGCCGCTGACACCGAACTCCCGCTGGCCGGCCTCGTCGTCATCGACATGAGCCAGTTCCTGTCGGGGCCTTACTGCTCGCTGCGCCTGCTCGACCTCGGCGCGCGCGTCATCAAGATCGAGCGGCCCGATGGCGGCGACCTGTCGCGCCGGCTTTATCTCAGCGACACCGAGATCGGCGGCGATTCCACCATTTTCCACGCCATCAACCGCGGCAAGGAGAGCATGGCCGTCGACCTCAAGAACGAGGCCGATCTCGCCATGCTGCGCGGGCTGATCGCCAAGGCCGATGTGCTCATCCAGAACTTCCGGCCTGGCGTGATCGAGCGGCTCGGCCTCGATTATAAGCATGTGAGCACGATCAATCCCCGGCTCGTCTACGCCTCGATCAGCGGCTATGGCGAGGAAGGCCCTTGGGTGAAGCGGCCCGGGCAGGACCTGCTGGCCCAGTCGCGCTCCGGCGTCATGTGGCTGAACGGCGACGAGGGGCAGGGGCCGGTGCCATTCGGCCTGGCGATCGCCGACATGCTGGCGGGCGCGGCCTGCGCGCAAGGCATTCTCGCCAAGCTGGTGCGGCGCGGCATCACCGGTCAAGGCGGCCATGTCGAAACCAGCCTGCTCGAGGCGCTGATCGATTTCCAGTTCGAGGTGCTGACCACCCATCTCAACGACGGCCGCCGCCTGCCGAAGCGCTCGTCCTTCCGCAGCGCCCACGCCTATCTCTCGGCGCCCTACGGCGTCTATCCCGCCAAGGACGGCTATCTGGCGATCGCCATGACGCCGATTCCGAAGGTCGCCGACCTGCTCGAATTGCCCGAGCTCGACCCGTTTCGCGACAAACCCGCAACCTGGTTCACCGCCCGCGACGAGATCAAGGCGATCATTGCCAGGCGCATTGCCGAAAAGACCATAGACGAATGGCTGGCCATTCTCGAACCCGCTGATGTCTGGTGCGCGAAGGTGCTGACGTGGCCGGAGCTGATGCAGAGCGACGGCTTCAAGACGCTCGACATGCTGCAGACCGTGACGCGTGAGGACAATGTCTCGATCCTCACCACCCGCACGCCGCTGCGCGTCGACGGCGCCCGCGCCAAGGTGGAGCGCGCCGCCCCGCGCATCGGCGAGCACACCGACAGGATCCGCGCG
>Ga0315336_1007010_pt1 | contig 11121 bp, 8 predicted proteins | sample ASW5metaG_FD_204512 | JGI IMG/M metagenome (GOLD analysis project Ga0315336, IMG submission 204512) | Ammonia-oxidizing marine archaeal communities from Monterey Bay, California, United States - ASW #5 | ecosystem: Environmental > Aquatic > Marine > Intertidal zone | place: USA: California... | reverse complement strand
GCGCAAAACGATTGTTGTCGATGCAATACGGAGCGAAGAACAATTGCGCGTCGGATATCCCCCGATGTTGATAGAAGCGACGGGAGGCCTGGCCGATGTACAAGTGGGCTGCGTATTGTCGTACCAGTCGAGCTTGCAGCCAGCGTTTCCAGCCGGCCCGGGGGCGGAGGTCGTTGGCTTCGCCCCGCACGATGCAGGGAATCCCCGCTCGGCGACAGGCCCACAGAGCCTGCAGGCACGTCTTGACCACCCAGCCGTTGACCACCACGGCATCAAACGCTCCGGATCGCAGCCGACGACCGATGTCCGGTGTGTCGCAGCCCCGGAATTCCGTCACGCTGGGTTGGCGGGATCGGTTGTCCAAGACTTCGAAATCGTAACCCTCCAGTAACGGAATGTCCCATTCGAAAGACACTCCAAATCCCGAGCCTTGAGATGTGTGATCGGGAATCTGAGCGAAGAACACGGTCAGATCCAACGACGGCATCTGTGCCAGTTCCTGAAATACGGGCACCTGGTACTGTATGGGATGACTGGTCACGAACGCGACGCGGGGCATGTTGCTTCATCCAGATGTCCAGGGGACCCGATTCGCACTCTCGGCAGCCCCCTGGATGCCATGACGACACACTTCTGTAACACTGCGGCCCGATCAGACACCGGAGATGCGGACAATCGCAACGCCAACAGCCTGTGGGCGACCGTCAGCAATCCACGTCGTTTGCGATCGGACCCCGTTCCCGGGTCTGCAGCGGATTGGGACCGGTTTGGGATCCGGCCTGCATGGTAACCGGCCCACGGACCGGTTACGTTGCCGATCATCCGAGACCGGAATTCGAGCGTCAGCTGATGTCGGGTTCTTCGAATCGTGGCGCTCGTTCCGGTTATCCCGAAGCCCATGCGCCGTGAGGACAATCGTTCGCCAAACTCTGGCGGACGCGTGCCCGGTCGGTTCAATCGGCGTTTTCCTGGCAACCGACCGGCGTACAGCACTGACCATTCGGCAAACCCATGCGTCCGCTGACCCATGGATGCGGGGCCACGTTTCGCTCGTTTCCCGTTTCGCTCGTTTACAGAGGCAAAGCTCATCAGACTGTGGTAGGCTCTTGCGTTCGCACCGCTTCGAGGTGCCACAGAATGCCTATCGAACAAACTGACGGAGACGACGTCATGGGGATCGAAAAATTCGTTAACCGCGACTACGACCCGCGGGATTTCGCAGTTCCTATCCTGCTGGTGCTGCTGGTTCTCGGAACGGGGCTGGTCCTGTTCGACAGCTATTACACGGTCAAGGCGAACGAACAAGCTGTTGTGCTGCGATTCGGCAGCTATCACGCAACGTCGCCACCGGGCCTGCATTTCAAGATCCCCATGGTGGATTCGATTTTGAAAGTGAGCATGGAAGAGCATAGTCTGCGGCTGCCGTTCGGTGTCGGTTCGGAGCGTTCACCGCATACATCCGAAGAGGCCACGCTGATGCTCACAGGTGACTTCAATGCGGCTTCGGTCGAGTGGACGGTTCAGTGGAAGGTCAGCGAACCCAAAGACTACCTGTTCAGTTTCTACCGACTGGACAATCCGCTTCACACCGATCACGTGATCCGCACGGCTGCGCGCACGGTCATGAACCAGCTTGTGGGTGATTACTCGTTGGACGAAGTGCTGACCGAGAAACGGAGTGTGATCCGGGTCGAAGCCCGCGAGGCAACGCAAACGCTGCTCAACGAACTGAATCGCGGGGGGAAACTGAAGGGGTGCGGCATCATGATCACCGACTTGCAGATGCAACGCGTCACGCCGCCGAACACGGTCAAACCCGCTTACGACGCGGTGCTGGCAGCCATTCAAAAGAGCTCACAATTGCAGAACGAAGCCAACAAGGAACGCAACAAGCTGCTGCCGGCCGCGGAAGCCATGGCCGACAAGAATATCCAGGAGGCCGAGGGTTACGCGGCACGCCAACGAGCTGCCGTCAACGGTGAGATCAAGGCGCTGCTGGACAGGTACGAGGCTTACAAGGACTTTCCAGAAGTCACGCGGCAACGCCTGTACCTGGAATCCATGCAAACCGTTCTCTCCGAAGTCGAATCCAAAACGGTGATTGACTCGGAACTTAAGCAGTTGCTGCCTTTACTGCAATTGAATCCGGGAGGCCAGAAATGAGCCAAATGCGTCAATCGTTCATCCTGGTCGGCGTGGCCGGACTCTTGCTGCTGGGTATCTTCCTGTCATGGTCGGTGCTGTATACGGTCAACGAACGCGAACTGGCCGTCGTGCTGCAATTTGGTGATCCCGTCGAGACGCGAACCGAACCGGGTCTGTACTTCAAGACCCCGTTCATTCAGGAAGTTCGGCGACTGCCCAAGACTCTGCAGTTCTGGGAAACCCGTGAGCCGGTGGTGGACTTGCTGACCGCCGACGGCGAAAAGATCGAAGTGACGGCCTGGGCGATCTGGAGAATCACCGAGCCTCAGACGTTTGTCGAGGTTCTGCGGACCGTGGAAAATGCGGAAGAGTCCCAGATCCTAGCAAAGGTTCGTTCGGCAATTCGCGGCGTGATCGCCAGCCACACGTTGACCGACGTGGTCCGTGACTCGGACCGAGAATTGACGTACACCTTTGATTCCGTGCTGCCCGAGACCGGCCGTGACAATGACGCTCTGGGACTGAACCCGGGTCCGCCCCAACCGGACAATCAACCGAATGCCGCCACTAAACCGATCGGTCGGACAGCGATCCTCAAAGAGATCAAACTCCGCGTCGTCAAGAATCTGCAAAAAAGGGCGGACGGCGAAGATATCGCGCGCGGTATCGCGCTGGTGGATGTGGGCATCAGCAATATCAGTTTCGTACCCACGGTTCGCCAGGCGGCTTTCGAAAAACAAAAGGCCTTCATGGAGTCGATTGCTGCTCGACACCTCAACGAGGGTGAGCGGCTCAGACAGGAAATCCTGAATCAAACCAAACGCGAGGCTGAGCAAATCCTGGGTAAGGGCGAAGAGACGAGCACGATTACGCGGGGCGAGGTGGATGCTGAGATCATCGAGCGGTATGCGCGGGCCATCGAAGCCACCGGCGACTTCTACAAATTCACCGAAACGCTGAAACTCTACGAAACCGCCTTGAAGCAGGACACGCGTTTGATTCTGACGACGAACAGCGAGCTGTTTCGCCTGATCAAGGAACTCGGTCCAGTCCCAGCCAAGCGGGCCAACACGCCTGCCGCCGGGAACTAGCCGCATGCCCTGCAGGCGGCGCCCGGCATCCGTCCTGCCGGCCGCAGCCACGAATCCACCGATGATCGCGGGACCGGGAAAGTACCGGTCTCGGCGGCGCAGCATCGATGCGGTCTCCGGAATGCGTCACGCTGCTGTCCACGTGACGGCACAGTCACTCTGCATATTCTTCACACATTCTTAACACACCGGCTCCAGGATTATCCTCGACAGGTTGCTGGATGTCATGAGGACTTTTCTGGAGACCTCGATGACGACACGCGGACATACGGTCTGCGGAGAATTCCCGCATGTCGACACAGCCACAGTCATTCTGAATCGGTCGTCAAAAACACTTCGTGGACATCCAATTGACTCGGTCCACGAAACATCTCGCTGGGAGCACGATTGGCATGCGCCTCGGCAAACGCGGCGCTTTGAGTCCAGGCCACAAAGTCGGCAATCTCACGCCACCAGGTCTTGACCTCGTAGTAGCCTTCCGCCTCGTCGTCCCTCACAAATTCGCCTCTCTCATGATCAAACCGCATCGGCCGAGGACGGTGTACCTCGTTGCGAATGAAACCCGCTGCCTGATCCACCAGGTGCACCCGGTTACGAAACCGGTCCTCGAAATCGATCTCATGGCCCGCTGCCACGGGTATCCGATTCGTGACAACAATCATCGCGTCACCTTTCCTGCGAATTTCCGAGTTGCCGGAGGCCCACAGCGTGCCTCTCCGAGCAATGTCCATTGGTTTTAACGACTCGACCGCGACAACACCAAGCTCGGCTCGTCCCAGCCATCCAACGGCGTGGACTGTGTGGATACAATGCGGCGGGAAACGCCTGGCCCTGTCGAACCGCGATTGCGGTGAACAGCAAAAGTCCTCAACATGGATGGCTCATGACCTGCGACCAACGGCCAGCCGGATTCGCGATCACAAACAACGTAGACCGTGTCATGTCGACTCTACTCAACACGCTGCTGTGCTGGTCGCTGATGGCCAGCGTATCGCTCGTCGCACAGCCCGGCAAAGCCGACTTTTCCCGCGACATCCGACCGCTGTTGGCAAAACACTGCTTCGCGTGTCACGGACCTGAAGCCGGTCGCCGCAAGGCCGGATTACGGCTCGACAAGATCAACGAGCACGGCCAGGACCGACCGAACCTGGGTACGGTCATTGTCCCCGGAAAACCCGAAACCAGCCGTCTGATCCAACGTGTGACCTCCAGCGATCCCCGGAAACGCATGCCGCCGGCCGATCACGGCCCACCGCTGTCGCCGCGGCAGATTCAAGATCTCAGGCAGTGGATCGCAGACGGAGCCGGACAGCAAACGCACTGGGCGTTTCGCGTTCCCAGACGACCCGACATTCCACGTCTCCACCACACGTCCTGGCCCGCAAACCCTCTGGACGCCTTCGTGCTGTCACGGCTCGAGGATCAAGGATTGCGGCAATCCCCTGAAGCCGACCGATACACACTGGTCCGCCGCGTGACGCTGGATTTGATCGGGCTACCACCCACGCCCGAGGAAATCAATCAGTTTGTCAACGATACGCAACCGGGCGCCTGGGAGCGGTTGGTGGATCGTCTGTTGCGTTCACCTCACCACGGCGAGCGGATGGCTCAGAACTGGCTCGACGCGGCCCGTCACGCCGACACGACTGGTCATGCGGCCGACATGCCGCGAACGACCTGGCTGTTCCGCGACTGGGTGATCCAGGCCTACAACTCCAACATGCCCTTCGACCGGTTCACGATCGAACAACTGGCCGGTGACATGCTGCCGAACGCGACAACCACCCAGCGCATCGCCACAGGATTCCACCGCAATTCGATGCAAGCCCTGGGCAACAATCCGCGGAAAGAGGAGTTCCGAGTCAAGGGTATCGTCGATCGGCTGGACACCACCGGGCGGGTCTGGCTGGGCATCACCCTGGCCTGCGCGGAATGCCACGACCACAAGTACGATCCGATCACAACCCGCGAGTACTATGAACTGTTCGCCGTGTTCAACAACATTCCACATTATGGAGAAAAATTCGGCGTCCACGGCCCACGGCTGGAAACCCTGTCGATGTCGGATCATCGCCGCTTGACCTTGATCGACGCACAAATCGCCGCACTGGCACACACGCAGCGCGATCCCGATTCGCAGGCCGCGCGGGCGCGATTCGCCGCCTGGCTGCAAAACCCTCTGACCGTCACCCGGACTCAACACCCAGTCGCACATTGGCCTCTCGACACCGATGCGCGGACCACCGCATCGCTTGGTCCGCGCAAACCGTCGGATCCCACAGCACTCGTTTTCGGTCGGCCAGGCCCGCTGGACACGATGGGCGCCGTCGCCTTCGACGGACAACACGCCCTGATTTACGCAGACCGTCAGCGTTTCGATCTCACAGGCAGTCTGGCGATTGGCGTGTGGATTAAGACCCGTTCCCGGACAGCGGACCTGGTGAGCAAGTACGACTGGAAAACGGGACAACGCGCGTTCGTGCTGGGACTGGGCGCGCAACAGGACCCAAACGGAAAACCGGGCCACCTGTCGGCCTGGATTTCGGCACGGCCTGAACCTTTCTCCGGGATCACGATTAACGGCAGCGTTCCGGTCAACGACGGGCAATGGCATCATGTTGCCGTGTCGTTCACTGCCGGCCAGAAGATCGATCTGTTTGTGGACGGAAAACGCGACGCGCAGGCCAAACGCGTCGGCAGCGTTCCCGGTAAGATCGCTCGATCGACCGTGCCTCTGGCGATCGGAGGCGGCTACGACCACTCACAGACTCCCAACGCCTTCTTCTTTCGTGGATTGCTGGCCGACCTGCGTCTGTTTGACCGCCCGTTGAATGGCCGGCAACTCGGCGGACTGACACCCCAGCAGCGTGAGTTGTTGCGTGCGCGGCGATCGGCATCCGCCCAGCAATTGCAGTCACTCAAGAAACTGCACACGGAAATCGACGCCACGGCCGATCCGACAGCCGCCAATCGTGCGGGGCTGCAAACCCAACGCCGCGACATTCAACGCCGGGTCGGCGTGGCTCAGGTCATGGACGAACTGCCGGCTCCGCGCGCGTCTTTCGTTCACATCCGAGGTGACTTCGAGAATCCTGGGGTTCCAGTGTCTCCCGGTGTCCCCGCGTTTCTACCGGCCTGGGACAAGTCCACCCCCGTCAACCGACTGACATTCGCCCGTTCGCTGGTCGATGGCACCAATCCTCTGACCGCGCGGGTGACCGTCAATCGCATCTGGCAGCACTATTTTGGGCGGGGACTGGTCCGTACACCCGACGACTTCGGCACGCGGGCGGAACCGCCGACGCATCCCCAATTGCTGGACTGGCTGGCCGTCGAATTGACCGCGAGCGAATGGGACCTGAGGCACATGCATCGCCTGATTGTGACCTCGGCGACCTATCGGCAATCATCCGTCACGACACCGGAACTCGCCGAACGGGATCCGACCAATCGGCTGCTGGCCCGGGGGGCCAGATTTCGACTGGCGGCCGAGCAGATTCGAGACTGTGCTCTGTCGGTCAGCGGTCAGTTGTACCGACAAATTGGCGGCGCCAGTGTTTTTCCTCACCAGCCGGACGGCATCGGACAGTTTCGTGATGCCACGGCAGGCACCTGGAAAACGACACCCGGACCAGTCGGCCAGCGTCGTGGTCTGTACACGTTCTGGCAACGGATGTCTCCCTATCCGTCACTGATCCTGTTCGATGCGCCCAGCCGTGAACGCAGTTGTGTGCTGCGACCGATTACGAACACGCCGCTGCAGGCTCTGGCCACGCTGAATGACCCCGTTTTCGTGCAAGCCGCCCGGGCACTCGGTTCCCGCATCAACAAGTCCAACGCTACCGAATCGCAACGGATCGCATTCGCTTTCATGCTCTGTTTGTCGCGGCCGCCACGGCCCGATGAACAACGGGCCTTCCAGCAGTTCATCGAAACCGCGGAAAATCGCCAGGCCGGGTGGTTTCGAGCCGCACAAGTGCTACTCAACCTGGACGAAGCCATCACGCGAGAATGACACAGGACGGCATAACCGTGAACAACGAGGACATGCAGCATCGACGACGCTTCCTGGGCGGGGCCACCGGTTGGATGGGCTGCACCGCGCTGCACGCGCTCGGTTCCGCCGCCGCTCCTGGACTCGGCACGCACTTTCCCGGTAAAGCCAAGCAGATCATCTATCTGTTCATGTCCGGCGGGCCTTCGCACGTCGACCTGTTTGATGAAAAACCCGAGTTGACGAAACGAGACGGCCAACCGATTCCCGAGTCGATCGTGGACGGAGTGCATTTCGCAGCGATCAGCCGCCAGTCCGGTCGCCCGAAACTCAAAGCGTCACCTTTCCAATTCGCGCGTCACGGCGCGAGCGGTCTGCCGATCTCCGAACTCATGCCGCATCTGGCCGGCGTGGCCGACAAACTGACTGTGGTCAAATCGGTGCACAGTTCCGTGTTCAATCACGACCCGGCCGTGAATCTTGTCAACACCGGGGATTCTCGTGTGGGCCGCCCCACGATGGGTGCCTGGATCAGTTACGGGCTGGGCAACCTGACCGAAAACCTGCCGACCTACATCGTGCTGACGTCGGGACAGAAGCGTCAACCGCTGTTGACCAGTTACTGGTCCAACGGTTTTCTGCCCACCGAACACCAGGGAGTGGAATTCCGCAACAGCGGTGACCCGATTCTCTTTCTTTCCAATCCCGCCGAGGTCACGCGACGGCAACGCCGCCAGCAACTCGACCTGTTACAGCGACTGAACCGCAAACGCCTGCAGGCGGTGAACGATCCGGAAATCGCCGCGCGGATCCAGCAATTCGAACTGGCTTTCCGGATGCAAGCTGCCGCTCCGAGAATCCTGGACGTCCGGCGGGAGACACGGCAAACACTCGCAATGTATGGCATCGATCAAGGCCGCCCTTCGTTTGCCCGCAACTGCCTGTTGGCCCGGCGGATGGTGGAACACGGAGTCCGTTTCGTGCAGTTGTACGACATGGGCTGGGACTCGCATGGTTCCCTGGTGACCGAACATCGACAGCAGTGCCGGGGCATCGATCAAGGGGTCACCGCGCTGCTGACCGATCTGGAACAACGCGGTTTGCTGGAAGAAACGCTGGTGATCTGGGGCGGGGAGTTCGGTCGGACGCCCGTGGCGGAAGGCAGCGGCCAGAAGTGGGGCCGCGATCATCATCCCCACGGCTTCACGATGTGGATGGCCGGCGGTGGCATGCGGCCGGGAACGGCATATGGCAACACCGACGTATTCGGATTTCACGCGGAACAAGACGCGGTCGATATTCATGACGTGCATGCCACGATTCTGCATTGCCTGGGAATCGATCACGAACAGCTGACCTACCGCCATCAGGGACGTGATTTTCGACTGACCGATGTCAGCGGACGCGTGATCCCCGAACTGCTCGCCTGAAAGTGGCCTCGGCGGACCGCACGCAGGACAGCCGCGGCCCTCAATGCACCCAACGGGTCAATGCGGCTGACTGTCAACGGACTGACTGAAGGTGAACATCCGCCGCGGCTGGGCAATGGATAGATAATCTTCCACCCGGATGATGATCGAATCCGTCAGAGAACCGGCGTTGAAAGCGATCCGTTGATTGTCGCGAATGGCCAAGTCGACATACAGCGGAAACGGCAGGATCGGCTCGCCAAAAGGAGGGACGCTGCCGGGCACCAGACCGTCGCGGTTTTCAGCCGTGGTCAAGTCCAGCAATTCCTCGCGGCTGGCAAATCGAGTCTTCCTGGCCGCGAGTTCTTTGCGGATCGCCTTCGAATCCACTCGGCGATCAGCGGGCAATACAAACAGAGCGAAGTCCTGGTCCACCTTGATCAACAAGGCCTTGCCACCGTTGCCCAGGTCTTCACCTCGGACCCGTGCCGCATCTTCGGAAGTCCGAGTCGGCTCGTGATGCAACTCGCGATACTCGATCCCATCTCGCTGCAACCTGTCACGAATCGCTTCCAAAACCGTCATGAACTTTTCCAATCACCGCGTGACCAATTCGACTGATTTCCGCAGTCAGTGACATGCGATCGGCCCATCGGCCGTGTGATCCCATCACCGGTTGCCCCCGGTTAATTTCGCAAACTTGAGGCTCAGACGCTACCATCACGTTCAAACACCCGGCCCTTGCGGATCGGGCCACCGACACACGTTCGCCAAGGAACAGAGTTGTGAACAAACTGAGAATGGGAGTCATCGGACTCGGCTGGTTCGGCGAAATTCACGCCGACGTGATTCACCAGCTGCCAAATGTGGAACTTGCCGCATTGTGCACGCGTACCGAGTCGCGATTGGCCGAGTTGGCGGCCAAGTACCGAGTCCCTGATGCCTACACCGATTATCGTGAACTGCTGGCCAACGACGCGATCGATGCGGTGAGCATCGTGACCATGTGGGATCAGCACACCCAGCCGACGCTCGACGCGCTGGCCGCTGGAAAACACGTGTTTCTGGAAAAGCCCATGGCCTCGACGGTCGCCGATTGCGACCTCATTTGCTCGGCGGCACAGACCGCCGCGGGCAAGCTGATGGTGGGGCACATTTGCCGCTTCAATCCTCGATACGCGTCGGCCAAGCGGGAAATCGACGCCGGAGCAATCGGGCGTGTGTTGTCCATGTCCGCCCGCCGCAACATCCCGGCGGAATGGACTCCATCGATTCTGAACAAAATCGGGCCGATTGCGGGAGATACGGTGCACTGCACCGACATCATGCTGTGGTTGACCGGCGCCAAGATCACCAGCGCCTACGCACAAACGCTCAGTGTCCGCAACCTGCGTTACCCTGATCTCGCTCAAACAATGTATCGCTTTGACAGCGGCGCGACGGCGACGGCCGAATCCGTGTGGTGCATGCCCGCCGGCGCTCCGTTCGACATCGACGAACGGATGGAAATCGTGGGGACCGAGGGCGTGATTCACGTTCAGGACACACTTCCCAATTTCGGCGTCAGTACAGCCTCGGGATGGCGGTCTCCGGACACCACCTACTGGCCCAGCCTGCACGGACTACGCAGTGGAGCGCTCCGCGATGAGTTTCTGTATTTTGCCGATTGCGTGCTCAACGATCGCCCGATTGAAATCATCACGCCTGAGGAATCCCGAGCCGCCGTGGCGGCCGTGTTGGCCGCCGAGGAATCGGCCCGCGATGGACAGGTCGTGCACATCACGTAATGCTCCTCGATTGCGCCGGCAACCGCGCTTCCCGAACCCCCTGCGTTGGCGCAGGCATGAAATCCAATCGACCCCGTAACATCTTTCCCATTCGAACCCCGCCTCCCAAAGGCGACACGTAGCAAGGCACACACAAGATGATCAACAACACACCCGATGCGCACACCGCAACAGACTCCGACGACCAGTGTGTGTACGCGGAGATTCCCGGTGAGCGGAACATGACAGCCGAAGACTTGTGGCAGATTCCGCGAGTCGGCACGCCACAAGTCGGCTCGAATGAACAGCACATCGTCGTGCCGGTCACCACGTCCCCGGCTGATGAACGTACGGCGCGGACTCAGCTCTGGATGTTCAACGATTCAACTCCGCAGCCCACCCAACTGACCCCAGACGGATTCAACGCCGGTGCGGCATCCTGGTCGCCGGACCGTTCCAGCCTGACCTATACGCTCAAGTCGCGCACAGACGACGATGCTCAGCCGCAGTTGTATTGGAATCGACTCGATGGCGGGGTCGCGGAATGCCTGACCGATCTGCCACTGGGAGTCTTCGATGCGCAGTGGCTTCCGGATGGATCGGGGCTGGTGATCGCTGCGAAATTGATCGGCGGCCACGCGACCATCGACGCCACGCGGGCCGAGTTGGAGCGCAGGCAGCAGGACCCGGTGGCTGTGCACGCTTCGGAACAACGC